>Ga0315294_10004660_pt1 | contig 14993 bp, 7 predicted proteins | sample YL17G13_40_MG_FD_203626 | JGI IMG/M metagenome (GOLD analysis project Ga0315294, IMG submission 203626) | Sediment microbial communities from Yellowstone Lake, YNP, Wyoming, USA - YL17G13_40 | ecosystem: Environmental > Aquatic > Freshwater > Lake > Sediment | place: USA: Wyoming | collected... | reverse complement strand
TGCAGAGTTTGTCAGATGGTACAACCACGACAGGGTGCAGATGGGAATCTGCGCCACTCCTGCTTCGCTGTATTTTGGGTAAAATGTTAGCGATGTCGGTTGACTATACAAGATGATTAGATTTATATACCAGAAAACACAAATCTTATTGATTCACATGGCAGGAGAAGTAAAACAGACGATTATCGACATCAAAAAGGATTCCAAAAAGGTTATGGCTGCTTCATACCCAAAAAAAGCCCCAAATATGCTGGTTGAGAAAATAAAGGCATTCCTTTCCCTGGTCAGGATTGAGCATGGGCTCATGGTTGCAGTGGGCGTTTGGGTCGGCGCTTTGCTTGCAGTGAAAAACGCCGATTTCCAACTCTTGATACTCGGCGCGCTTCCGGGAGTGCTCGTGCAAATGGGCGCTTTTGCTGTGAATGATTTGTTTGATTTGGAAGCCGACAGGGCGAACAACAGGAATGAAAGGCCTCTTGTGAATGGAATCCTCTCCCCAATGTTTGCAAGGAATTCAGCAATAGTTCTATTCATCCTTGCAGTGCTCCTCTCCCTTTTGCTTAAGCTTCCGGCAGTCTGCTCAATAATCGTAATTGCCTCAATAATCATTTCAATCGCATACAGCTACGCTATGAAGAATATCGCAGTGCTCGGAAACGCATACATTGCTTTTTCCATGGCGCTTCCCTTTGTATTTGGCGCCTTAGTGTTCAACGCGCTGCACAATGACGTGATAATCATTGCCGCAGTCGCGTTCATCGCAGGGTTGGCAAGGGAAATAATGAAAACAGTTCAGGACATGGGGGGGGATGTGAAGGCAAGGAAAGCAGCCACTCTTCCTGTGCTCATAGGAAAGACGAAGTCCAAAATAATCGCCTCCATCTTGTATATTTTTGCAATAATCCTCAGCTACGTTATGTTTTTTTCATTCAATTATTCTGTTTTCTATGTTGTAGTAGTCACTTTGGGAAACATCGGATTGGTTGCGTCAATTGTTTTCTCATTCGACAAGAAGGATGAGGCAAAAAGCATGGAGAAAGCGAGAAAACTCTCCCTTGGGGGAGTGTTCCTTGCATTAATCTCATTTTTGATTGAAGCGATTTCAAAAAACATGAAACCATAGCTATTTATTAAATTCTTCTTCAATAAATTTGGGAGGCGGGAGCATGGAAAAAAACCTGGAGAAAATAATTCCTTTGACTGAAACCAGAATTCCTTTGAAACTTTTCAAAAAGGGGAAGGTGCGCGAAACTTTCGAATACAAGGAAGACGAATTGATAATGGTTGCTTCAGACAGGCTCTCTGCTTTTGATGTTGTCTTCAATGAGGGAATCCCTTTGAAAGGGATAATCCTGACCCAGCTCTCATATTTCTGGTTCAGCTTGCTGAAAGCGAAGAATCACATCATTTCAAAAAAACCTCCAAAAGACCTCCAGAAATATCCTGAATTGAATTACAGGACAATGCATGTGAAAAAAATTGACATACTCCCAATCGAATGCGTTGTCCGGGGGTATCTCGCAGGAAGCGGCTGGAAGGATTACCAGGGCACAGGCGGAGTTTGCGGAATAAAACTGCCTTCCGGAATGAAGCAGTCGGAAAAATTGCCAAAGCCCATTTTCACTCCAGCGACAAAAGCTGAAACAGGGCATGATTTGAACATAAATAAAGAAGAGGCGGGAAAAATCATAAAGGACAAGCTGGGAATGGATTTGATTGACGAATTGGAGGAAAAGGCGATTGAAATCTATTCAAAAGCAAACGAATACGCAAACAGCAAGGGAATAATAATCGCAGACACGAAATTCGAGTTCGGATTGAAAGAGGGGGAACTCATACTGGCGGACGAAGTGCTCACCCCGGATTCCTCCCGCTTCTGGGTGAAAAAGCTATATAAAGTTGGGGAAGCGCAGGCAAGCCTTGACAAGCAGTACATAAGGGATTACCTTGAAACGTTGAATTGGAACAAGCAGCCCCCGCCTCCTCCTCTTCCAAAGGAAATCGTAATAAATGGCGCAAAGAAGTACATGGAGATATATAAAATCTTAACTGGGAAGGAAATTTGGGATGTGATAAAGTAAAAAAAAATTTGGCTTTGCCATTAGCGTCTGCGCATGACGGAATAGCGCATGCGCATTATTGCAGACTCGCGTTTGAAGCGCGTCGTTGCAAAGCGCAAAATGGTGGAATTGAGTAATAAAATAAAAAGGGTGGATGAAATGGCTGAAAAAGTTTTGATAATAATGGGAAGCAAGAGCGATTCTGAAATCGGAAAGAAGGCTGAAGAAGTCCTTAAGGAGAATGGAATTGAATGCAAGGTGGAATTCTGCTCTGCGCACAGGGAGCCTGAAAAGCTAGACAAGATAATCAAAGAAACCAAGGCAGACGTGATAATCGCAATAGCAGGACTTTCAGCAGCGCTTCCCGGGGTTGTTGCCTCAAAAACGAAAAAGCCGGTTATAGGAGTTCCCTGCAACGTGCAGCTTGGGGGGTTGGATGCGCTTCTCAGCATGATGCAGATGCCTTCGGGGGTTCCCGTTGCAACAGTGGGAATAGACAATGGGGAGAATGCCGCGCACCTCGCAATCAGGATACTTTCCCTTAAGGGCTGATTTTCAACATTATTTTTTTTCATTGAAATTTTTCCCCAATTTTCATAAAAAACAAATTAAAGCATCTTTATAAATATTAACTGCACCAAATAACTTGGGAGGGAGAATGGTTCTTGAGCTAAGCGATCTTGCAAACGTGGATTTGGCTGCACGAAGAAGAATAGCAGAGATAGCAGAAAGAAGGGATATCGGGGGGCTTCCTGAACTGATTAGACTAATGCTTCATCCTGATGAAGAAGTTGCACAATTGGCAGTAAACGCCCTTGTAAACGTGTTTAAATTTTCTATTAAACCCGTCGCAAAATGCGCAGTGGGTGAAGACGTAACGGATTTGGAGAGTCTGGCTTCAGCGATTAAAAGAAAAGTTTCTGAACAGAATCTCAAACCGAAGAATATTCCGGATGAGCTTTGGGATGAAATAATCATGGCCGTTGCCCAATATATTCATTATTCAAAAAGAGCAAAAAGAGATGCCCAAAGAACTTTAACGAAAGGACAAGACCCAAGTTTTGCACCAAGGATTGTGGTTCGGGAAATTGGTTTCAGCAGCCAGAGTGCAGAAGAACTTTTGGGAATTGCATCTTCAGCTCCACCGACGCTTGAAAGCTTAAGATGGGACAGAACACAATATGAGATGGAAGCAAGCAGGTGCATTTGCGCAATAAGGGAGCTGAAGGAAAGGAAAGAAAGCCGTGCGGGCGCTCCCTTGGTGAAAATTTTAGCCACAAATCAAAATCTTCCAGGTGATTACATAGACGCTGTGGCTGAAGCGCTTGTCTCTTTTGGCAATCCAATAATTCACATGTTGAATGCTGAAGCAGAACTTCTTTTCAATAGAAGCAGAAATAGACAAACTGGGCTTCGGACAACGCAAAATCCAGCCCTTCTTCTGGTTCTTTCAAGCGCAGCAGAATCAAACAAAGCAGAAGATGGAAAAACTTTGGAAAATTTGGGGAGGATGCTTTTCTGTGATGATGCGGAAGTGCAGCTTGCTTCAGCAAATGCATTGGAAACCATCGGAGTTCCAGCTGCTTCGCAAATATTATCTGAGGCAAAGAAGTTTCCGAATCCCAACAGCGCAGGCCTTCTTATTGCAGTGAGTTCCCTCGGAAAAACTTTCAGAAGGGATGGAAGCGTTCCCGAAAATGAAAAAAAGGGGGTTGCAGGAGAAGTGGATAAAATTCTGGATAAGCAATGCTCGAATGGGATTCCAGATCCTGAAGGCGCGCCCTTCAGGGCCGTTCTGCTGGATGTTATTCACGGAATCAGAGGTGAAGATGGAATTCGAATTCTTTTTGATTCTTCACTGAAAAACCTCAAAGAAGGCCTCGTGGAAAAATACGAAAAATCCCTCAGGATTCTCACGGCATTGTTCAATCCTGAATGCAAAATTGAAATCAAGGTTGAAGATGCAAGAAAAGCAATGGACGAGCTTGGGGACGCCCGCACAAATGCTCAAAAGCGGGGGGAACATGCATGGGCCCAGAGAATAGGGGGCGTGCAGGAGCTTGCGAGAAATTACTTAGAACTGGGAAGAACCCCCAAAATTGAAGGAGTGGAATTAATGGATGCAAGGAGTTCTGCAAGGTTGGCTCTGGCAACAAGAATGGCGCCAGGACAACCAGCTGCGCGAGCATTAAAATAAAAATATAAAAAATTAATGGGCGCAACAGGTGCTTGCGCTTTTTCGCATTCAACTATTTTATTTTGCAACGCAAAAGAAGGTGCGCGTTAGGTGCAACATGTCAGCGAATCGTGCAAATACTATTCATGCAAATTTAACTCCGCAGGAAGGGCATTCAGTCATGTAGTAATCAGCGCTATAACCGCACCTCGGGCACCTGTAGGTTCTTTTTGAAAAATTGAATCCGCAGTGCTCGCACATGCGCGAGTCCGCGGAAATCTCCTTCCCGCATTTCGGGCATTTCACCTTGAAGAAATTGGGAAGAAAAAGGTGGCAATACGGGCATTCCCCTTTCAGTGCTGAAACGGGTAGTTCGTTTTTGCAGCGCGGGCAGCGCACCTGCATTTCATCCTTTCCAAGCAGGCCCTTCAACCCTTTCAGCAAATCGTCAAGCACCATGGAATCACTGAATGAACAAAATTCAATTGAAAAGAATGGGAAGTGAAGCAATAAAAAAGCTATGATTCGTTTTCATCTTCTTGAAACTTCAAAAGTCCTGAACTGCGCAACAATATCAACCAGGAAATCAAATATCCGCTGAAGGGCATCCACTGATTCTGCAAGCAGCCTCAATTTTTCCCTATCGCTTATTGCGGATTTCCGTATCGCTTTGTTTGCCTCAATTTTTATTAAAAGTGGTTCTTCGACTTTATCGAAAGCATTCCTTAACCTCTTCACCTCCTCAAATATCCCGGCAGGCGCGTTTGAGAGCATTCCTGAAAGGTTTTCCGCTTCTTCCTTCAAATCCTGAATTCTTTCTTTCAGAGCGTTATACAAGGCAATTTGAAGCAAAACGCCTTCTTGAGTTTTTGGGAAGCCATGCCTTTCTGCTGAATCTTCAGCTTCCTTTCTTCCTGATTGGGACAAAGTCATCAAAGAATAGCGCTCGCCCGCATTTTCAGCGAGTACGCACAAATCAAACAATCTCTCCAAATCCGCTTTTCCCAATTCTTCTGCCTGTGAAACAGAAGGAATTATGCAGGCGAAATTCCCCGCAACAACACCAGCTGCCTCTTCTATTTCCGGAAGAAGCAATGAGTTCCTGCATTGAATAAATCTTCTTACAAGCGGATCAACACTCTTCGGCCTCAAGGCGCTTTTCAAAACAGCTGCTTCTTTGCGGGGCATATTTTCACTCATTTTTGTAACCTGAATGTCGCAAACTCGCTCTATACGCGTTCAATGCTGAAATGTGCGCTTTGCCACTACGCGCATTGACGAAGAAAACCGACTTTGCGAAATTTGGGTTTGTAAATCGTTTTGTGGCTATATTTTCTGCTTTTCAGCTTCCACAAAAGCACTCACTTTTGCGTATATTATTCCTGAAGTTCTGGACGAGAAGCCTCCATCTCAACGAGCGCGCAAACCATTTCAGCAAGCTTCCCGTGCAATTCAGTTTCCAATTCAATCAAAGCATCCAATTCTTCCAGACTGTAACGCCGAGTCTTTAAATCCACTAATCTATTGTTAATACTCATCATTAATTCATTCACTGCGCGCATTCCTTTTTCGAATGGTTCATCCCCCATCTTTCCTGTTCCGTATCTGGTTGTCAACACTGCGTAGCGGGCAGAAAATTCCTTGTCCAAGATCCCAATTCTTTCTTCAAGCGCCTTATGCGCAGCGAGCGCATTTCCTGCTTCCCCATATTGCCCAAAACCCTTCATTCTCATAAGTTCGATTTGCTCAGGTACAAACTGCCTTATGCTTCTTTGAAGAGTCAAGTGCTCCAAAACCAATTCCGCATTTGCAGCCATATGGGCGAGCATCCTTAAATCGCCAGATTCTTCAGCCCTTCCTGCATCTGCAACCGAATTCAGGAATATGGACAATCTTAACGCAATCATTTCCGCTGCATCGCTGTTTCCTATTGTTCTTCTTGCCTTTTCAAACCTGTTAAAAAGCCTATTAGCCTGCTGCTGCAGGTCTTTTGATAAATCCCCCTTTCCTGCCTGCGATGCAGTTTCGCCATCTTGGGCAAACCTAAGTGTGGGCGTTCTAAGTTCCATGTTAATTCACCAACACTTAATATTTTATATAAGAACAAATATAAATTTATCCCATGCCCCCTATTCTCTGCCAGGGTTCGAGAAATTCCCTTGCTTCACGAATAGCTTCATTTGCTTCCATCTCAAGAGTCATCACATTGTACAGCAATTTGTTGTATTCTTGAGGAAATTCAGCCCTGAGGATCTGAAAATCAGTTGTATTCCTTAATCCATCAAGTGTTTCAAAAATATTGCCCGAAGAAATTGAGATCGAATGCACCATAAACAATCTGCCCTGCGCCCTCACAATGGAATTCTGGATATCCGGGACAAACGATCCATTCAGATTGCCCCCATGCCCATCCATCATCCCTCTTACAAGGTTTCCTGCTGATGATGCAATGGCTTCAATTCCTTTCGCATCCATAATCCTGCCGTCCTTGCAATAGAAATCAATCATCCTATCCATATCACCAGATTCATTACTGTTTGTAAGTCCATTAATCGAGGATTTCATGGCTTCAAGAACCTGCTCCCCAGTAATGCCCCCTCCCTGGGGAACAACAATTGAAGTCGGGTCAACAACGTCAAGGGCTTTCCTGAAAGCATCATACCCCCCGTCATACTGCTGATTGTAAAATGCCTTATTGAACGTCTGCAGCTCCGGAGAATTTCTCCATTCATCAAAAAATCTCACCCTATCCTCCCTTGCAGTCTGCCCTTCATTCATCCCGAAGAAATCCCTCATGTGCTCTGCAACTGCGCGGCCCGCTTCTTCAGGAGAAAGACGCCTTCCGTCTGGAGAGGGATTGAAATTCCTCATGTGCCTCCTGTATTCCACGAGCATTTCCCCGGAAGCGGGATAATCCCCCCGGAAACCAACTCCATTTGCATCAACTTCAAATTGATTGAACGCATTTATATCGGCAACCAGCCCTTCGGCATCAAAAGTGCCGTCGCTTCTCGTGTTTCCGTTTATCATTCTCTCGAACAGGCATCCCCCCTGAGCGCTTTCTGCATGAAGGGGGCGGGTGGTTTTGAAAAATTCAGAAGCCATCTCCGGATTTCCGTTGAATGCTTCTTCAAGCGCGCCGGATATTCCTTCCCTGTCTTCGACAACCATGAGTCGCGAATCAAGCAGCCTATCTGCCCTAGTTATGTTTTCATTCAAGAGTGCGATTGTTTCCCTGTCGCCTATTGCATCCGCAATCAAACCGTCGAATCCCTCCAAACTTCTTCCTTCAGAGCGCGAGGATTCCGGCGCTTCTCCAGTGCTTTCTCCACTCCTTCCTACATTTCTCGGGCTTCCGGGAACTCTTATCACAATGGGCGAATCTTCCATCAGGGTCGGAGGTGCAGGCGTTGAAGAACTTTGGGCAGATTCCTCCCTTCCGGGAATTTCAAATTTCACTGCGCGGGAGCGCTCACCAGTTGCATCCAATCCAATCCGCATCACTTGCTCCCCTTTCAAGAACACGACTGCTTCGGTTGCACCGAAACTGACGGCCAGCGCGCCCTGATCCAATCTTATTTCAACACCATCCGAAATATCAATTGGAGCGATTATCATCGCTTTAGTTGCAAGCGAAACATCCTGTGCGATCTTGGAGCCTGTGCTGCATGAATCGGCTATTATCACGGGAATTTCAACAAATGGATTTTGGATCATTCCCGTTGCTCTTCTTTGCGCTGCCATTTCCCTGAGAAGTCCATAATATGTGAGCATTCCCTGCCGTCCCGTATTAAGTGAAAGTTCCGCAGATGTGGGAGTTCCATGGGCATTGAAGACAAGCACGGATATTTTTCCCCTCTTCTCAGCGATTCTATTGAGTCTTGCAACCAATTCTTCAGTGTTTCCCGCTTCAATTATTACGCAGTTCGCGCCTCCAACCAATCCCCTGATGTTATCCGTGACAGTGCCATATTTGGATTGGGCAAACGCTCCATTATCGCTAATCGGATTCACGTAGACAACAACAGGTCTTTCATCATTTGTTTCGCCTATTCTCCTGTAAAGCGTTTCAAGAATTTCCGATTCATACCTTGAGAAAACGCAAATCCCGTATTCGTAATAAAGTGCTCTTGTCATTCCAGGATTTGTGTTCTCTATTTGAAGGATTGCCATTACTTCAAGTTTCAATGCTGGATTATTTTCCGTGCTTAGGAATTCGCTGAAATTGGGCATTCTTCTCGCAATCGCCCTTCCCAAGCTCAGCATTGCTGCTTCGTTATTTGAAAAATATGCAGCATCAAGAGCGCGAAAATACTGATTTCTTTGGGGATCCTGTGTGCCGTCAAGGAATCTTCCCATCACTCCTTCGAGAGTATTGAGATCCGCAACGGTCAATACTTCTCTGGAGGCAAGTTTTTGCTCAACCCTCTCAACGCTCTGCGCAGTGAATACGGGATCAACCGTCCTCACTTCCGGTTCAACCCATGGGACGCTGTCAACTGCGCTCCTATCCAAAGTTGTTCTCGGAGTGCCAACTGGTTGATCTGCAGAAGGTTGAGCGCCTGCTCCTTCAGGAGTTGCTGCGCTCCTCGGACTGCCTCCGGAAGCAGGAGGAAGCGAAGGTTCTCGCGAACTAGAATCGCTTGCTCTCTCAATAATTTTTTCTGTACCAAAATCCGCAACCACCTTAAAACCGCCCGCTTCCAGATAATGCTTTTCCTGGTCAGTGGTGACTCCAGGATACATCAATTGGTGAATTGCATAACCACCCTTTTTTAAAAAAGCATTAGTTTCTTCCAACGTAAGCTCATACCCGATTTCATCGCAAACCGCCATCGAGAGAACAACATCCGCCTTTCCTCCCCACCTACCTTTGGCTTCCTCGTAAGTGCAGGAAAAAATGTAGTCCCTGCCGCCGATTTTTGCAAGCACCCCTCTTGAATAATTCGGGTCCCAGCCATATGCGTCAATTCCCATCTCTCTCAAAGCTTCAACTTCCAAGCCTTCCCCGCATCCAATCACAAGAACCTTTCCGCCTTCACTTCTCAATCTATCCGCAATGGCCCTGCCTTCAGGAGTTCGCTCAAGAATATTCCTTGTTCTTATTTGAGACGCGTAAATATCTGAAGTGAAAAGCGGATAAGATGGATTGAGCAATAGTACAATATCCCGTTCAGTTATCAAATTATCATATCTTTCATTGAATCTATTGCAGACAGATCTCACATTCCCTTCGCAGACATTGTTATCGATTTTACCACTCTCTCGCAGCTTGATGATTTCCTCAACATGGCATTCAATCGCCCTTCTTATCTGGCTCTCCGTGACATCCGTTCTCGCCCCTTCTCTTACCTCATTAAGCAGCACGAACAATTTCTCGCAATGGGCGTTGATTATGCCGAGCAAAGCCTTGCCTGACGCCCAATATTCCTTTCCATTTTCTCTGATTGATTTCTTCGGAACTTGAAACGGATCCTGAGAGCGTTGGATGAACAATTCATCAGTTCTTTTCTGAAGCTCCTCTTCTCCAACAGAAAGTCTTTCCGCAAAATCCGAGAGCCTCCCAAACAATCCCCTTCTTCCTCCAACTGCGGCAATCGGAAGCTCCTCTTGGACGCTTTCCCTCGGGAATAATCTATTCGCATCCTCCTCCCCAACCCATTCGACGAGTCTTGCCCTGAAATCAGCAAGCGCTTTCATTGTGAAAGGAAATTCCCCTGTTTCAGCCCTATATCTCTCAATCAAAGAAATCGCGAGCCTCGTTTCTTCTGGATATTCAATGAAATCCATTCTTAACTGCGATTCTGCAAAGTATCTCTGGGTGAGCGCTTCAGCGAGCCCCTCCCTTAAAATCGGCGTGCGATTCAATGTGCCCACTTCAATAAGGGCGCTGTGGACCGCTTCATGGACAACGTCATGGAGAAGAAGGAACATCCCCTCGCCATTCATCATGTTCCCGTCTATAAAACCTTCATAATAAGGAACGTTGACGTAAAGCCTGCGCATTTTCTGCCCCCCTTCCCCTTCCACAAGTTCGACTGCCATTCTTGCTTCCTCATAGCCTTGGGGCATTCTGGTTTCGCCCTCCCTTGTTACGAAAACAACCTCTGAATTCTCCCCTTTTAAAAGCATGAGTGCGCGCTCAACTGCCTGGGAGATTCTCCCATTGTCTTCTTCAACTTTGAATCCAAGGCTATCCAAAGCCCGTACGAATCTCCCGCTGAATTTAGCAGCCCCCTCTTCACTGAATCCAAGCAATGATAAATTCGTTTCCATTGTTCTTCTTATCGTTTCAGCGCTTCCGGGAACAGGAGCATCTGAAGGAGTAATTTCAGGGACTCTTTTTTGGGAATAATATTCGGGATTTAGCAAATCAACTGGAGGAGTTGCAATGGGAGTTGTTGGAGCAGGAGGTTGCGCTCTTTCTGCTTCTGGAGGAATTGGAACGGTTGGAGAGGTGATTCCCTCCCCTGCTTGAGGAACAAGCGCACTTAAGGACGCTTCTCCCCTTGTTCTCAACATCACTCTTTCCTGCGTTCCCTGCACTTCAAAGCCATTTGCGGAAAAAAATCCTTCGGCATTTGGAATCTGGGAGAGGGGCTTCTCAAACACCACGAAACCTTCACGTGAAACGATCCCTCCTGCAGCTGAACTCAATGCGCGCGCATCAACATTTCGTGATTGCGTTGCTCTCTCTGAAACATAAATCAAATCAGCAGGACCATTGGTTTTGAACTGCTCAAGCGCGCTCCTCAAATCCCCGCCAAGAATTCCCTCTCTTCCGGAGATTCTTGCAAGCACTTCAAATGCAGGATCAGAATCCCAGCCGACAACATCAAAGCCCTGCCCCCTGAAGAATTCCACACTTTTCCCATCCCCGCATCCAATCACAAGCACTCTCCCCCTTTCTTTTCCTTTCAAAGCCCTCAGCGCTTCCTCCCCTTCATTGAAAGCAAACACTGCGTGCACCTGGGTTGGGGAAGAATCAAAACCTGCAATTGACTGCTGCACTTTCGCCCAGTCTGCTTCAGTAAGATTGAGATTGGGGTCCTTCTGGCGCATCAAAGTGAACACGTCCCTCATTTCAGTTATTATTGCGGTTCTTGTTTGCAAATTCTCTGCGGATGCTGCAAGATGATAAAGCCTTGAAAAATAATCTCCAGCATTTGCTCTCACTATCTGCGCATCGCCATCAAAAAGAGGCTGAAGCTCCCTTACGCTTGCGGGTTGAAACATTTCTCCTCTTCCATATGCTCCCAATCTTCCTTCAAGAAGTTCGGGAATCCGCGCTTCAAACTTTGGAGCTTCCGGAATCTCCCTTCCCGCGAGTTCAGGAGGTTTCGGAGCTTCAGGCATCCTAACCAAAGGATCAACCGGAGTGGTTTCCCTTGCTGCTTCCAATTCTCCTGCAAGAGTTCTTGCAGCTTCCATTCTTCCCATTCCCTCAGTTCGAGTCCTCTCTCCAGCCTGCGCCCTTGCGCCTTGCTTTGCTTCGTAAACATGAAGGAGCGTGAGGAAGATGAAGCCGAGGTTTTCCCCAAGCTGGCCCCATTCTTCAATGTTCCTGTTTCCGCTTGCAATTTCCCTTGCAGACATCACTGCGCCATAGCCCATGCTCGCCATCATGTATACTTGAGAAGCGCCCTTTGTGCCCTCCAAAATCTCGCCAGTCATTCCCCCGAGCTTTGAGACTGGGAAAAACATCGCAAGCATTGCAAGGTTCCCATAGAATTGGCTTGTTGAAACGTACATGAATCCCTGTTCTGCGAATCCCACTCCCATTCCCTGGGCAGCCTGCGCAAGAAGAACAGTGTTTGCCGCAGCATGCAAACCATCCATTGCAGCAATCGCAGCTGCAGGAAGAGAGGAAGCAATGGAAGGAAGGGCCAACAGCCCGCCGGTTGCTACTGCAACCGCAATGGAAACCCTGCTCACAGTCTCTTCATTGATCCATGCTTCCAGAACTTCGCTTTGTTCCATTGAGTCTATTGTATTCAATCTGGTTTGAACGAGCGAATCATTAATCTCCATTTTCCCTCTTTTGAGGAAAGTTAGCGCGGAGGCGAATTCAATTGCAAAATCAGCGTACGTGTCCCCAACGCCCTGCCCTCTAAATTCTTTGGCAACATAGTTCCTGATGTTGGTAATTTCGCTATCATTCACTCCGGTATTCCTGCCTTCGGCAACCACTGCGCAAGCCCAGTAAAGGGTGCTTTTCGAAGCGAGCGCATTCCTTAGCATCAGCTCGTTTCCATTCTCAATCAGCCAGAGAATCCCGTCAAGGAGCTTGTCTATCGCATCTACTTCCTTTTGCGAGAGATTCGCAGCCCTTGCATTGCAAATCGTATCATAGAGCTGCCTGAGCAACGCCCTTCCTGCGCTTGCCTTTTCCCCCTCAGTTCCGAATCTTGTGCAGAAATCATAATATTCCTCGGATTTGAGGGATTTAAGGAATCCATTGTAAAATCCATAAAACTTATTCATGCTTCCACCTATTGATTCAACTGACCCGTTTTCCATTGCTTTCTGCAAATCACTATACGCATTTCTCAATTCCTTAATCCAATCCTGGTAGCCATTCCCAGCATATTGAACGACGTGCTCGAGAAGTTCATGGACGCTTGCAAGAGCCCCCCTTCTCCCATCCTGCACTTTCCTGTTCACTTCCTTCTGCATGGAATTGAGCTTGTCCACTCCTTCCTGCGCTTTCATTCTTGACTGGGAGAGCAGAGATTGCGCCTGCGCAATCTCCCCTGAAGCAGCAGCGCTCCCTGCTCTTTTCACAAGGGCAATGGATTCATTGAAGGAATCAACTGCCGGTTTGGAAGTTGCCTGAATATTCATGCGTGAGCATATACCATCCATCTCAGGGCACGTGATATCCCTCATTCTTTGAAAAGAGAGGAACTGGTCCTGGCAGTTCTTTATTATTTGTGCTTTTGAGGACCATTGCACTAAAAGAGAACTGAAAGCAAACGCATTCCCGCTTGCTCCTGCTTTCTGTTTCAATTCTTCAAGCTGGCTTCTCAATCCGGAAAGAACGGGCAAAGCGCGCGACAAGCCAAAATACATGTTCTCATTATACTCCAGCAATTGCAGGATTGAGTCCCCCCCATTGAATTGCGCGTTCGCCAAATCAATCATCGTATTCTGATTCGCATTATTCATGAATTTTTTTATTGAACTCTCCAAATCATTCCTGCCCTGCCAATTCCCCCCGCCCATTCCATCAAAAATACCGAGCTGCATGCATGCGTTTCCAACACTCAATGCCATCTCCATGAGGCTTGATGGCAATTCATAATTCCCATTGTCTATCCCATCAAGGGATTTGAAAAGCAATCCGTTGGAATTTGCGCCATTTAATAAAGCCCCAAACTCCATCCTTTGATTTTTTGATTCTTCGTTTTGAAGCGGGAATCCCAGGTAAGCGTCTTTGAGAAGGAGAAAATTTGCCGCAAGGTTTCCGAGGGAAATCGATCTTCTCTCCCATCCGTCAATATCAGAGAGGGAAGAAGTGGTTGTTGAGTATATCATGTCTCCAAGGTAGATTGCACGGGCAGTCCATTTCGTGAGAAAATCCCCAAAATCCGCTATTCTTCCCGCTTCCGCCAAACCGACCTGCCATGCAAGAGAGACTAGAAGGTTTGCCCTTCTGAGAAGGATTTCTTTTTCATTGAGATTCTGCACGTTGAAAGAATTATTCAGAAGAATCTGCGCGCCATCCAGCCATGCTTTCATTTTCTCCTTTATATTTCCAGGAATCTGCAAATTCTCCAGCAACTGGTAGAGGCTCGTAATTCTCTGATCCTGTGCTGAACCCTCCTGGGGCTGGGCAAACACTGGCATTTCTTCACCAATAATAATATGGCTGTTTTGAGGAATATAAGCTTATATCCGGCATTTGTGAAATATGTCATTCATTATATGAAGAGAATATGGATTGAGAATTGATAAGCAATATATGCCACAAACAAGAAACAATATCATAGAACTAAGGAAATTAAACGCTCCAATAAAATGTGAAAAAGTCAGCGGCAACCCATGCTGACTTTTTCAGCTTTTGAATTTCAATGAAGAATAGACATTGAAATTCTAAAACAATAAAAAATTTGTATTACTGCAAGATAGGAATGTGGTAATATGTTTGAAGACCTTTCGCCTGAAGAGAAGCTGTATTTTTACAAGATAAAGAAGTACATTTCCCTTCACGGATCATTGTCTTGCGATGGATTCAGGGATGCTTATCTCGAAAGAAGGTTCAGGGCGAGAATCGGCTCCCTAAGGTTGAATACATTACGGGAGTATTACAAGTATATTGAAGACAAGGGGAAAGAGGAGATGCTTATTTTATGGAATACGATTGCAATAAACGTTACGAGATTCTTCAGGAACGTCGAAGTGTATGGGAAACTTGAGAAGGAAATCCTTCCCAATCTTTCAAGGACAAGATTGCTTCTGGTTTGGAGCGCCGGAAGTTCAGTGGGGGAAGAAGCCTATTCAGTGGCAATGATTTGCAGGGAGCTTACAAAAAAAGGAATTTACACGAATGTGAAAATAATCGGCACGGATATTGATGAAGACGCGATGAACAAGGGAAGGGAAGGAATTTACAAAAAGGAGGATTTTCAGGAAATGCCCGAGAAATATTTCAAATATCTGGATGATCTGGGAAATGACAGATTCCAGGTGAAGGAGGAGCTAAAGAAGATCGTGTCATTCCAGAGAAATGATTTGCTTAAGGATCCACCTTTGAA
>Ga0315294_10004657_pt1 | contig 14997 bp, 13 predicted proteins | sample YL17G13_40_MG_FD_203626 | JGI IMG/M metagenome (GOLD analysis project Ga0315294, IMG submission 203626) | Sediment microbial communities from Yellowstone Lake, YNP, Wyoming, USA - YL17G13_40 | ecosystem: Environmental > Aquatic > Freshwater > Lake > Sediment | place: USA: Wyoming | collected... | reverse complement strand
CGAACTGTGGAATTGGCGGGTGGTTCTGATGCAGAATGTGGTAGGTTACTATTCCCAACCGCCCTATGCCACGGACGAACTCCGGCAACTTGCCACGGAAGTCCTCCAGGACGATGCCGTGGTCAACGCCCTCGTCCAGAAGGTTGCGGCGAACATTGCCTTGCAGAACGCCATCGCCAGCCAACTCCTTCTCCAGACCGTCCTGGAGACCTCCAGGGCGGAGTTCGACAAGGGGACTGCGATATACGCTGGGCACCTCGAATCCAGCGGAGAGGACTATGCTAGGCTGAGGAGAGAGTTCATACTCCCGATGCTGAACGCCTTGAAGATCCTGTTGGGGAACGGAGTGGCAAGTGAGGATGCCCCTCCCGCCCTGCCAGCCGTGAACATGTTCGATGCCCCACAAGATTCCCCGGAATACGAAGCTCTCGTCAAGAAACACGAGGAGGAGATGGAGGCGCACAGCAGGGCGATCTTACTGCTCGAACTGTGGAATTGGCGGGTGGTTCTGATGCAGAATGTGGTAGGTTACTATTCCCAACCGCCCTATGCCACGGACGAACTCCGGCAACTTGCCACGGAAGTCCTCCAGGACGATGCCGTGGTCAACACGCTGGTCCAGAAGGTTGAGGCAAACATAGCCTGGAACACAGCCTTTCAGCCATGAGGGCCGCCCACGAGTCTTAGGCATCACGTGAGAGGAGGGGAGATCTCCCTCTCCATCCCTTACCTTAACTGGGGGCGCACTTGACTACTCGCGGCCCTGAGGCAACTCGGGGCCGCTATCTTTCCTTGCCCCACTTTCCCCAACCTTCCCATCCGTAATATACTAAGCAGGTGAATTCAAGAGACTCGCGCACGAGGTCCACCGAGAGATGCGCTACTGGCTAGAACGGCTCCGGGGGTTCTCTCCCCGGCTCCTCGATTTCTACATAGCCAGGCAGTTGCTGACCCCGATTGCCATCGTGCTCGTCACCTTCGCCTCAATGCTGCTGGTGCAACTCCTGCTGAGAGACGCGAGAACCATCTTCGCCGATACCTCCACCCCCCTCGCCGCCCTGCAATACGTCCTCTACCGCATCCCGTGGTTCCTTGTCCTCTCGTTGCCCGTCGCAGTGACGGGAGGCACGGCCCTCACTTTGGCCCGCCTCATCCGCGACCGTGAACTAGTGGCCATCAGCATGGGCGCCATAAGCCTGACAAGGCTCGCCGCGCCCATCCTGGCCCTCGCCGGACTCGTGGCAGTTGTCTGTTTTCTCACCAATGAGAAGGTTGTTCCCTGGGCGAACGCCGGGGCCCTCACCGCACAGGGCCGCGCCCTCTACTATCGCCCCTACTCCGAGATGCGCACCTCCAGGCTGGTCTTCGAGGGAAAGGACGGTTGGTTCTTTTATGTCCGCCTCCTCGACGTCAACGCCGGACGGGCCAGAGACATCGTCTGCTTCCAGGTGGGTCCCGACGGCTCCCCTCGCTCGGCTCTGGTCTCCCCGGTCGCCACCTTCAGGGGAAAAACCTGGCGCCTTCTCGACGTCAAGGAGCATTCCTTCGATCCCTCCGGCCACGTCAAGGAGGGCATCACCCACCACGATGAGATGACCCTTCAATTACAGGAAGACGTCCAAACCGCCCTTGCCATGCCAACCCCCGTCGAACAGATGTCTGCCCTCGAACTGAGGCAACGCATCTCTGCCCTCTCCAGCGGGGGCGTGGAGGGCGCTCAACAACTCACCCTGGACTTCCATCGCCGGTTCTCGGTGCCAGCGGCGTGCATCATCCTTGCCGCGCTAATGATCCCCCTCTCCGTTCGCTTCGCAGGAGGCAACATCTTCAACAGCCTCCTGTTGGCGGTCTTCATCTACTTCCTTTACAATGGCCTGATGAATTGGGCAAAGGCAGTGGCGGAGGCCGGTCTCATGAACCCCGTGCTGGCTGCCTGGCTCCACGACGTGGTCTTCGGAGCGGCTGCGCTCCTCCTTTTCATCCGCCGGAGGTAGATCAGAAAAAGCGGCATGGATGCTCAGCCTAAAGCGGAAAATCAAGGGCCGGAGTCGCCTCTAACCAGAGATTCGCTCGTTAACCTGGTCCGCTCCCCAGCCTTCGTCGCCCTGTTCGCCGCTGGGCTGGCGCTCATCTGGCAAAACCAACACCAGGGTTTTCACACCTTCACCTGGCCTCCCCTCCGTTCGCTCCTACTTTCCCTCGGCCTGGTGAACTACAAGTATTCGGTGCTGCAGTGGTTCGGCCTTTCCGCCCTCTCCTACTTCCTCTTCCCTGCCCTGCTGTGGATTCTCGTCATCAGGAGGCAACTCCGAGAGGCCGGCCTCAGGGCTGGAAAGTGGCGCGAAGGCTTGCTGTTGACCGCCATCTGCGTGGGTCTGATGCTTCCGATCTTGTTCTTCACCTCCCGGCTGCCGGATTTCCAGCGATATTACCCTCTCTTCCGCCGGGCAGGCACCGACCCCAATTCTGTTCTCCTTCACGAGGCCGGCTACGCCCTCTATTTCTTCTCCTGGGAGTTTATCTTCCGCGGCTTCCTCCTCTTCGCCTTGGCGGAGGCCGTCGGCCCCCTGGCAATCCCCATCCAGGCCCTCCCCTTCGCCCTCATGCACCTCGGAAAGCCCTGGATCGAAGTTTACTCCGCCCTTTTCGCCGGCCTCATCCTGGGCGCGATCGCCCTTCGCACCCGCTCGATGCTGCCCTGCTTCCTTATCCATTGGCTCTGCGCGCTGGCCCTGGACCTATTCGTGCTGTATCTCTAAACGAAAAAGGGGAGGACGCGGAGTCCTCACCCACATTCACTGATCACCGGCCACCGGTCACTGACCACTGCAGTTGGCTCTTCCTTCAGCCTTAGGCCCTTAGTCGGGGTTCATTCACACGCTCCCACACCTGCACGCCTTGAGCCCTCAGCCCTGAGCCGCCCTCACACACTTACACACGTAACTGCCATGAACCGGTGAACACTTCCTCAGCCGGGCCGGTCAGAAGCATCTGCTCGCCCCGCCGCCAGGTGACCTCAAGATTGCCCCCCACCAGCCGCACCTCCACGTCTTCCCCACAGTAGCCGAGCAATCGGCCCGCCACGGCGGCGGCGCAGGCGGCGGTGCCGCAGGAGAGAGTTTCCCCCACCGCCCTCTCCCACACCCGAACGCGCAGCACGTCCTTCCCTTCCGGATAGCACCAGTCAACGCTGATCCTTCTGGGGAACAGCGGATGGGTCTCGATCTTGGGGCTGACCCGTTCGAAAGCCTCGCCGATGACCTCTCGGGGGGCGAAGATGACGGCGTGCGGGGTTCCGACCGAAACGCAGTTCAACTCCCAAACCTTCCCATCCACTTCCAGGGAATAATGCAGCCCATCTTTGACTTCCGCTTTCATCGGCAAGTCTTCCGGCGAGAGCGAGGGAACTCCCATCTCGGCCCGAATGATAGAGCGCCTTCCCTCCTCCTCCAGCAGCCAGGTCTTCCGCACGCCCCCAATCGTCTCGATCACCACCTCTTTCATCTTGGCGAGGCCCCGGTCGTGCAGGTATTTGCCCGTGCAGCGGAGGCCGTTGCCGCACATATCCTCCGACCCGTCAGGATTGAACATTCGCATCCGGAAGGGAGCCACCCTTGAAGGCAGGACAAGGAGAAAGCCATCGCCCCCAACACCAAAATGCCGGCGACACATCCGCTCCGCCAGTCTGGACCAGGACAGCGGCTTCAGATGAAGCGCATCCACCAGGATCAGGTCGTTCCCCAGGGCCTGCATCTTCACGAAGGCCAGGCGCCTATTCCCCATCGAACTCCTCGAAGAACAACTCGGCGCTGCGCACCACCTGCTTGAACCAGCGGTTCTCGGCATCAACCAGGGGGAACCACCAGGCCGTCGGCCGGTGATTGCTTCTCGTAAGTCCCTGAACCAGCAGGGCATCCCTCGCCAGGTAGGCCCTGGCGAGTTCGGCCTCTGCCTCCACGCGGGTGATGGTCTCCCTCGCCTTCACCGCCTGTTCCTCAGCCTCAGTCCTTCTCAGGGCAACCATCACTTGCTTGAAGGTGGCCTTCTTCTGGCGAATGCTGGCGCGCCGCGAACGAATCTCGGCGGTCAACTCCTCCCTTCGGCCATCCGCTTCCTCCTCGGATACGATTAGTCCGCCAGAGGGCGGCTGAGCAGCCAGGAGCGGACTGTCGGTCAACGACACTTGCCTCCTCAGTTCTCCCTTCCGCCTTTCCAGTTCGGCTATCTCGGAGTTCAGCCCGGCAATGGTTGCCGTCAGTTCATCGGCCGTCATCCTGTAGCACTTGACCCACTCTCCCGTCTCATGCAGCGTCCGATGCGCCCCACTCCACTCTTCCGCCTTCGCCTTCCAGGCCACGTCGCGGGTCGAGAGATAGGCCAGCAGCTCCTCCGGGGGCTTCAGTTCCCGAAGATGCGCCAGGAAAGGTCCCTGCCGGGCGACAACTTCCTCCCAGGTGGCGGCGAACTCAGCGGCCGAGACCTTCTCCTTCTGAAAGGCAGCCGCTAGGTGAGCCGGAAGATGAAAAGAGGCCTCCACGCCAGAGAGGGAGCTCCACGTGTGATAGCGCAGCCGCAAGATGGGATGGAGGGCCAGTTCCAGACCCGCCCGGCGCATCAGCCGGCACATCTTCCTGGTCAGGGGGAGGTAAACCGACGCCTCCTGGTGGAGCACCATCACGAATTCCGCCGAGAACATCAGCGGAAGCACCAGTGCCTTCCCCACCAGTGATATCCCCTTCCCCAGGGCCGTCTCCAACACAACCGCCAGAGCCTTTGCCTCCTCCACCGGCTCGGAAATCGGGATCACGACCAGGCCAGACTCGAAACCTACCCTGATTTCCCTCTCGCTCACGAAGATGGTGCCCCTGCCTTTGCCCCGAACCACAACATCAAAGGGAATGGCACCCCCTCCGAACTTGTCCAGTTCATAGATCCCGCTGCCCTTGACCGCGTCGTCGTAAGCCATTCGCGCCGAACCAGCGGTCTTGCCATTCAGAAACAAGGACAAGAGAGCAAATCGGGGCCTCTCCGCCGTGGTGGCATCGAATCGAAAGAACTCGCTGGAACTGAAGAGAACGAGGTTTTCCGGCTCCCGCCCCAGAAGAAGGGAGCAAAAGCGGGGGATGAGTTCCTGGTAAAACCGGGTGAGCGGCGGCTGCTCCCGCGCATCCCTGGCATCGTCCAGCCAGCCAAGGATGGATTCCCCCACCTGCCGAGCCCTCACCCTGGCATCTTCCGAGCCCAGGAAACTTGAAGAGGTCTCGAAACCCCAGCGCAGCAGATCCGAGAGCGGCCGCCTCAACTGAGCAAGGGAAATGTGAGCGGCGACCGGATGTTCGGAACCCAGACAGACAAGTCCCTTCCAGCCCCAGGCCTCAGTCACGCTGTTCAAGAACTGATCCCTCTCCATCCTTGCCGCCCGCGCCGCCTTCTCCAGAGAAACGCCCGCCCCGGCCAGGTCTTCCTGAGTAGGAACCACCTCTCCTCCAAACAGAACCGAGAGTTCCCCCGCGGCCGCCCATATCCCGCGGGTAGAGCCGTCGTTGTGGGAAAGCGCGGCGCATCCTTTGCCATCTTGCAGGGTAACCCCTCGGCTGAAGTAGTCGGAGTCATGAACTCCGAGCCACATCGGTATCTCCGGGGCAAAAGCGTCCAGAATCTCCCGCAACGCTATCTTGACCGGCTCGTCCCAGAATACGGTCTGTCCGCACGCCAGAACCGGCGCCTTAAGTTCCCGCAGTTTGGCCACCGCGGCCTGCGCCGAGGGATGAAACCCTCCCTCCCCAGCAAAGCACTCTCGCTCCACAATCCTACAGGTGCAACAACCCAATGCCCCTACCCTAGCCCTTTCACTTCGAGAGGTCCGGTCCCCCGATGCCGTCAAACGTCAGGTTGATGTCCGGAAAACCGTCCACGGCTGGCAAAATCCGTGTTGCCTTCAGATGCTGGACCCGGCCAACCGTATATCCCGCCGAATCCGGAGCCGACGCGAAACACGAAAGTGAGAAGACTCACCCAGCAGAAATTGCCTCTCACGAAGCAAGGGGCAGCCAGCCTTACTCCCCTTCGAGCCGCACTCCCCCATTAAGATAGAGGACGTTGCGCCGCCCTTCATGACGGGGCTGAACCTCGGTCAGCAAAGCCATGGCAGCCAACTCCGGATCCCCCGTTCCCTTCCCCCAAAGGGTGGGGTTGAAGAGATAACTCGAAGGGGCAGTCTCACGGGGGCTGCATTTAAGCGCCGCACCGTTTTCGATATAAGGGGCCAGGGCATCAATCCAGAAGAAATCACCCTTCCGCCACTTTCCCTCGGCGTCTTGCCCAGGCGAGGGGAGGAGCCCTTGGTGTGCCGTGGCATAAGCCGCAAAGCCGCGATAAAGGGCAGCAAGGTTGTCCTGGCAGTCCAGGGTCATCGCCTCCGCCGGACCGGCCAGTTCCAACCTCCAGATTTCCTGGTCCCGAACATAGGCCAGGCGCTTGCCCGTGCCGTCCCAACTGAGGTTCGAGGAGTAGTCTATCCTGAACTCCACCGGCGGCAGGAGCGTGGAAGCCAGCCGCCTCACCCTGCCGGTATCCAGCATTAGAAGCGAGACCTCACCAGTGGACGACTCAACTCGCCGCCTTGGCAGCACCAGCAGGGCCAGAAAGCGAGATGAGCCGGCGCTGGAGGAGGCAAGAGGGGCCGCCAGGGAGGCAAATTGGCTATCCTCCGGCTCTTCTATCACTTTACTGGCCACGCCTTCCGGCACCGTGAGCGCCCAGATGGCCGTTCGTTTGCCCTCCCCGGCCTCCTCTCCCAGGAAGTAAATCTCCTTTCCATCGCCACTCCAGGTGAGGCCGGACCGGGGACTCAGGGAAAGACTATCGGGGAGGGAAAAGCAGGTCAGCCCCGCCGGGAACCCAGTGGTGACATTGATGAGCCAAATGAGGTGTTTGTGCTGAGGGTTTGATTCGGGAGAGCTCTGCATCGTGGAGATGAACGCTATCTGATCGGGCCGCCCCGGCTGCCAGGCGAGGGAGGTTGGCACATCCTCCAGGTTAGTTGTCATAACCTCACTCGTCGCCGTCCCGTCCGCGCGCAACAGATAAACGCCGGCCCGAGGCTTGTCCACTTGCCGTCGCTGAGCCGAGACCGCCAGCCATACCTCATCAGGCGACCAGGCCACGTCGAAGCAGTTCGAGGAGGAGGTCAACCTCTGGCTCTTCAGGGTCTGCGGGTCGGCCACCCAGAGGTCACGGCGAAACTGGCCCGTCTCATCTACCGTGCTGGTAAGAAATGCCAGAGTCCCCGCCACCGGACCAAGGCGAGGGCAGAGATGCGCCGTTGCCACTATTGGTCGGGCGTCCCTCACCCGCGTGGGGATACTTCCCGCCGACATCCCCGGGGCCTCTTCCGCGGAGGCACATTTCACACCTAGCCCACCGGCCCCCATCAGCCAAACGGCGCAAGCAAAGGCCAGCCAGGGCAATGCCAGCACCTCGGAACGATTCCTCATCGCACTCACCTCTCTTCCTGCCTGGATACTAGCAAACGCTAACGGACGCGTCAACGGATGCAGCTGACTTGAAAAGTAGAAGGCGGGGGCAGGGAGGGACCGCCCCCGCCAGCGGTGTGTGCCTGATGTGACCGTGGGTGGCGGGGAGCCCCCCAAGCCACATCGAGAGGTTAGGCACACCCTGCGTAAGGTAGGTGCTGGGTTCCCACATGGTGGGGAGGGTGCGCCTTACCTCAAAATGTTAAACATTTGGCACAACAAGAATGTTCCCACATAAAACCATTTTTGTCAACCTTTTTCTAGCCCCGACCGGTGGGCAAGAGGGCACTGCGGAGAAGTTTTGAGGCCTCCGTCGCATCGGCGGAGGCGATCACGCTCGCGATCCTCTCCTCCCCCATCTTCTCCAGAACCTTGAACATCCCCTTTAGCCACTCGATGCTCTCGCTGGCAGCCTTGATGCCGTCCTCCCGGTAGGGGAAGATATCCAGCGTGAGCCAGCCGTCATAGCCGGTGCGGCGCAGCCAGTAAAGCAGTTCCAGGTATTCGATGGTGTGGACTGAGCCCACCATCATGTCGTCGTCCCATTGGCGGTAGTTATCGTTGAAGTGCACATACGACAATTTCTTCCTTCCCCCCCCGTTCACCAGTGCAATGGCCTCCGCCACGTTCTCCCCCGCGGCGAAAGCGTGCCCCACGTCAATCAAAATGCCCACGTTGGGCCGCCCGATCTCCTCCACCAGCAGCAGCGTCTTCGCCGCGGTGGAGACAAAGCAATGGGTGCGAGGCTCCTTTATCTTGTATTCGATGCAGACCTCCACGTCCTGCCGGTGGTCAGCACATTCCCGGATTCCCTCCACCAGCCACCGCCAGGCCGCCACGTAATCGGCCTGGAAAGCATAGTCGAAGCCGTCCTGCCCGGGCCAAACATCCACCTTCTCGCATCCCATGCCCGCCGCCCAATCCATGACCTTCTTCACCTCGGCCACCGCCGCCCGCCTCGTCTCTGCGTCCGGAGCGGCGAGCGAGCCCCTCCCCCATTTCGCCTGAGTGAAAAGATCCGGAACCATCATCGGAACCTGAAGGCCCTTCGCTTTGAGCAGTTCCCTCATCTGCTCGATGTTGTCGTCGTTCACGTGCCAGTTCCCAACCAGTTCCACTCCCGCCAGATCCGGCACCTGGGTCGCCAGTTCCAACATCCCCTCCACCGTCTCCGCGCCTCCCCCATACCCCGAAAGGCAGAACCTATCCGCACAGGAAGCAAAAGTGGGAAGACAAGCGCCAAATCTCTGCTGACTCAATCACAACACCTCCGGCCTGAGATTAACCGGGCCGTTTCCCCCCGTCAATTCCCACCCCATCTAAAGAGCGTGTGCAAGTGTGCGTGTGTGACCGCCCGACAGCCCTTATCTGACCACCGGTCACCGGCCACTGTTGTTTCTCGAAACTCGAAACTCTCTTTCTTGAAACTTGAAACCTTAAACTTGAAACTCTCTTTCTCGAAACAGCCTCGCCGCTCGCTCGACCCAGCCTAGCCCCTCCCGGGGGACGAGGCCATAGTTATAGAAGATGATCTTGCTGAGGCCCAGCCCGGCCAGTTCCTCTACCAGTCCCTCCAGGGCTTCCGCGCTGGGGGCGTGGGAGTGGGAGATGGAGAGGATGGCCGCCAACTGGCCCAGGTCGCGCAGATCCGGGGCCACACCTTCAACCCTTGTCCGAACCGCCTCGGGCGAGGAGGCGTAACAAGTGATCTCAAAGATGTCGCAGACCCGCGCGATCGCAGCGTTGTCGGTTCCGTTGGTCCATTTCTCCCCCATCAGGAGGAAGTGGAGCCTGGTTGAGATCCCCTCCTTAACCTCCTGAATCAGGGAGGTAACCGCCTGCTCTCTCATCCTCACAAATTCCCCTAGCCCTTCGATTTCTGGCAAGAGTTCTTCGACCCCCCGCGGGTTCGAACCAGCGGGGTCAACCTTGGAAAGGGCCATTTCCAGCCGCTTGCGGACGGCGCCCTGGAGTTGATCAATATCTATCCCCACCTTTTTCGCCCTCCGCAGGCAGTTCTCGCAGAAACAGAGCGAAAACAGGAATTCTCCCTGGGGGCCTAGGTTAAGGTAAGGCCCTTTCTCGTGGTTGTAGCGATGGCCGAGGCCCCCGAAGTAGGCTGATTCCAACTCTACCCCCGAAAGGTCGTAATTGGTGGAGAGATCCTTCGCCAACCCCACCACATAGGCCCTGGCTTCCGGACTTGAGGGGCAGAGATTGTAGGGGACGAGATCCCCGAAGACGTTTTTCTGCGCAGCGTGGGGATGTCGGCTGGGGAGTAGGTCATCATGGAGGGAGAGAGTCCAACTGACCAGCCCCAGCCCATGCCTCTTGCAGCCGGTGGCGATATCCGCCAGCGGATTGCTCCCCTTCGCCCATGGGCTCATTACAGGCTTGATCGGTGTGGTCGCATAGAACCCCTCCTCCGGCTGAAAATACGCGCCCGAGGAGTCAAGGCAGAGCATCTTCCGGCGAGGATTGTGAGGCAACAGCATCTTGACCGAGTGGTAGGTCGTGGCCAGATGGATTGCATCAACCCCGACATCCTCCGCCAGGTAACTCAACACGGGATCAATCCCCTCGTCCAGGATGTCCCAGGGATAGATGAACATCCCGATGTAACTCATCTTCGCGTTATTACCCTAGGCCTCGAGCGAGGCGTTCTCCGCGATCAGGGTCCTAACCATCTTGACCAGGCCCTCGATGGCTGCCTCCGCTAATTCCTTGCCATATTCCTCGGTAGCCTCGGCCGCCCCTTCGGAAAGCACACCGTTCAAACTCCGCTTCCGCACCGGGTATTGCGTCCTGACGTCGCCTGCCTGCGATTGCCACCCTGTATGCTCCGGCTCCGCCAGGGCTCCCCGCTTGACGGTCTGCGGCGCCAGGTAAAGCCCGTAGGAAACCTCCACCTTGCCCGCATGCCCAATCGAGACCTCCCCTCCCAGGCCGAAATAAGTGCACATCCCCACGAAGTTCGGGCGGAGCTCCTCCCTTATCTTGACACAGTCCGAGCCGAGATGGGTCACGTTCCCGCCATGCCCGTTCACCAACAGGAAGTTCTGAAACCCGTGATGCTGCAGCGACTTCACCACGTCGCTCAGGATCCTGCTCAGCGTGTCGGGGTGAAGGCTTATCGTCCCCGGAAAGTCCATGTGGTGGTAGGAGATGCCCCAGGGAACGGTGGGCGCCAGCAAGACTTCCGGACAAAGCCTAGTCGCCGCCCTTCGGCAGGCCTCGGTAACCACGGCGGTATCGGTGACGAACGACATGTTCGGGCCGTGCTGCTCGATGCTGCCGACCGGAATCAAGACCATCTTCACCTTGTCCTTCACCGCCGCCACCTCCGGCCAGGACATCTCCTCCAGGATCAACCCTCTCTCCGCCATAGTCCTCTCTTTCTAACTCGTTTTGAGGCCAAGCACAAACTGCCCGGCGGCTATCCCTGGCCTTCCAGAAGGACTTCCCTTCCCGTCTGCGACGATTTTTCCACCGCCAGCACGATCGCTATCACTACCTTCCCCATCTCCCCGGTCATCGGAGGCTCCTGGTTGTTGCGAATGGCCTCAACGAATGAACTCATCTGTCTGGTAAAGGCCGAGAACTCCTGAACGGCCACTTTCTTGTAGGAACTATCCGTGCTCACCCACAGCGCCGGCAGGATCTTGATCATCCCCTTCTCACACACCAGTTCCGTCTCATGCCGCTTCACCGAGCCCGGCAACCCCACCATCTGTATCGTAGCATACACCCCATTGGCGAAATGCAGCACAATCAGCCCCGTGTCGTCTCCCCGAACCGGCTGGGCGAAGTTCCTCGCCATCCCCTTCACCGCCACCACCGGACTTCCCACCAGCCACCTCAGCCGCCCGATGAAATGCACCCCGTTCATCATCAGCATGCCCCCACCCTGCGACCGCACGAAATACCAATCCGGCGGGCTTGCGCGCGACGAGAGACGAGGCCCCAGCCGATGATCCCAGGCCAACACGATTCGCCCCACTTCCCCACTCTCCACGATCTCTTTCGCCTTCAGGTAGTAGGGATTCGAGTGATAGTTGTGCCCAACCATCAGTTTCACCTCATTCGCCTTGGCCGCCTCGATCATCTGGTCGCATTCCTCCAAATCCACCGCCAGCGGCTTCTCTACCAGGACGTGACAGCCCGCCTGTGCCGCCTTCACCGTCGCCTGGCAGTGAAGCAGGTTCGGCAGCGCCACCACCACCGCCCCCAAATGCTCCTGGGCCAGCATATCCTCGTAGTGAGCATAGGCCTTGCACTTGAAGTGCTTGGCGAACTTCTCTCGTTCCTCGGGATGAACCTCTGCCACCGCCGCCACCTCCACCCCTTCCACGCCCTGAGCTGCCCCAGCATGTTGCGCCCCCATCGCTCCGGCGCCAATAATCCCCAACCTCAGACTACCGCTTTTCACATTTTCTTCCATCATGTGGATAACTCTGTGGATAACATGGTGATATCGCCTTCAGACCCCCGTCCTCTGAAACTCCTCCGCTGCTCGCTCATTGAACTCGCTCGCCCCTTCCAGATTCGCACTCATGTAAACATGAGGTCTAAGTCCTCGCTTCACCAACTGGCCGAGAAGTTCCGCCGTAAGCGCCCACACTATGTAAGCCTCCGTTACTCCGCTGGACGGGCAGGCCCTGACCTCGATTCCGGAAACTTCCACCAAAGCATCTCCCACCACCCCACAGTTGTCAATCACCAGGTCCGCCGCCTCGAAAAGCATCTTCCCCGAGGGATGCCTCGGCTTTACCGCCCTGCTATACTCCAGGCAGGTTATCGCCACCACCTTCGCTCCCAACTTCTTCGCCGCAAGCGCCACCGCCACGATATGCTCCGCCTGGCCGGCGTTGTTGACGATGATCACTGCGTCCCCTTCCTTCACCCTCGACGATTCCAGTTCCTGCTCCGCCAACTTATCAGCCTCCAGACGCTCTCGCCCAGGCGGTGGCGCGTGCCTCCCGACGGCCCGATCGTAACGCATGATGGGCCGAATCAAGAACACCCCCCCCGCGCGGCTGATAGGTTCGTTGGGCATGTGCATGAAAGAGGCAAAGTGGAGAACGCCCCCGTTAGCGATGGAATCGGCTATCCACTCCGCCGCCTTCACGATGTTTCCCGTTTGCTCCTTCTGTATCCTCGCCAGGACTTCCTCGCATCGCTTCATGTATTCCTCGGCATACATTCGCAACTCTACCTCTCCCGCGGCACATCTGCCCACTTAGTCACAATCGTATAAGAAACTCATAGGTTCAAACAAGATCTCCCTATTTTTCTGCCCCTGACCAATTTGCCAAAACCCTGCCTCCAAATATATAACGGCCATTGTCAGCCCATGTCTCTCAAGCATGGGAGCCAAAGGAAAGGATCACCAAGATGGCACAACAGAAGCCCGACTCACGACTCGCTAACAAAGAAAGATGGCTGGCGGTGCTCCGGATTTTCGCGGGACTGTTCTTTCTTAACGCAGGCATACCAAAACTTAACTCGGAATTCGTCGGCGGCATGGCGGCCACTTTGAAGGGTTTTGCCGACGGCAGTTGGGAATGGTACCGCGACTTCCTGCTCAACACGGCCCTCCCACATGCCACCTCGCTTGGATATCTCGTCTCCCTGGGCGAGGTAGCGATCGGCGCTGCGCTGCTTCTGGGTCTATTTACCGGACTCGCCAGCATCGCCGGCGCCTCCATGACCATCAACTATTACCTCGCCACCTCCCACATGGGCCCCGCCAGCGAGGGCATCAACCTCTACGCCACCGTCGTCTTCATCATCCTCCTGGCGACCCAGGCAGGGCGCGTCTGGGGCCTCGACTACTACCTGGCCAGAAAATGGCGAGGCTGGATTCTCTGGTAGGGGATCCGGGTTAACTTCCACCCCCAGCCTCCGGTCCATCCCCTATCCTTGGCAGACAGCAGGTGGTCTTGCATTGCCTTGAGGAAAACCCGGAAGGTGAGGCCCAGCCGCGACAGACCGGGGAAACACCTACCCATATCTCCGCTGAAAAAGACTCGTCAGCCTCTCCGCCAACTTCGGGCTCAGCCCGCCCCAGCCGCTCAACCTCTCAATCACCGCCAGCGCCGCCCTGAACTCTTCCTCAAGCCCCCGCAACGCCGCCGGATCCCCGCCCCGCGCCTCGGAAAGGCGCGTCATCTTCGCCCATGCGCTATGCAACTGCTCCCAATCCGCCTCATCGCTCTGCCCAGTCAGTTGTGCCACGTCTTGCATAGTTGTCTCTCTCGCTCCGCTCAATTCCTTCCAGCAACATTATTAACGACAGCAGGCGCCTTTGGGTTTAGCCAAAACAACATTAACCACGGATTACACGGATTGCACTGATTATCGACCACCTTCTTCACAAAATCCGTGAAATCCGTGTAATCGGTGGTTGCTCTGGCTGTGCCCTAAATCAACCTCCGCAGCAATTGCACCACCGTTAATCCCGATGCACGTACTTCGTCGCCAGACTGACGAGGAAGGCCGCAGACAGCAACACTCCAGCAATCGCCTCAATTCCCGCCAGCAGGTGTGCCCAGTCTTGTGCCGGATGCCAATTGCCGTATCCGAGCGTGCTGAACGTTATTAGACTGAGGGTCAGAGCGCGCCACCAGGAATGAGTGACTGGCTCGGCTGCTCCCAGACTGACACCCGCCGCCGAGAACAGAAGTGTCCACAGGCAAACCACGCCCACCATCCACCCAAATACTCGGGCCGGCGCAGCCCCGTAGTTCCAGAGCCAGCGGTGAACCGCCCACACCGTCCGCGCCCCCACGACCCGCAGACAACCATGGCCCTTCCTCTCCCCGAATAGCAGCCTTCGCGACCATTCGAGAGCGAGCAGGAATCCTTTTCGGCCCTTCCGACTGACCACTCGGACTCCGAACTTCGGCACCTTGCGAACCCATTCCATCAACATTCTGAAGCACTGTGAGAGCGAAGGGCCTTCTTGCATTGCTCGGTGGTGGCACCGCATCTCCCGCAGGTAGAACTTATGCGCCCGGTCGTAATCTCCTTTCTGCCGGTAGTGCTGGCCAATTATCCTCAGGACACCCACGGCTTCCTCCCACTTACCATCCGCCTCCTCGGCTGGCACACCCCAGTCGGTTTCACGGTCGCATTTCGTGGAGTAGTCCAGCACTGCCCCACGAAGGTAAGCACCACGAAGAGAGGCTTTCCGGAGATCAGCGCCCTCCAGGTGGGCTTCCCCCAAGGTCGGCGTCCTCCAGGTGGGCTTCCCGAAGATCAGCGCCCTCCAGGTGGGCTTCCCCAAGGTCGGCGCCCTCCAGGTGGGCTTCCCGAAGATCAGCGCCCTCCAGGTGGGCTTCCCCAAGGTCGGCGCCCTCCAGGTCGGCATCCCGAAGATCAGCGCCCTCCAGGTGGGCTTCCCCAAGGTCGGCGCCCTCCAGGTCGGCATCCCGAAGATCAGCACCCTCCAGATGCGCTT
>Ga0315294_10004653_pt1 | contig 14998 bp, 17 predicted proteins | sample YL17G13_40_MG_FD_203626 | JGI IMG/M metagenome (GOLD analysis project Ga0315294, IMG submission 203626) | Sediment microbial communities from Yellowstone Lake, YNP, Wyoming, USA - YL17G13_40 | ecosystem: Environmental > Aquatic > Freshwater > Lake > Sediment | place: USA: Wyoming | collected... | reverse complement strand
CGCCAAGTCCGACAAACTCCAGTCCGTTGCCGCCTCTGTCCCCGCATTCCTCTCCCAAGAGTACGAAGACCTAAGCCACAACAGCGCCGACCGTCTGCGACGGCAGGGCGTGACGGTAGACGAGATCGCTAGCATCCTCGGTCACGCTAACTTGGCAACGACGATGATCTACCTGCGGGGAAACCAGCAGGAGCGAGGGTTGGCGGCTCACCGGCGCCACAACCCCGCCGACGCGCTGCTAGGCGGAGATGAGGGCAACGTGATACCCTTCCGCCCTCGCTGAATACGAAACCCCCGCTTTGCCCCTGAGGGCCCCAGGACGCGAGGGAAAGGTATGGGGGTAGTGGAATGACTAGCAGTGTTTGTCTTTCAGCGGAGCGCTAGGGCGCTGTGGGGCAGGACGGGCGTTCTGAGGGGATTGGTAGCGGGGGAGGGAATCGAACCCTCTGTCTCAGGCTTATGAGGCCAGCGAGCCGCCGGTGCTCCACACCCGCAACGTCATCATAGCATTTTTGTTATACCGACACAGCCCTCTTTCGCCGGAAGACCGTGCGCCTGCCGACCCCCAATCGCTCGGCGATCTGGCTCATGGTCAGCCCTTCTTCCCGCAGGCCCTTGATCTCAGCCGCCCGGCGCTTAGCCTGCGCCTCGCGCTCGATGCGCTTGTTCACAGAGTCATGGATGCAGTCCGGCTCAGGGCACTATTGGCAGCGCGGATGCAGCCGGCAGCCCTTGTCCTCATAGGAGCTCTCGGTGTGGTAGGGATGGCCCTTGTTCGTCACTTAGCGACGATCCCCCACGGCCACTTCAGGGCGTTGGCGAGATCCTGAAACTTGCCGCTCTGGGCCAGCGCTGAGAGCTGCATCTTCGCTTCCTGGATCGCTATCAGTTTGCGGGCTTCTTCGTCTGTCACGTCTTCCTCCTCATAGCAATTCAGATCGACGCTGTAGCCATAGAAGTTGGTAGTCCCGGCGTACTGCTTGAGAGCACAGCGCGTCCAGCCGCCGAAGTGCTTGAAGTCCAGGCTGGCGTCACCGTCATACTGCGCGACCCATAGCGGCCAGTCCTTGAAACGGTCGCTGTTGCCGGTGTAGGGGTTCCACCACCATGCTGCCGTGTAACAGCCCACCTTCTCCCACAGCGCGGCGCCGGCGTCAAGGTTCTGCTGTATCCACTTGCAGATGGTCTCATGCGCGTTCTCCGGCGCGTTCTGATCTTCGAAGTCCAGCCACACCCGGCCCACGGGTAGCCCTTGAATGGCATCCGCTATGCGTTGGAGTGAGGGGCGAATGTCGGTGCCCCAGTAGCAGAAGCGGTAGGCTTCGATCTCTAGCCCGCCGTCGCTGGCCGCTCTCAACTGTTGCTGTGCCAGGGGGATGTGGCCCAGATCGATGCCGACGATGACCTTGCCAACGGCAGCGGCTTTCCACGCGGCTACCGTCTCGGCGCTGAGTGGCCCTCCCCAGTTGGAAACGTCAACGGCTATCATCTTCCCTCGTCGCCCAGGCTGAGAACCCGTTCAGCTCGAATACACTCACGAGGCGCACGGCCTCAGCCAGCGACAGCAAGTCCTTGCTCCGCATTATCAGCGGGCATCTCTTGCCGCGGCTCCGGGCGTAAACCCGGTACACTATCCCCACAGTCAGCCATGTCGCGTCCTAGTTCGATCTGTGAGGTTCCACTGTCCGCCCGGCTGATGACGATTGGCTGGTGGCGGAGGCGGCATTGGGTCGCCCTTGTTGGAAGTCACTTGGTCGAAGGGGAAGCGGCTCCAAGACCACTGCCCCGATCGAGTACACCGCTGTCCCGGCTTCAGGCTCGTCTTCTTCTTGAACAGATCAAGAATGCCCATATCTCACCTCCTAGACCGGCAGTTTGTCTGACCAGCCGTTGTCCCTCAGCCACTTGCCCAACGCTGTCAGCACGGCGCCGATGAGCACGGCAAATGCGGGATCAATGGACAGATCGCCAACGTTGTCTGCCGCCCACACAAGGGCAGCGCCGACACCTACGGCTATCGCCGTTCTTGCGAATCTCCAAACGGCTCTCTGAATCATGGTATCCTCCTATTTGTTTACCCCGTTTGTTCGGAAGAAGAAGGCCGTGGCCGCGCCGGTCGCTGTGGCCAGCGCCCCGGCGACGAGCAGCAATACATCCCGGAACACCTGCTCATCAGCGGTATTGTGTGCAAAAGCGATGCAGTAGATAGCCGACAGCCCAAAGGAGCAGAGCCCCAACATTCCTGTGGCCGCTATGAAGAACTGGGTCTTGGACACGTCCATACCATGCACCCCTCGGTTATCCATAAAGTTCCGAGTACGTGAGTTGTGCTGAACTGACCGTACTTGCAGCGGAGGCTTTGAGGGCCAAGCCGACGTCCTCCCCCCGCTTCACGAACGTTGCATCTGGGAAGACATACTCACAGGTGTAGGGCGTAGTGACATAACTGGGCGCTGGCATCAAAGCTCTAGGGGTCCATACCCCTGCACCAGCGGGAGAGGTCGCAAGCGACCACGCTTGATTTCGCCAGTTTGTAACATGGACAAGGGAGATGCCCTTGATCATCAAGTCGGCTACGGCAGAGGAGATGAAGGTGGTGTAACTGCCGAGCGCCCAGGCTGACCCCCCGCTGGTCACGCTTGTGTAAGCCCGGTCAGGTAGAGAGTTGGAGACGCCGTGATATAGCCCTTTACGGTAGCGCTCCTGGTCATAGACCATCAAGCGGGTGGGCTCGAAGTCCTCCGCGAAGTAGCCATGAAGGTAAACATAGCAGTTGACGGAGACAACCGACGCAGCATGCTGAATCGCTATTCGAGTACCAGCGGGAATGAGGCGACGGGAGAGGGGGAGAGTCAGACAGAACAGGGTCGTCAGCGTACTGCCCGGCGCAATCATCAGCGCGTAGGGAGCGCGAGCTATCTCTACCTCAGAACCAGCCGAGCCCAGGCCCACCCTAAGGACACCCTGGAAAGGCGTGGTTGTGGCTGTGAATATGACCACTTGCGCAGAGCACATAACGAAGTCTGACGGGAGGGAGGCGACTAACTGTGTGTAGTTAGTCGGCCATGCCCAGGGCGTAGAGGTATGCGCAGGGGCGTTCCCCGGCGTCGCGTTGATGGGAATGAAGGTTTCTACGAGGTCACGTTTGTACCACATGGCCTACTCCGCGAACGCTATCGCCACTTTGCCGTCAGGGGCATCTACCAGCACCGTCGTCTTGGCAGGTTCGTCAATCCGCTCGGCCTTGGCCGTGCTTGCCGCCGTTGCTGCGACGACTTCCCACCCCTTCACCTTCGGCCATTCAAGCAGGGTGATGTCTGAGAACTCAAAAACTACAGGGGATTCCACAGGCAACTCATCCGGCAGAGAGTCAAGCGACTTCAAGAGACGGGCAAGGCGGCCGTCGATTTCAGCCTTCTGAGCTTCGGCCCGTTCGGTCAGGTATTTTCGTAGCGCCTCGTTCATCATGTCCCTTCTTCGACGCCGGACAGGTGGATGGTCACCTGGTCAGCCACAGAAGCGAAGCCCTCTATAGTGTCCGTTGCATTCAGGTAGAGGCCGGCGAACTCTAAGACGACAGGGACTCCATCAGAGGGAATCGCGATAGCGTTGCAGAGGTAGTTAGTCGGTCCTTCGGCGTCTCCGTGGTGACAGAGGTGGAGCGTAGCGTTGACCGCTGTCGTCGTGTCGTTGACCATGATGATCGTCGTGAGCTTTACCGCTTTGTCCGCTGGTGCGGTATAGAGCACGGCGCTGGCAGCAGCCAGTTGAAGCGGCGTTATCAGCCTCTTAGGAATGAAGGTTGTTGGTGTTGCTACTAGGTCTGCCATAGTCTCCCCCTAGAATAAGAAAGCCGCGTCTGCAGCGCCGCCGCCTCCCCCGCCAGTAGCGCCCGTGTCGCCTTTAACTCCTGGTGGGCCAGGAACGATAGGAGCGTCGAGTCCGTCTTGGCCATCGAAGCCGGGTATGCCTACGCCCATCGGCCCTTGCGCTCCGGCGACTCCCGCCGCTCCGGGCAGCCCAACGGCGGGTAGGCCGTCAAGCCCATCCTGCCCATCAAAGCCCGGCATTCCCATGAGCCCAACCCCTGCGGCTCCCGGCGCTCCCGCTGGCCCAGGAAGAGGCATTCCATCCAGGCCGTCCTGCCCGTCGAAGCCCGGCATTCCCATCTGGCCTGCAGTACCCGAACCGCTGGTCACCAGGATCGGCACCCAGACAGCAGCACCAGCCGAGTTGTCGGTGCAGACGTAGACGGCCTTGTGGGTGACGTCTGCCCACAGCGAGCCGACTATGTAGCCGTCCGCGCTGTCGTCACCAACGCCGGGGGCAACCGTGGCATCCCACTTGCTGTTGCCGACGTCGGCCAACCCGACAAGCGCCGCGAAGACCGCGCCTTTGGTGATCTGTCCTACTACGCTGGGCATGAATCCCCCTAGATAACCGCCATCGTCCCTTCGCCCTCGATAGTGAGCGATGTCGCTGCGCTTGCTCCACCAACGAGGTAGTCGGCGGCGTCCATGCGAAGGTAGCCGTACCAGTCGTAGGCTTGGTTAGCAGCAATCGACATGGCCGTGCCGATGACCTCGGTGCCGGCCGCGTTCGCGCCCGTAGCGCCCAGCCAAAGGCTGAACGTCACCGCGCCCGCCGTCTTGTTCACGATCCGAATGTGGCGCAGGACCATGTAGATATCCTGGGCGCCCACGCCCGTGCCTGCCGCTGCCTGTACCGGCCCCTTCAGAATGTTGGTCGTGAGAGTGTTGCTCAACGCGACCGGGCCGAACCGGAAGAACTTGTCTGCCATCTTCGTGACCTCCTTAGATTGTGACCGTCATGGTTGTCGGGTTTGTGAAGCCGGGGTTCTTGCTCACGTACACCCGGTAGTCCTCCTGATAGCCCGCGTCGTTTGTGACGGCGAGGGCCGTGTTGTCCACGTTGAAGTCCGAGAGCGACTCGAAGCCGCCGATTATGATGCTGGTCAGGGCGCCGAGCCTCGCGGGATAGGCGATGTAGGCGTACTCGGAAGCGCCACAGTTCACGATCATGCTGCGCGAGCTGATGCTGTTGCTCGCCACCTTCCCCGGCTGAGTCGCGTAGTTTCCCTCGACATCGGCCTCTGTGTACCCCGATGCCTTGTTCAACTCCCCCCAGAGGAGATAGTTCTGCGCCGTGGCAGAGGTCAGCAGGGTGAAGTCGTTGGAGCCGTTGGCGAGGCCGGCGAGACGGCTGGTGCAACAGGCGAACGTCTCAAGGAATCCAGCAGAGTTGGTGATATTGGCGACGTCCTGCATGGTCGGCGCCAGCGTCGTAGCGACCGCTGCGAATGACGCTGTGACATCACCGAAGCCGCTGTTCATCCGTATCTGGGCAACGTCGCTCAGGCGGGTAGCGTAGGCAAAGACGACGTAGTTGCCAGAGGCCGGAATGTTGTTGATCGACTGGCTGCGGCTCTCGTTTGGACCCGCCACTTCGGTCAACGCTTCAATCGTCGCCTCTGTCTGAGCGCCGATGCCGAGGGCTGAGGTGCCGTAGCGCATCGTGTTCGAGAAGCTGATGGTAACGACGCTCGTTGTCCCGTCTTGTGACTGACGGAGCGTGAAGGTGATGGAGCCCGTTGCGGTAGCCGGGTAGACCGTGACAGCGATGGTGACGGTTGGGCCGTTCGGCGGCGTTCCCGACAGCACTAGGTCGGCCCAATCGGACGCTCCCCCTGCCATGTCTACTAATGCCGTCAGACCTGCTGGCGGATTGTTGTAGCTGGCTGAGAACGTGATCGCTCCTATGGCTTTCCACGTCCCCGCGCCGATCAGCTTGGTTCCACTCTCAGAGCAAACGAACGTGGCGATGCTGAAGGCGAAGTCGTAGTTGTATGGAGCGGGCACCCACTTTGATCCGCTCCACTTGATAACATCGTTGTTTACCGGCGGATCTGTAACGGTATCGACATCGAGCAAGGAATCGATGGAGAGGGGCGGCTGCGTCCCTACGACTATCGGCCAGTCGTCAGGGCTATCCGCGCCATCGAGACCGGGGGGGCCGCGCTGCCCATCAGCACCGGGGGCACCATCTGCACCAGGAGCGCCTCCGCCCGATCCGCCACCGCCACCCTGTACGACCGTGATCGTCTGCTCCGTTACCGGCGGCACAGCGCCGCGTTCCAGGCGCTGCAACCTCGCCCGTAACTCAGCTATGTGCTGTAGCAAAACCTCCACGCCCGCCATCCTAACTCTCCCACGCTATCATCTGGAGGGCGCACGTCCCCGCAGCGTCGTCCGGCGACATCTCCATGATCCTGAAAGCTTTCCTGATACCGTCCGGCCCCAGTTCATCGCTCTGGATCGTGATGATGTCCCCCACGCCGACGTTGGCCAGCCTGCCCGACGGTAGGCTCACAACAGCCGTCAGTTCCTCCGGGCCCCTGTAGTCGTTATCGAGAGCGCTTGCCGCCTGCCCCGCCACTGTCGCCTTGTCGGAGATCGTCGGCTGAATCGAGATCACGTCTCTCGCCGTCGCCGGCGTCAGCCACGGCGTTATCTGTTCGATCCGCGCTTGCGAGGGCGTGATCAACTGCGCGTCGTCATAGGCCAGAGATTCCCGCTGGACCGTCCAGCCCTGACCCGTGATAGAGATAGTCGCCGACGACCGCAGAGCGAACCCGCCGCCCAGGGAGGCCCCGCCCACGACCGTCACCGAGTTGGCCAGGAGCTTGTCGTCATGGGCATAGGATGTCCCTGATAGGAGCCCGCCGTTCTCACCATCCGTCAGCGCGACCCTCGCGCTCTTATCCTCGCCCCGCCACTTGCGTAGGTGGGCCGTCAGGATCAGCGAAGTGCCGATGGTCTCCGGCTCTATCCACCACTCTTGCCCACTGGCCGCGCACATCTCGTTCAGGGCGTCATAGACATAGGCCGAACTCAGGTCGAGCGTCACCATCCCACCGGGTTCGGGTGACTTGCTGATGGAGATCCCCGTGGGGTTCAGGTTCGCCTCCGCGATCAACCGCCGGAAGCCGTTCGAGGAATCATCGGAGACCTGGAACTCTTTGCTTGTCGGGCGCTCTTTCAGGATCGAGGCGGCTTCCTTGGCCGTGACCTTGACGGTGCCCGAGCCGAGTCCCCAGTCTATCCGCGACATGAACCCAACCCACATCGGCAGACCCTCAGATTCGATGATCACCGTGTTGCCCAGTCGGAGAAGATCGCGCTCGTACATGGTGCTGAATATGGGATCGGTCTTCGCCACGTCGAAAGTGGCGGCGATGGTGTCCATGATCTTCCAGCCGCGGCGCACGTTCGCGGCCGTCATGAGGGGCGCGATCTTCATGTAGGGGATGCCCGCCGTGCCTATGTAGACTTCCGTCATCCGCCGGCCCCCGCGTAGGTGTCACGGTGCGTCGATACGATGGTCGTGTCAGTCATGCCTGCCTCATCCCAGGAAACAGCGTTGTCAACCGCTCCTATCCTGGCGGCATAATCCAGCCATTCCTTGCCGTCGCTGGCCACCACACCGAGAGGTAATAGCTCCCCCGTCGTGACGTTCGTGATCGTCTTGGCGGCGCAGTCAACACTGATCTCATCGCCTACCTTCATTGGGATGTTCAGGGTGAGCGTCTGTACCGTGGCGTCGGGATGCGTGACCGTCAGGACGCCGTTGAGGTGGTAGCAGTTCTGCTCGCTGCCCACCAGCACTTGGAGCCCGTAGTGAGTCAGGCTAGAGAAGGAATCGAGGATCAGTTCTAGATCGTCCACCGTGCATTCGTCGCCGCTGCCCGTGGGGACTTCCGCCTGGCAGACTGTGCCGTCGCCGAGGATGCGGAAGTACCGACTCACGCCGGTATCAACTAGCCAGGTGTCGCCGCAGTATGCCGTCGCCTTGGCATAGCTCTGATAATCCGTCCCGTCCCACTCCACCTTGCCGGATAGTCCGTCTCCATCCTTCGTGCCCACCGCGTAGGAACCTGCGGCCAGGACTACGGGCGAGGCCAACATAACGGTATAATCTGCGAAGTCCGTAGTCAGCGTGGTGGCCACGTTCATGTTTGTCATGGTACTGATTCGCTGGTCGGGCAGACCCGATGTCAGTTGATAGATACCCCATCCGAGGGTTCCCGTGACGCCAGCAGCCTTCTTGAGGCGAAGAACGAACCCGTAGACCGTCGCCGCCTGATCAAGAACAAAGCCCTGCGCCATGTAAGCCTTATCAGCGCCAGGGCCAATATCTGCGATTGAGCCGCCCGTCCCAAGCGCACCCGTCACCGTCCGGTGCTTCGCCCGATACTGAAGGTTGAACACCGCCGCTGTGGGCGTGAGGTTCAGCCCGTCGCCGTCCGTGTCGGCGTTGTACTGAGCGAGAAGCTGATCGGCTACCCCATCATTCCCGTAGACATCCAGGAGCATATTCGCCGGCACCGCGATATCGTGGTGGATCGCGTTCGTCCCCACGATCCCGATAGGCACGTTCAGCCACCACACGTTAGCCTTGGGCTTCCCCGCTACTGGCGCGGAGTCCTCGACGTACATCTTGCTGCTGGCCTCGTAAGCTCTCAGGTAGGCGCTGAGGCTGTTCAGTTGCTTGTAGGCCCGCTGGAATTGCGCCGTGCGATGGGAGCCCTCTTCCAGGTAGTCCGTGATGTACCTCCAGAGGTAGTTGTGAGAGGTCGAGAGGTCGAACATGGGCGAGTAGGCGGCATCGGCGGGCGGGTTCACCGCCGCGCTGTGGCCGTAGAGGACGCGACAGTCATGCTCTACCCAAACGACGGGGTAGCCGATGCTAGCCGCCAGGGCTGTCGTCCCCCGCTGCGCCCGTTTGATGTTGAGGAGCTGGCCGTAGCTGCCGTAGTCAACCGTCCCGTTGTAGTAGATAACCTCCCAGGCGGCGAGGCCAACGGCCACGTATCCCGACTGCTGGAAGCCCGCAACGCTGGCCACGCTGAGGGCGCCGCCATTGGCAGGAACACCAGCCGTCGTAGCCACCTTCAGGGTAGTGAGCGCCCGTGCCCGGTCGGCGATGTTCGCCCAGATTTCGGTGTCCGCCGTGTTCATGTCGGCAAGCCAGCGCTTGACCTCTGCCCCGTCGCAGAACACCCGGATGTCATCCCCCGACGCCAGGCACTTGCCCGCGCCGAATAAGGTGGCAGTATCCCAGGTACCATACAGCAGCGTCGGCCAGCCCTCGCCGTCTAGGTCGAACAGCGGCTTCGGCGTGAAGTTCAGGATCGTCAGCCAGCGGAAGTAGCGATAGTCGTTGGCCTGATTCTTGGCCGCGTTGAGGGTGAAGTTGATCTTGGGCTTGGCGTTCGTCGACCCGTTGTTCGTCGCCGTCCAGGCGTGGCTGTTCCCGGCGCAGTTGGCGTGGGTATCGACCGTCGCCGTGTCCTTCTCCCACAGCGGCTTGGTTGCCCACAGGCGGGCGATCCACTGGATAGGGTTATCAGTGGACAGGAGACCCAAAGATTCGCACGTCAGCCTCAACGTAGTGCCCGCGCCATCGGTTGCTAGGAGGAGCTTCTGCCCCTGCCCGGGCGCGAAGAGCTTTTGCAAGGCCAAGAGTTTCGTGCTGGTCAGGTCCTTCAGTTGGATGTGTAGGGGGTACGCCTTCCCTGTAGGCTGTGTGCCGACCCTCTGGGGGAAGGTGTTGGGCTGCTGAACGTCTACGTTCTGGACGGGGTACGTCGAGAGAATGTCGTCCTTGGGGTCAAACCAGCAGGCTATATCGCTGGTCTGTAGGCTGACCGTGTTGAAGTACGTCGGTGTCAGCGCGTAGTTAGCCAACTAAGCACCCCCTACTTGACAAAGCCCTGAAAGGGCGTAACATTGGATACCCCGCCGGAGAGGAGAGATGATATGCGAAGGGTTCTCTTGGTAGCGCTGGCCGCTGTGATCGTGGGATGCGGAGGATCGAAGACCGACAGTCAGCAAGTGCAGCCAACGGCCAGCCCGAAGGCAGCGGCCACGCAACCCTCTCCGTCCTATAGCGCTATTCTCTTGTCGTTGAATTGCACCAACATGGCTGGTTATGGGCACGCTGAAGGCGTAATCCGTAACTCCGGTTCGTCGCCCCTTTGGAGTCTGACCCCCGTTGTCGTCTTTAGGGACGCAAGTGGAAAGCCCATCGCTTCTGGTACGGGTTGGAGTGATATCGCCAATCTGAGCGCTGGCCAAGAAACTCCCTTCTTGGCACAGACATTGATACCCATCGGCACCTTTACAGACTGTGATGTTCAATTCCAAGCAACGGATAAAGACGTTCTCGCTTTCATCGCCGAGGCCGGCGACAAGGGTGCTCTCACCGCCATGGCGGGAGGCTCCCCCGAAAGCTTCACAGTGCCGCTTGTTGATGATCGCTAGTCTCATCGCAACTGTCTCTCCACCTGCTCCCAGATGTCCCCTGACCCCTCTACATGAATCGTGACCGGGCCGTAGAATGTCGGCCCGCCACGGTTGACAGTTGTACTTCCACCGACGGGGATGATCCTCTCGCCCCCATGCACCATTGCCAGTTGTGGCGCTCCCAGCGGGCCGGATACCACACCGCCCATCTGATAAGCGGGCACCGTGCTTTGCTGAGGCCCAAACTGACCGAGAAAGTTCCTTATCCGCGAGAGAGCTTCCTGTGCCGCCGATACGACTAAACGGTCAAGGGCAGCACGGGCGCTATCAGCCGCTGTGCAGATGTTATCCAGTTGCCCCGTGACCCCGCTGCTGTCCACGTTATCCAAGGCCGGGTTCATCATGTCGGTCATGCTTATCAGAGAACCCGATGATTTGGTCGTTTCATCAGTCCACTTTCCCAGTTGCTGAAACTGCGTCATGGCGTCGGCGGCGTCCATTTCATCGAGACGCGCCTGCGTGTCCTTGAGGTTCTGTTGCACATCTGAAAGGCCCTCATCGGCCAGCTTCTCAGCCTCTATCGAGAGTCCAGTGGCAGCCCTTGCCAGATTCCCGATATCCCCAGGTAGCCATTTCAACAGCCCGCCGAAGTCGGTCATGGTCTCAATGAGTTTTAGTGTGGGTTCGAGGACTTCCAGGATTCCTAGCCGGAGTTCCAAGAGGGAGCGCGGCATCTTATCCACGTCTGCCCGGAGAAGTTCGATAGCCCCGGCGATCCCGACGACGGCTATTGCAATGCCCGCCGCTGGGTTAGCCCAAGCGAAGGCGACGCCGATACCAACAAGAGCCGCGATCAAGGCTTCCTTGTGATCGATCAGCCATCCCCCGAATGCCTGAGTCGCTTCGGCTAGGTGCCCCATATCCTCAACCACCTGTTGGATGATTGGCTGCATATTCGCCAAGGCATCCTTCAGTTTGTCGATTGCCTCCGAGACGAACTCCCGTATCTTGGGCTGCTGCTCGATAAACCAGTTGGTCAGTTTCGTCAGCACGGGCATCAGGGCTAGGCCGATCTGCAACTTCACGCCAGCAATGGCCTCCTCCATGTCACGGTGCGCCAGCGTGTACTCCTTGATCTTCTCTACGTTGTCAGCGGAGAGCGTCACGCCGAGCTTGTCTGCCATCTTCCCCAGCTCCTCAAGCCCCTCCGATCCCTGATTGAGCAAGGGGATCATGTCTTTGCCCGAGCGCCCGAAAAGCTGCATCGCTAGGCCCGTCTTCTCTATGCCATCGGGCATCGCCTTGAACTGGTCGGAGATTTGCGGTAGAAGATCACTGAAGGGCCGAAGGTTGCCATCGGCGTCAGTAGCCTTGATCCCGATGTCGGCCAGAATGTCAGCGGTAGATTTTCCGCCCTCGGTCACGCCCGTCTCTTCGTCCTGAACGCCCTTCAGCTTCTTGGCGAGGATGCCCAGCGAACGGGAAGCGTCGTCTCCGGTGAGCCCTACATGGTGGAAGGCGAACATCCAGCGAGAGGCGTCCTCTGAGGATAGCCCTGTCTCACGGCTGAGCTTGCGAACAGATGATCCCAGTTCCTCCGTCGCGTCGATGGCACCGGTGATCGTTTTCATGCCGACATAGGCGGCAGCTAGACCAGCAGCAGCACCGATGAGAGCCTTCAGCTTTCCACTGAGTCCATCAGAAGACTTACCAACGGCGTTGAGAGCACCGCTCGCCTGATCCTTCGCCTGGATAAGAATCGAGAGGGTAGCCGCGTTTGCCATCAGATCACCATCCCCGGGCTATGATTCCCTGGATGCCGTGCTCGTCTACCGACGCCGCCTCGAGCCCCGCCTGAAAGCGCAAGCGATACCCGCGCATCGTTGACGCCGGCAGCCGTCGTTGGTCGAACACGTTCAGCCCTGTACGCTCCCATAGCCATTTCCTGAATGTCGCCTCCGCTAGGTCTTCCGTCGTTTTGCCGTAGCCGCTGTAGTAGGCGACGAGCCGTCCGCGCTCTTGGTCGTCGGCTTCCTTACTGTGAAAGGGTTTAGCCGATCCACCTCTTCCACCAGTTCCGCATAGGTCGCTCTGTCCAGCCGGTCGACGTTCTGGCTGTTGACCTCTACGGGAGCGCCCTCATGGGTGTATGACCACGCGACTATCGAACGCCGCACTCTTTCCCGGTTGAGCATCTGCACCCTGAACCCCACTCGAACGTCCTCAGCGGTGTCTACGGAAGCCGTGACTACGGCCTCCCACACGGCGTCATCATCCCCGCTCGACAGCTCGCGCTTCAGGTCAAACCATGTCTCCGGGTCTGACTCGGGAACGAACCGTACTACATCGTCATCCCATATGAGTCCCATGTCTCTGCCTCCTAGCGAAAGCGGGCCAGCGCCCGCCACTACCGACGGTCTACGCCGACCCGCTCAAGGCAGGTTCACTATGGGCGAATGTCTATTCGGTTGTTATCTTCCCCGGCTTCGGGTCGGTGAAGGCGATCAGCACGCGCTTGCCGTCACCCGCCAGCCAGATACGCCGCTTGCAGACCGGACACACGACGCGGACAATGCCCTGAAAGGTGCCGTCCAACAGGACGGGAGTGCTCGAGCAGGTGCATCGCGTCGCCTTCCATTCCACTAGCTCAGCGCCCAGGTCGCTATGCTGTTCAGGACAGCAGCGGAGATAAAGTTGGTGTCGTCAGTCGCCCCTTCCAAACGGAGGGTTATCGTCTGCAACCCGTCCTTCTCACCGTCCGGCAAGATGCTGCCCGGCGTGTGCTTCATCAGAGCGTCGAGCGTGAGCGTCCGCGCGGGTGTAGTGCCGATGTCTGCCACCAGTCGCACGGCCCGGAGCGTCCCCGCCTCAGCCGCCGTCTTCTCTGTCGCCCACTGGCCGCTGCCCGTCACCAGCAGGAGAATCTCCGCCGATACCTTGGCGTTCTCGATGTTCATCTCATCGAGGGGGAAGTCGAGGTCGGCACGGACGTCAGCGGTGTAGACCGGCATCTCACCCGTCTCCACCGTCCACTTCCAGCCCAGCAGTTGGCCGGTGACGATGGTAGTGCCGAGAGTTGCCCATGTCGAGTCGATGTAGAGCTTGGTCAGGGCAATCGGCGGGATAGCTATCGCAGGCAGCGCAAGGGCAGCCGTCTTCGTGGCCATCACCTGCAAGCGGCGGGCAAAGCCCTCGATGCTGAACATGACCGGCTCATTCTCCGCCGCCGATATTTCCAGCTTCGTTGCCATCGCGTAGCCGAACTTGAAGCCTGTCACCACCGTCCCGTCAGTCGGGAAATACTCAAACGTCTTGCTCTTCAGGGCGGGGTCAGCCGTGGCGTTGCGCGTCATCGTCCAGGTGTAGGGATCGGCGGCGCCAGTTGGCGCTGCCACAGCGCCGTTCACGGCCATGTCGAGCCAGGAGTGGAACTGGTCGTAGAGTACCGGCCCGCTTACTGCCCATTCCACGCCGCGCTTGATCGCGAACTCGTTCCCCTTGTTGGCGATGTACATGCCCTTCACGAGATTCGGGCGATGCAGCAAGTCGATGGGCGTCACCTTGAATGATTCAAAGGCAGTCTTCCGCGTGGCCGCAATCAGCGTCCCCTTCGCAGCCTCGCGCACCATCTGGACGACTGTGAGTTGGGGCTTGTAAACGGCCATGATCTAATCCTCCTTCACAAGGTCCGGCTTCACAGCCGGATTCGGGGCGTCTTTCACGTGCTTGTACAGGCCGCAGTGCTTCAGGCTGCCCTTCTGCTCAGGTGCGAAGCCCTTGTCGTATTCCTCGCAGACGGCCTCGAACTTGACATCGGTCATGTCCCACATGGGGACGCCGGGGATGCTGGCACCCTTTCCGCTGTAGACCCACATTAGCCCGCCTCCTGAATCTGCATCTGAATGTGTACGCCGCAAGCTGCTATTACCAGGGATGTTCCCTTACGGCGCACAGCCGGCGAAAAGTCGATCAGGTCCTCCATTAGTTGAACTTGGTAGGAGGCGGCAGGCGTACCTCCATCGCTAAATCCTCCCGTTGCCTGGGCAGACCGGCAGAGCTCGACGATGGCGCGAGCGTAGCGATAGACCCGCTTCCTAAGATTGGCCTTCTCCTCGCCCACGTCGCTGTCGTCCAAGACCGTGCAGATGATGGTAATGTCGTGACTCGTGCCGATGTAGTCGCCGGCGATCCCGTGGGTGGTGGTGCGATCGCAGAGGATCTCCACCATCGGGTAGGCGTCGGTTTCAAGTATCTCCGTGATGGCAAACTTGGCTGGCACCGTGAGCACCACGGTGTCCGCGTACTCAGCGTTGAGCGCTGTCACCTTCGCCCCGAAGTTGGTACTCAGGTAGGCCGATACAGCCGTCACCGCGCCCTCTGCCAGCTTCAACGTCATGGTGCTGGTATGCCTGCCCTTTCCGAGACGTTCAGGAGATGACGCTGGATCGCCTTCATGATTGATCTCTTGTTCTCTTCGACCAGGTCAATCACCTTCCGTTGCGGCATTCGGCTCGTGCCCTTTTGGTGGTATCTCCCGTACCCTAGCGCTGAGCCGACCTGCATCCACAGCGGATGGATTTCTATGATAGCCCCTTCGTTATGGCCGGTTAGAGAGGCCATCAAGGCCCCCGTGCGCTGCAGGATCGGTTTGCCCGGATAGTGCTCTTCCTTCC
>Ga0315294_10004652_pt1 | contig 15001 bp, 10 predicted proteins | sample YL17G13_40_MG_FD_203626 | JGI IMG/M metagenome (GOLD analysis project Ga0315294, IMG submission 203626) | Sediment microbial communities from Yellowstone Lake, YNP, Wyoming, USA - YL17G13_40 | ecosystem: Environmental > Aquatic > Freshwater > Lake > Sediment | place: USA: Wyoming | collected... | reverse complement strand
CGGCGAAGAGCATGGCAGACAAGATACGTAAGTGCATGTAGAATAAGCCGGACGGAATATGTGGGAGGAACAGGTGAGCGCGGCACTTTGCAACGCATGCCGATATAAATAGAACGACCATCCCGAATGACGGTCGCATGTGTATATGGTAGCGGGGGCAGGATTTGAACCTGCGACCTTCGGGTTATGAGCACGACGAGCTCGTTTTCCGTAAGGTCTTGAAGACACGTAACTTACGCCACCGCAACGGTCTAGCAGTCCTTTTTTCTGATCACCATGTTGACCATGGTGACCATGATGGGCACGATTTGGCTACAATCTGGCTACAGTGGCACGAATGTGCAAGTGAAAAATCGACCCCGGGGAGTCGCCCCGCATACGCACATAGGAGTCGGCGTTCTCCTAATAGTGTCACGGGGTGCTTCAGAATCAGCCACGGATGGCGGGTACCAGGGAAGCCGCTGGTACCGGGCATCAGTTCGCGGTGGACCCCCAGATGCGGGTTCCAGAGGAGGAACTCCACCTTCGCGTCGAGGACGCCGCGGTGGTGACCGTGCGGGGGATCGGGAATCTCGCTCCCGATGCGCCGCTCAAACCGGACGACGTGGAAGCGGTGATGCGCGAGGCGAGCACGTTTCCGACAATGGGCCCGTGATGCCTATTGCCGCCGCAAGGGCCTCAGTCTAGAATCACAATCGCCACACTGCGTTCTCTGCCACGGGTCTCTGGCCTGCCGCGCGGCGGACATTGCGCAGCGACTTTCTATCAGGGGCGGATCGGCATGGGCGAAGCCGCACGACCGTTTTCTGGTAAGACAGCGAATCCGCCGGGTGCAGCGGCAGGCCGGAGCGGCTTTGTCTTCGACATTCAGCGGTATGCGATTCATGACGGTCCGGGCATCCGCACTACGGTCTTCCTGAACACTCTCACGCTCCTCGCCTCGCTGCTGGCCTGCTCGGTTAGCAGCGGCGATGAATTGGCCCGGTCATTCGCCGCCCCGCCCGACTCCGCGCGGCCTTGGGTCTACTGGTTCTGGATGGACGGGAACCTGAACCGCGAGGGCATGACGGCGGATCTGGAAGCGATGAAGGCCGCCGGCATCGGCGGCATGATCATCATGGAGGTTGACGTCGGCATCCCGCGCGGGCCGGTGAAGTTCATGAGCCCCGAGTGGCAGACGCTCTTTGCGCACGCATCCAAGGAAGCCGAACGTCTGGGCCTGCAGATTACGGTAAATGCCGGCCCCGGTTGGACCGGCACGGGCGGGCCGTGGGTGAAGCCCGAGCAGTCCATGCAGCACCTCGTTGCCAGCGAGACGACGGTCGAGGGCCCCAGACGCTTCGATGCGGTGCTTCCGCGTCCTCAACCGCGCAAGCCTTACTTCGGCGAGAACACGCTGACGCCCGAATTGAAGAAAGCGTGGCAGGAATACTACCGCGACGTGGCCGTGCTGGCGTTCCCCGCACCCGAAGGCGAAGCGCGTGTCGCTGACCTGGACGAGAAGGCGCTGGTCTACCGCGCGCCGTATTCCTCCCTGCAACCGCACGTCAAGCCGTACCTGCCCGCACCAGCCGGGTACTCCGTGTTGCCGGCCGCCCAGTGCGTAGCGCGCAAACGGATCGTGGACCTCACGTCGAAGATGGACGCACAAGGGCGCCTGGTCTGGGAGGTTCCCGCGGGCCGCTGGACGATAATGCGGTTCGTCCGCACCAGCACGGGCCAGAACACGCGCCCCGCGCCCGTGCCGGGGCTGGGTCTCGAGAGCGACAAATTCGATCCGTCGGCGCTGGATGCGCACTTCGAGGCCTTTGTCGGCTCGCTGCTTCGCGCGATCGGACCGCGCGAGAACCCGCCGCGCGCCGGACTGACTTCGCTGCACATCGACAGTTGGGAAATGGGCTCGCAGAACTGGTCGGAACGCTTCGCCGGTGAGTTCCCCAAGCGCCGCGGATACGATCCGCTGCCTTTCCTGCCGGTGATGGCGGGCCGCGTCGTCGACAGCATCGAGATTTCCGAACGGTTTCTGTGGGACGTGCGGCAGACTGCGCAGGAACTCATCGTGCAGAACCACGCTTTGCACCTGAGAGAACTTGGGCAGCGCCACGGCTTGGGGCTTTCGATCGAACCGTACGACATGAATCCCTGTTCGGACCTGTCGCTTGGCAGCGCGGCCGAGGTTCCGATGTGCGAGTTCTGGGCGAAGGGCCACGGCTTCTCGACCGAGTTCAGTTGCATTGAGGCCATTTCAATCGCGCACGCGCTCGGTCGCCCCGTCGTCGCCGCCGAGTCGTTTACGGCCGGCGACAGCGAGGCGTGGCGGTTGTATCCCGGCGCGATGAAGGACCAGGGCGACTGGGCGCTCTGCGCGGGCGTCAACCGCATCGTCTTTCACCGCTATGCGCACCAACCGTGGCTTGACCGGCGGCCGGGGATGACGATGGGCCCCTATGGCGTCCATTGGGACCGGACACAGTCGTGGTGGGACCTGGTGCCCGCGTATCACCGTTACCTCGCCCGCAGCCAGTTCCTGTTGCGGCAGGGGAGGGGGGTGGCGGACATCGCGTACCTTGCGCTTGAAGGCGCGCCGCACGTTTTCCGCCCGCCGCCTTCGGCGCTCACGGGCACGCTGCCTGACCGGCGCGAGTACAATTTCGTGGGTCTGGCGCCCGAGTGGCTGACGGGCGCGGGCGTGAAGGATGGTCGCATCGTCCTGCCGTCGGGCGCGAGTTATCGTGTGCTGGTCTTGCCGGCTTCGGAGACGATGACGCCGGGGTTGTTGAAGAGAATCGGCGACCTGGTCAAGGCTGGTGCGACGGTTGTCGGTCCGCCGCCACGAAAGTCGCCAAGCCTGAGCGGTCATCCCGCGTGCGACGGCAAGGTCCAGGCGCTGGCGCGGGAGATTTGGGGCGAGGCCGGCGGAGACGAAGCGGAAGGGCGCGCGTATGGTGCGGGGCGGATCTTCCGCGTGCGGATTCCGTCAAGCGGCAGCGCTGCCGAGTCGCCTCTCCGCCGCCTTGGGGCCGCGCGCTGGATCTGGTATACCGACGGAAACCCCGCAGTGAGCGCGCCGGTGGGCACGCGGTTCTTCCGCCGCGAGGTGACCGTTGAGCCGAAGGAGATTTCGTCGGCAACGATCCACATCACGGCGGACAACAGTTACTGTGTCAAGGTGAACGGCAATCCGGCAGCGGAGGGCGATGACTTCCGCGTCGTCGCCGAGGCCGATGTCGCTTCGCTCCTGCGTCCCGGCGCGAACCGGATCGAGATTGAGGCGGTCAATGTCGGTGACTCGCCCAATCCGGCCGGCTTGGTGGCGCTCGTGCGGGTGTCCTATGCGGATGGTCGCATCGTTGAGGTTCCGACGGACGGCCGTTGGCAGACGGCGCTGGCCGCGGCCGCGGACGATGCCGACTGGTCTGCGGCGCGCGACCTCGGGCCTGCGGAGATGGGGCCGTGGGGTCCGTTGCTTGGTTCGGGACCCCAGTCGGATTCGCTTTATCCGCCCTACGGGCAGACCGCGGCCATGCTCGGCCGGCTGGGCTTGAAGCCGGACTTTGCGAGCAACGGTCCCATCCGCTACACGCATCGTCAGGCGGAAGGCATTGATCTGTACTTTGTCTCGAACCGCGAGGCTGCTACCGTCGAGGTGGAATGCACTTTTCGCAGCGAGGGCCGGAAACCGGAATGCTGGGACCCTCTCTCCGGCAGCATTCGCGATCTGCCGGATTTCCTCGGAAGCGCCGGCAGCACGACGGTGCCGCTCCGCTTCGAACCGCACCAGTCGTACTTCATCGTCTTCCGGAAACCGGCCGAGGCGCCGGGTGCGAAGGCTGCCAAGAACTTCCTCGCGAACGTGAACGTGGTGGAAATCCGCGGGCCGTGGGAGGTGCGCTTCGATTTGAAACTGGGCGGGCCGGGCGCCGTGACGTTTGAGACGTTGGACGATTGGAGCAAACGGCCCGAGGAGGGCATACGGCACTACTCGGGCGTCGCGACGTACCGGACGCACTTCGATCTGCCGGCGGGTACGCAGAAGAAGGCCGGCCTGCGGATTGCGCTCGGCGAAGTTCGCGTCATGGCCCGCGTGCGGCTCAACGGGAAGGACCTCGGTACGGTCTGGTGCGCGCCGTGGAGCGTCGAGACCGGCAGCGCCGCGAAAGAGAAAGGCAACGAACTGGAGATCGATGTGGCGAACCTCTGGCCGAACCGTTTGATCGGCGACCAGGCGTTGCCCGCGGAGAAGCGCGTGTCGTGGACGACATGGAACCCGTACAAGAAGGATTCCGCGTTGATGCCGTCGGGTCTACAGGGACCGGTGGTGGTGCAGGCGGAGGCGACGAAGGAAAGGGAATGACAACGAAACGCGTCTCCACGCTCCTGTTTGCCCCGCTGCTGGCCCTTCCGGCTGTCCTTCATGCCGCTGAACCTGCCGCCGCTGGCGTCAGCGATTGTATCTTGATTGAAATGGAATCGCCATGAATCACGTCGAACGTTTCCGGGCCGTGATGAACTTCCAGCCGGTGGACCGTCTGCCTCGTTGGGAATGGGCCATGTGGTGGGACCAGACCATCGAACGCTGGCACGGCGAAGGTCTGCCGTGTGAACTGAAGTTCAGCGACGTGTTCGACATCGCGCAATACTTTGCCCTCGACCCCTACCGGCAGTTCTGGTTCAGCACCACCGCGGCGACCATTGAAGCAGCGCAGCATCACGTCGAGGGCGTGGTCGAAAACATGGACGATTACCGCCGCGTGAAACCGCTGCTTTACCCGGACCACTCTGCTGCCATCGAGACTATGCGGCCGTGGGCCTCCCGGCAGGCGCGCGGCGAGGCGGTGGTGTGGGCCACCCTGGAGGGTTTCTTCTGGTTCCCGCGGACATTGATGAACATTGAGCGGCTCGGCTACGCGTTCTACGACCAGCCGGACCTGGTTCATGCCATCAACCATGACCTGGCGGAGTTCAATCTGAATCTCATCGAGCAGATGGCGGACGTGTGCGCGCCGACGTTCATGACGCTGGCCGAGGACATGAGTTACAACCACGGCCCCATGATTTCGCGGCAGGTCTTCGACGAGTTCCTGGCACCCTATTACCGCCGGCTGACCGCCGCGCTCCATGAACTGGGCATCCTGTTGATCGTCGATACCGACGGCGACGTGACCCAACTGGTGCCGTGGCTGCAAGGCGTCGGAGTCGCCGGCGTGTTGCCATTGGAACGGCAGGCAGGCGTGGACGGCGTGAAACTGCGTCAGCAATACCCCTCGCTGCGGGTGGTTGGCCACTTCGACAAGATGACCATGAACCAGGGCGAGGCGGCGATGCGGGCCGAGTTCGAACGCCTGGCGCCGCTGATGAAGACCGGGGGCTTCATTCCCAGCGTTGACCATCAGACGCCGCCCGGCGTGTCATTGGAGCAATACCGCTGCTATCTGCGATTGCTGGACGAATACGTGAAACAATAGAACACGATCCAGGTTTAAGGGGCGCCTTGAAGAACAGAATGAATGGAGCATGCGTGATGCTCGTCTCCGCCGCACCATATCGGTGGGAAGGACCCAAGCCATGAACCTGAAACTCAGCCTGCTGTGCCTGCTGACATGTCTCGCCGACGTTGCCCTGGCGAGAGAGATTCACATCTCCATCAAGGGCAACGACAGCAACGATGGGTCGGCGGGCAATCCCTGTCGGACGATTTCCGCGGCGGCACAGGTTGCCCAGCCAGGCGACGTGATCACCGTGCACGAGGGCGCCTACCGCGAACGTGTGACGCCGCCCCGTGGCGGCGAATCGGACGCCAGGCGCATCGTCTACCAGGCGGCGCCGGGCGAAAAAGTCGAACTCAAAGGCTCCGAGGTCGTCAAGGGCTGGGTGAGGGTCCAGGATGATGTGTGGAAGGTGACCCTGCCGAATTCATATTTCGGCACTTTTAACCCATACAGCGACCTTATCCGCGGCGACTGGTTTGACCGGCGGGGGCGGGACCATCACACGGGCGCCGTTTATCTGAACGGCGACTGGCTGATCGAGGCCGCCCGGCTGGAGGAGGTGCTGATGCCGCCGGGGATCCGCCCCGCCTGGCTCACGCAGGGAGGTCGCCGGTACCTGCTCAACGTGGCGTGGCTGCGCCCCGGCAAGGGTGGAGGGGTCGTCGGGCGGATTCCCGCCACGCGCTGTGCCGCCAGGAACGGCACGCAAAACGCCCCGTGCTCGGAGGGCGGCGACTGCATCGGCTTCATCGAGCACGGGCACTGGGTCCGGTACGAGCACGTGGATTTCGGGGCGGGGGCCGAGCGGTTGGAGATTCGGGCGGCGTCCGCCTCCTCCGGCGGGATCATCGAAATCAGGCTGGACAATCCCGACGGCGATTTGCTGGGCGCCTGCACCATTCCCAACACGGGCGACTGGCAGCAGTGGGTCTCCTTTGATGCGCAGATCAAACCGGTGAGCGGGATCAGGACGCTGTGCCTGGTATTCAAGGACCCCCAGGCGGCCCCGCTGAACGCGCCGCTATGGTTCGGCCAGGTCGATGCGACCGGCACCACCATCTGGGCGCAATTTCCGGGAGTCGACCCGAACGAGCAACTGGTCGAAATCAATGTGCGCCGGACGGTGTTCTATCCGGACCAACCGGGCCGGAACTTCATCACCGTGCGCGGCTTCACGATGCGCCACGCGGCCACGCCGTGGGCACCGCCGACCGCCGAGCAGATCGGCTTGATTGGCACCCATTGGAGCAAGGGCTGGATCATCGAGAACAACGTGATCAGCCACTCGGTCTGCTCCGGCATCGCGCTGGGCAAACACGGCGACCGGTTTGACAACACTTCAGCCGACACCGCCGAGGGCTACGTGAAGACCATCGAGCGGGCGCATGCGCACGCCATTGCGTGGATGAGGGACAACATCGGCCACCACGTCGTCCGCAACAACACGATCTCGCACTGCGAGCAGGCCGGAGTGGTGGGCAGCCTGGGCGCCGCCTTCAGCACGATCACCGGCAACACGATACACGACATTCACGTCCGTCGGCTTTTCTCCGGGGCCGAGATGGCCGGCATCAAGTTCCACGCCGCCATCGATTCGGTTATTGCCAACAACCATATCTACCGGACCTGCCTGGGGCTGTGGCTGGACTGGATGGCGCAGGGCACGCGCGTTTCGCGGAACCTCTTTCACGAGAACGACGGCCAGGATTTATTCGTGGAGGTGGATCACGGGCCGTTCCTGGTCGACAACAACCTGTTCCTGTCCGGCGTCAGCCTGCTCGACATGTCGGAGGGCGGGACGTATGCGCACAATCTGTTCGCCGGGAGAATCACCAACCGGCCGGAACCGTCCCGCGACACGCCGTATCATCTGCCGCATAGCACGAAGGTTGCCGGTCTTGTCAACATCAAGGGCGGCGACGACCGCTTCTACAACAACATCTTTGTGGGCAATGGCGAGACCTGGACTGCCGAGCGCAAGGGCAACCTGAAGGAACTTCGCTGGATCAGCAGTTTCGGGCTGTGGGGATACGATGGCCGCGAACTCCCGCTGCAAACGGGCGGAAATGTCTATTACCGCGGCGCGGAACCCTATGCGCGGGAAGCCGGCCAGACCGTGGTGGCGGGCGCCGATCCCAGGGTGAGGCTTGTGGAGCAGGACGGCCGGTACTTTCTCCAGATCAGCCCCGGCCCGGAACTGACGGACGCCCGCACTTCATTGGTGACGACCGCGCTTCTCGGCAAGGCGAAGATAGCCGGACTGCCTTACGAAAACGCCGACGGTTCCCCCCTGAAAGTGGACACCGACTATCTTGGCGCGAACCGGAACACGACGAAGCCGACCGCCGGCCCTTTCGAGAAGCCGGGCAAGGGCGACCTGAGGATCAAGGTCTGGTAAGCGGCGATGGGCGCCAAGGAGAGAACCATGCTTCAGGCTCGTATGACGCGGCGCGAGGCGCTTCTGGCGGGGGCTGCGGCGATGCTGCCGCGGGCTCGGCTTGCGGCCGTTCGGCGTGTGCTCAAAAAAACGAACTCAAGCCTTGGCTGAGCAAGCAGTGGTGCATTCCGCCGAAGGCCAACGCCGAGTTCGTCTGGAAGATGGAAGACGTGCTGGAGGTGTACAAGCGGCCGTATGATCCCCGGCAGAGTGGCGGGTTGAAGGCCGGTAGCCGATGGCCGGGGGCCTCAGGCGACCTACTCTTTGGCACAGAAGACGCTGGTGTGTCGCCGGCGCGAGAACCACGGAATGCCCGGACTGACGAAGGCTGATCGGATCGAGAAACCTCCACGTACGCAGCAGCCGTAATGGTGCCACTCATGCTGAAGACGTGCAACCCGACACTCTATGTGACCATCATCCTCTTGGCTAATGTGGCGGCACTTGGCCAGCAAGGAAGGGTCAACTGGAACCAGTTTCGCGGCCCCAACGGTCAGGGCGTGGCGCCCGCTGATCGCATTCCTGTTCATTTCGGTCCGGAAACGAACGTCCTATGGAAGACCGCGGTTCCCGCAGGCCACTCGTCTCCTGTCATCTGGAACAATCACATTTTCCTTACCGCCAGCGAGCCGGCCAACAGAAAGGAACTGACTACGCTGGCCATCGGCCGTGAAGATGGCAGAATCCTGTGGCGAAGGGCTGTTCGGGCCGACCGACAAGGGAGGTTTCACCCGCTGAATGATCCCGCCTCTTCCACGCCGGCCGCGGATGAGAAGCACGTGTATGTCTATTTTGGGACCTACGGGCTGCTTTGTTACGACCATGCGGGCAACGAGGTCTGGCAGCGCAGAATCGACACGCCGGAAAGCAAGTATGGGGTGGCGACCTCGCCCATATTGTACAAGGACACCGTGATCCTGGTTCTGGACGGCGACAACGGTTCATCACGTTTGCTGGCAGTCCATCGAGACACCGGCAAGACGGTCTGGGAACAGCCGAGATCGTTGTTCAGGGCCGGCTGGTCCACACCCATTGTCTTCCGCCATGGCGACGTGGAAGAGTTGGTCGTGTTGGGTTCCAGGCGGCTGACCTCCTACGAGCCGTCCACCGGCGAGGAGATCTGGTGGGCCGGTGGTTTCTCGGAAGAAACCGTCGGTGTCCCCGTGGCCGGCGATGGGCTCCTGTTTGCCGGCGCCGCGGCGCTGGGTGGACGCGGAGACGACAAGTTCGATGCGGCCGCAACCTGGAAAATGACGGTCGAGCAGTTCGACCGGAACCACGACAATCAGATACGGCGCGACGAGATGACGGAGGGCTTTGCCTTTATCCAGCGACCGGAGTTGCCCAAAGACAATCCCGGCTATGGGCTGCCGGTCAAGGACATGGACGCACTCATGAGAATCTTCGACCACGACAAGAATGGTGTCATCACTGAACGGGAGTGGATGGAAACGATGTCAGGCTTCGCCGCCATCAGCCACCCCACCCTTGTGGCGATTCGTCCCGGGGCGACCAAGGATGCCCGCAAGTCGCATGTGGCCTGGGAAATCCGACGCGGGATTCCTGAGACGCCATCGCTGCTCTATTACCGGGGCCGGCTCTACCTGATGCGGGACGGCGGCCAGTTGACCTGCCTGGAGGCCTCGACCGGCAGAGAACTCTTCCGGGAACGAATCGGGACGCCGGGGCAGTACATCGCTTCACCCGTTGCCGCGGACGACAAGGTGGTCGTTGCCTCTGTCCCCGGCGTCGTCACGGTCATCGAGGTCGACAACGCGCTGAGGGTTCTGGCGAGGAACAGCTTCGGAGAGCAGATTCTCGCCACTCCGGCGGTGGTCGCAAACAGGATATACCTGCGGACAGAGGGGCACTTGTATGCCTTGGGCGAGTGAAACGCGTGGGGAGAACGTGACTAAGATCCAGGGAATACGCACCATCGTGGTCTTGCTTATTGGCCTTGCTGTGCCAGGTCAGTCGCACGCCGCAAGTGGGGACGCGCATTGGCCGCAGTTCCGCGGACCGAACGCCGCCGGCGTCGGTACGAACGCCAACTTGCCGGGCAAGTGGTCGGCCACGGAGAACGTGGCGTGGAAGACCGATTTGCCGGGACGGAGTTGGTCCTCCCCGATCGTCTGGGGCGACCGCGTGTTCCTCACCGCCGTCGTGAACTCGGGAGAATCCGAGGCGCCGAAGAAAGGGCTTTATCTTGGCGGCGAGCGCCCGACGCCGGCCAAATCGGAACACCTCTGGAATGTTCTCTGCCTCGACCTGGCAACGGGCAGGCTGCAGTGGGAGAAGACGGTCTATCGGGGCGTGCCCAAGACTCCTATCCATCTCAAGAGTAGCTACGGGGCGGAGACGCCGGTAGCAGACGGCGAGCGGGTTTACGCCTTGTTCGGCAATCTGGGCGTTTTCGCGTTCACGCTCGAAGGTGCGGAGGTTTGGTCCAAGCGCCTCGAGCCGCGCAAGACGCGCTACGGCTGGGGCACCGCGGCCTCACCGGTGCTGCACGGAGGACGGTTGTTCGTCGTGAACGACAACGAAGATCAGGCTGAACTCCTCGCTCTCGATGCGAAGACCGGCAAGGAACTTTGGCGCGTGGACCGCGACGAGAAGAGCAATTGGGCGACCCCGTTCATTTGGGAAAATGGCCAGCGCACCGAACTCATCACGCCCGGCAGCCGCGCCGTCCGCAGTTACGACCTCGACGGCAACCTGCTATGGTCGTTCCGCGGCATGTCGGGCATCGTCATCCCGACACCGCTGGCGGGCGGCGGGCTGCTTTTCGTCAGCTCCGGTTATGTGGGAGACAAATTCCGTCCACTCTATGCGATCCGCCCCGGCGCCAGCGGCGACGTCACGCTCAAGCCGGGCGAAACCAGCAACGAGTTCATTGCCTGGTCGGACCCGGTCGCCGGGCCTTATAACCCCTCGCCGCTCTTCTACGAGGGACGTCTGTACGTGCTCTACGATCGCGGCCAGGTGAGTTGCCTGGATGCCAGGACCGGCAAGGTCCTGTACGATCACGAGCGGCTGCCCCAAGGGCTGGCCTTCACCTCGTCGCCGTGGGCGGCGGGCGGGCGGATCTTCTGCTTGAACGAAGACGGTGTCTGCTTTGTGCTCCGCGCTGGCGACAAGTTCGAGTTGCTGCACACGAATAAGCTGGCCGCCGACGACATGTGTATGGCCACGCCCGCGCTCGTCGGCGACCGACTCCTCATCCGCACCGCTGTGCGGCTCTATTGCATCCGGGCAAGGGGGTAGGCCGGACACTGACGGTCACACGACCGAGGGTTCACCCCGCCAACCTGACGCAGAGAGGCGGCAGCGTACTTACGATCCAGGAGAAGGAAGCGTTCGACGCGGTGGTGCTGGGTGAACGCGCGGCAGGCAGGTGGATGGCCGGCGGCGAGGGCGAAGTTGGGGCGATCGAGAAGATCGGTCAGCGGTACTACATGATGTTCGGCGTTGGCGGCATCATGGTAACGCTGGTCTCCGATAGTCCTCAAGGGCCGTTCAAGGCCGCGAAGAAGAACTACCGGCTTCTTACCGGCCACACGTACTTTTCTCGCTTCTTCCGCGTGCCCGACGGTGTGCTCGTGAACCACCATTCCATTGCGCGGAACGGCCAGGTATAATTCGGCGCGCTGAAATCCACCGTGCTCGATGAGGAAGGCACGCTGCGACTGGCTTGGTGGAAGGGCAACGAGAAGATGAAGGGCGAGCGTCTCGAGGTAAGGCTTCCCGCCGCCGGCGTCGGCAACGGCGCGCGGATAGCCATGCTGCAGACGCCGTTGGACGTGGACAACGGCGTGATACTCGAAGGCACGCTGGCCCTGCCGGAGACCCAGGACCAGTCGCGCCGGGGTCTCTACATCGAGTGCGGAAACGACAGCGGCGCGGCCATCCTGGTCAATGCGGCAGGCGCCGCGGAGTTGGGGCCGATGCGCGCCGACGGCTCGGGGTTCAAGGCGGAAAAGGGGGTTGATCGCGAGATGGCGTTCGGCAAGCCGGCCAGGTTTCGCTTGCTGCTCAGGCATTCGCTGCTTGAGTTCTACCTGGATGACATCCTGATCGAGTGCTTCAGCCTGCCGCAGAACGCCACCGGACGGATGGGGCTTATCGGCGCCGATGCCATCCGGCAGTTGAGCGCCTGGACGTGTGCGCAGTAGGTTTCGACAAGGAGACCGACGATGCACAAACGATGCCGTTTCCAACTCGTTTTTCCCGTCGTGCTTGGGATCGCGGTGCTGGTCGCGGGCTGGCGCGCACACGCGGAGGCGGAAGACGTGGACGGCTTCAAGGACCTCTTCGACGGCAAGACGCTCGACGGCTGGAAGGCGGCGGACATGAGCTACTGGTCCGTCGAGGGCGGGGCCATCACCGGTAAGATCACCAAGGAACACCCGCTCAAGGAGAACCTGTACCTCATCTGGCAGGGTGGGGAACTGGGCGACTTCGAAATCAAGATGGAGCACCGCCTCTCCGGCTCGCCGGGGATCAACGGCGGCTTCCAGTTCCGCAGCAAGGAATTGCCGAACCACGATGTCGCCGGCTACCAAATGGACAACAACCTGAACACTGACTGGCTGGTTCGCCTCTACGACGAGCACGGGCGCGAGACGCTGGCCTTGCGCGGCCAACGAGTCGTCTTCGACGAGCAGGGCAGGGCGCAGCGCACGAGGATTCCGGAGGCCGAGGGCGCTGCCTGGTTCAAGCTGGAGGAGTGGCACGAGTATCACCTGATCTGCGAGGGGCCGCGTCTCACCCTCAAGGTGGACGGCCGGCTCGCTGCCGAAGTCGTGGACAACGACCCCAAACAGCAGGACTTCTCCGGCATTCTCGGGCTGCAGCTCCACAGCGGGCCGCCGACCACGGCACAGTTCAAGGACATCCGCATGAAGATTCTGAAACCGGCGGCCGCGGCGCCCAAGACGCCCGCGGCCGTGAAGCCGTCCGCAAGCGAACCGGCCGGCGCGGCGGACCTCCGCGACAAGACGTTGGTCGCCTGGGTCGCGCCGGCCAACCTGACTCAGCGCGGCGGTAGCGTGCTGACGATCGACGATCAGGACAGTCATTTTGACGGGATCGTCTTCGGAGAACTCGCGCCGGCCAAATGGATGGCGGGCAGCGATTTCTTCAGGCGAACGCAAAAAGACCAGGCGAAGTGTCCCACCGAAACCGCCGATCCGAATACGCTGGTGCAGGTCGCCATCGTTTACAGAGGCAATCAAGTCACGGTTTACCGCAACGGGAAAGAGTACGCGCACCACGAGATCACACAGCCGCAGGCGTTCGGCCCGGATAGCGCGGTGGTGATCGGGTTGCGGCATATCGAGGCGGGCGATCGAGCGTGCTTCGCGGGAGCCATTGACGACGCGCGCATTTACGACGTTGCGCTGAGCGCAGAGCAGATCGCCGCGTTGAAGCCCAACGAGCCCTCGGACCCCAAGCCCTGGGCGTGGTGGTCGTTCGACGACAAGGAGGCCCGGGATCGCACCGGGCGATTCCCGGTCACGCAGCTCGTCGGCGGCGCCACGGTGGAAGGCGGCAAGCTCCTCCTCGACGGCAAGACCGGGATGATGCTCTGCAAGACCGGGAAGGAATCTCCCATCGCGTACGAGACGCCGGCCCGGCCTGAGAATCCCCCGGCGAACTGGCTGACGTTTCACCTCACGCATCCGGGCCCCGGCGGCGCCATGCCCGGAGATCCCAACTGCGCCTTCTACTGGAAAGGCCGGTATCACCTGCACTACATCTACAACCACAAGAAAGGGTTCGCCTTTGCCCATGTCTCCAGCGAGGACCTGCTGCACTGGACGTGGCACCAGACCACCCTCAACCCGAAGACGACGGGGCATGGCATGTTCAGCGGCACGGGCTTCATTACCAAGGAGGGCCAGCCAGCCATCATCTACCACGGCCAGGGGTCCGGAAGGAACCAGCTGGCTTTTGCCCTGGATGACAAGCTGGAAGAGTGGACCAAGCCTGTGGCGATCATGCCCCGGGACGCCTCCGGGCAGGAGCCCAAGATGAACCATTGGGATCCGGATTGCTGGCTGAACGGCGATACCTACTATGCCATCAGCGGCGGCGGCAACCCGAGCCTGATGAAGTCTTCAGACCTCAAAGACTGGAGATTCCTTGGGCCGCTTCTGCATGACGATTATCCGGCGAATCTTGGCGTGCCCAAGGGAGAGGACATCTCCTGCGCCAATATGTTCAAGATCGGCAGGAAATGGATGCTGCTCTGCATCAGCCACGGACTGGGATGCCGCTACTACCTGGGCGACTTCAAAGATGAGAAGTACCTGCCTGATTTCCACGCGCTGATGAGCTGGAACGGCAATAATTTCTTTGCACCTGAATCCGTTTTGACCAAAGATGGGCGCCGCGTGATGTGGGCCTGGCTGCTTAATCTGCCCATTGCCCCAAGCGGTGTTCAGTCCCTGCCTCGCGAGATGGAACTCCCGGGGGACGGCGTCCTGAGGATAAGACCCCTGCGGGAGCTTGAATCGCTTCGCTATGACAGGAAACAAGAGGATGGGATCACGGTCAAGAGCGATTCCGCACGCAGGATCGAGGGGATCGGCGGCGACGCTCTTGAGCTGGGAGTGGCGTTCAAATCACCCACAGCCAAAGAGCTTGGCATGGATGTCCTGTGCGACAAAGATGGCGAAAACGGTCTGAGAATTGCCTACGTGGCTGAAAGCAAGACGTTGAGGGTTGGAAAGGTCAGTGCCCCCTTTGCGCTCAAGGAAGGCGAAGACCTCTCCTTGCGGGTATTTATCGACAAGAATCTCGTCGAAGTGTTTGCCAACGACCGCCAGGCTGCCGTCGCGGCACACAAGTACGAACCCGGGAATGTCGGCGTCAGCCTCTTCAGCAAGGGTGGGGATGCCGTGGTGAAAGAAGTCAAGAGCTGGAAGATGAAATCCATCTACGAGGGAAAGTGATTCCGGACGGCGCGAAACGCTGTGTGGCCATTCACGTGAGGAGGACCGTCGTGCGAAAGAGTCCGATTCTTCTGGGCGCGGCCGCGATCTTGCTGGTGTTCGGCGACTACGGCACGGCG
>Ga0315294_10004651_pt1 | contig 15003 bp, 14 predicted proteins | sample YL17G13_40_MG_FD_203626 | JGI IMG/M metagenome (GOLD analysis project Ga0315294, IMG submission 203626) | Sediment microbial communities from Yellowstone Lake, YNP, Wyoming, USA - YL17G13_40 | ecosystem: Environmental > Aquatic > Freshwater > Lake > Sediment | place: USA: Wyoming | collected... | reverse complement strand
AGAATCAGTGGGATGATCTAACTCACCCACTAAACCTCTAGCTTTAATAATATCATTTAAAGTTTCTACATTATTTTTCAAAACTTGCTCTGGATACATTCTGCCATTTTTATTGGCTTCATTACACGCTTGGAATTTACCACGGAATTTCACAACTCCGTTTGCATTTTCGTTAAGTGTAAGGCTAACATTACTATTAAGGCAGGAATCTATTAATAACATACTCATAATACCTCCTTAATTATTTAGTTTTTGTCGCTTGCATTTAAATGCATGAAGCTTTGATCCAAGGTCATTCCATTTTTTGGAATATAAGGATTGGTCAAGTTTGGCCAAGTATCATTACCTTGATTGGTAGCTAAGTTATCACCTTCTAAAGTATTTGGATCTTTATCATTTACTTGAGGAATAACATCTTTTTGTACATATGGATTTCTTAAGCTTGGGAAGATGTCTTTGCCACCTGCAGTGTATGCAGATTTAGCTGAATCATCTACGCCAACCTTATTGCCATCCGAAGTTACGGCACCCTTGTAATCACCATTAAACTTGCTTGGGAAGGCATCAATTTTAGCCTTTTTAGCAAGAATAGGATGATCGCCACCTAAAGATGTGTGTGGCTTGTCATAACTACCAATAGTGCTGCTTGCCATTGGAATGTTAAAAGCTTCAGTTAATGATTTGATGACATTATTGCTTTCTTCCAAGGTATTGTAATTTAATTCTGTTTCACCAGAAATTATAGAATTCAAAGCTTCTAAAGCTTCAGAAATTTTAGCTTTTACTACTTTGTCGCCATTATTTCTTGCAACAACATTCAAAGTTTCATCAAGCATTTTATAAACATCTATAAAAGATTGAACTTCTTTTTGGTGTTGTTCATCAAGAACTGGGAAAAGTTTTTCGCAAGCTTCTTGATAAGATTCAAAGCTTTCATTAGATTCAATATTTGCAATGTTGAATACTCTTTCTACGCTTTCAGAATAAGCATGATGAGCAGTTCTTAAGATTCCTTCTGCCATGAATAAACAGGTATTATCATCATAGTTATTGCTTTCAGATGCTTGGAGTGCTTCCTTAATCATGTTTGCTAATTCTAAATGAGTAAGGTAAACAATACTTGGCCATGCACCAACAATATTTTCAAGAGTAACTTCTACTTCTTGAGTATCAGAAACTGCGTTAGCTTTGCGAAGATCATTGATTGCTCTCAAGAAATTATTTTCTTTGATAACGCCTTTTGCTTTTGTTCTTTGGTAAGTAACTTGTGCATTTGGAGTTTTCCAAGCAAAAGAAAGGATCTTTCCTTCGTTTCTAATTTTCAAACGAGGCATTTTAACAGCAGAAATATTATTATTTTCGTCATATTTAGCTGAAACCTTGTTGAATAATGGGCTTCCCTTTTTATAGTTCAAAAATTCTTGAACATTTTCAGAGATAGCTTTAAATTCTTCAATTTTGGATTTCTTAAACAATCCAGATACGCTGGAGTATTCAGAATTAAATCTTTTACTTTCGTTGATATTCTTAGACTTTACTTTCTTTGCATTTATGTTTTCTTTGAAAACTCTCTTAGTAAGAGGCATATTTACATAGTTTTCAAACATTTCATTTGCAACATCAGATTTTTCTTCTAAGATTGCTTCTAACATATTTGAAATAAATTTATTATTTGCTGCTTTTTCTGAATCTTCATTTACAACTAATTCCTTGATATTTTCCAACAAAAGATTTTTGTTGTCCAAGGTATAAGTGGCATGAATGTAAGTTTTTTCTGGAGTAACAAAAGTTACTTCACTTTCATTCATACAATGAACATTCAATGAATCTAATTTTAGCTTTTTAGCTAAAACATCGCAAGATTCATTAATTTCTTTCATTGCAGCATTTATGGATTTTTTTTCTAACTCATTGATAACATTAACATCTATTAGTTTTCTCTTCATTTTTTACTCCCTAATTAGGTTTCAACAAAATATTTTATTGAAGCACTTCGAAATTTTGACTTTTTTTAGATTGAGTCACAATCTTCTGCTTTATCTATATATAAAACAGATACGCTTTTTAAAAAGCAAAATAAAAAATAAAAATTATGAACTTTTTTCAAAGCTCACATATTACATAGTTATGTATGCGTTACTTTTGAAATTTAAAGGAAAAATATGCTTTCTTTTGAAAAATTTGTAAAGATTAAAGAAGCTTATCAAGTTGATATAGATCAAGATTATACAACTGAAATTGATGATCTAGTGCAAGCTTCTAAGATTTTTACGATTAAAAACCATAAGAAAATGAAAGAATTTCTTTCTAAAAACATTCAAAATGATGAAGAATTAAAGAACTTATTCAAGATTAAGTTTTTAGATAAGCCAAAGCAAGATTTAGGAATGAAAAAAACTAATACTCCTTTAGGCTATTATGCTGGCTATGATTTTTTGAAACAAGTTAATTCTCCAATATGATAAACGAGAAATTCAAAGAAGAATTAGTAGGCATAAATTTAAATGTTTTGTGATACATTTCTTTTAATTTTATCGGCATTAAATAATTTTGAATACTCAAGATTGTAGCAAGGTGCTTTGAAATAAAAAGGAAAATATGAAGGGCTACTTTTGTCGTAATCTCCTTTATTATTAAAATAAGCTTTTTTATAAAAATTTTCTTTTTTAATAATACCCATTAAATAAGCATATTCAAAATTGCGAATAGAAACAAAAAAATAATAATCGCAAATTTGTTTTGTGTTGTAATCTGATACTGTTGCAAAATAATTTTCTTCTGGTATTACTTTTCTATTTTTTGTTTTAACATCAATTTTATGATTTTTATATATCAAATCATAATCGTAATTAATACTATCAGAATTTTTAATTTCCCATCCATAATACTCAGCTACGACAATTTCGCCCAAAAAACCAGTAATGTTACCTTGGCCTTTTTCAATAGAATTTTTTAATATTCCAAGATCATTTGCTCTGTGCTTGGCAAGTATTAAATGTTCTTTTGTAATTTGCACTTCAATCATTAGAATATTCTAACAAGTTATAAAATTTATTTCAATATATTTAATTAACTTTCTTCTGAATAATCAATGTCTTGATTATCTTGTTCGGAAGCATAGTCTTCAATATTCATATCATATTTTTCCAAATCTTTTTCTGATGGTTCAGGCAAAGGCATTCCGCTAGGCTTTGCTGCTGTAGTTGCTCCAGCTTCAGCTGGTGGTATTTCGCTTCCTGCTTGTGGAGTAGGATTTTCTTCAGGTGGAGCAAGAAGTGTATTCGGGCCTCCCTGTTCTGAACCAATTTCAGGATTTTCTTTCTCTCCTCCTTCAGCAGGAATTCCAACGCCAAGCAACTGAGGATTCTGAGTAAGAATTTGCATTTTTGCATCTTCTAGTTTTTGAATTTTCATTCTCGCAATGATTTCTTGTGTTTCTTCATTGCTGTACTTCATCCATTTGTTAAGGATATCATAGTCAGAAAGCATAAGGGAACTCTTTAATGATGTAGCATTTGTAATTCTAGCTGCCATTACATCTGCTCTACTTAATTCTCTCCAGTCGCTTGGAGCAGTCATTTTAATTGTAAGGTCTGCATAAGCTTCTTTAGGGAAACCTTTAAGTCTTAAGTGTCTATCAGCCATTTCCCACATACCGTCTTCCATGCAAGATTGAAATCTTTCTATAAGCCTTGCAAATCTTACATCTTGGGCACTTAATGAAATTTTAGTTATATTTACATCTTCGACATTAAAGTAATTTTTAGGAAAGTTCAAAGCAACAAAAAGTTTATTTCTAAAATATAAGCAATCATCTACTTCTCCAAGATTTTGTGCACCTGGCAAAGTTTCAATTCTTGTGTTTGTATTTGGTCTAACTGGTAGCCAGTAGTCTTCATCTTGTGCGGGGGCATGCCATCTTTCATCAACGCTATTTGGTCCAGTATTTGACAAACCACGCATAGTAGTTTTTCTTTTGCGAAATTGATCTTTCATTCTTTCAATAAAAGATTCAGCTTTAAAAGGAGGTAAAGTACCAACATCAATATAAAACACTCTTCTTTCAGGTGCTCTACTTAATCTATAAACAAGCATTGCATCTTCACATAGCTTTACTTGTTGTGCTGGTCCTCTAGCTGGTTCAATAATAGAAACGCCATAAGGATAAAAGCTCTTTCTATCTTCGCCAATTCTAACATGAATTATTTGTTCTGGAGCAAATCTTATTGCTGTAGAATTAAGCATTTGTGCATCTGGCGAATCTACTACAGGAGAACTAAGCAATGAATTATAATCTGGCCCTTCTTTGCTTTGTTGAAATTCAACTACTTTTCCTTTTGTTGTTTCAATTCTATACATAGAATCAGCTGGTAGTCTAGCTGCTTTGTGAATACCTTCAGTTGGATTTTCTTCATTTATAATAATTTCATAAAATAAATCTCCAAACACCAATAGATTTTTAAAATCTCCCCAAATTCTGCGATTCATGTTTAGCATGCTACGATGATAGAATAAAAATTCAAGTTCTGACTTAACATCTTGATTATCACAACTAAGTTGAAAAACATTACCTTCATTGTCTCTTTGACAATTATGAACAATGATTGAATTAGTTGCAAAATTATGATGTTTTTCAACAGTCATATCATAAACATCTTGATATGATCCTTTTTCAACTACAATTACGGTTCTTCTATCTTTGTAGGTTTTTAAAAACTTCATTTCCCTTATAGAAAAGCCATTCTTGCTCATTCTATACTTGGTTGTTCTCCAGTCTACCTTTGTTATGGTAGCTACATCTTTGCACTTTAATCCCATGCTTATTAGTTTTGTTGTTTCATTAATTTTGGCGTATTTATCTAAATCTTTTTCAGCTTTGAATTCATCTATAAATTGTCTTTCGTGAATCCATCCTTTTGAATGTGTATAAATTCTTGGAAATTGATTAATCTTTGATTTTGTTAATTCTGGATTTGCTTTAATTCTATAAAATGGCATTAATTGATCGAGATAATTTAAATCTCCTGCTTGCTTCCAACTTCCATCTCTTAATAAAATTTTGTGATCAGCAGTACATTCAATATATTCTCCGTTATCAAAGTAAACTTTTACTGTTTCTGCTTTTTTTGTTATTCTTACATCATATGCCCAGCCTAGAGTATAGTCTTCTTTTTCAAAATCATAGCAATACACTAAAAACTTTTGATCTTTTTTTGTTTCGCATAATTCTTTTATAGTTTTTTCACCAAACGGAGTTGATATTTTGGTATTACCAGCTAAACATGCTTCATCTGCATAAACATTTAATACTGATTCAATTTCAGGCATGCTTCTTAATCGTTCATATTCTTTATATCTACTCATTCTATTTGAGATGGTAGACAAATCAATGAAGTCATTACTTTCTCGAAATCTAACTAATCTTTGGTCTTGCGTACCATAAAAGCCTCCGTCTGGAGAAATAGATGGAACAGAATCTGGGTTTTGAATACCAGCACCAACAATATCTCTTGTAGATATTTTTTTAGATATTGGATCATCGGAAAAGGCATATGTAAATGTCTTGTAAAAATTAGCCCAAATTGGTGAAGGCATATAATTCCTCTAAATGTTTACGCAATCTTTATTATTATAGTTATAATGATTAGTTTAAATTTATTACAGAAGAGGGCAATTTTATTGATCAGCCATCATGGTTGCAATATTGTTGATCTTTACAATAACTTATTAAAAACAACAAGGATTAATGGCTTCACTAGAAAGATTACAAAAAGAGCTAGTGACTACGATGATCCAGTATGTGGTTATTTATTTAATAAAAATCATAATTGGCCAAAAAAAGATAAAATATATTTAGATGTTTTACTTTTTAATTATCAAATAAGCTGCAAAGAGTTGTATAAAAATAAAAATGTAGAATTTATTTATTATTTAGGCAATGGAATATCAACTATTAAGAAAATTATACAAAATACAGGTTTAGACGAAGAATCAGCAAGAAGATATTATTGTTTTAGGCTTAGAAGAATTTGTGAAATGATGGAAAAAACACCTAATTCAATGATTTTCATTGAAGGCATGTCAACTCTTGAAAACTTAAGTATTTATTTAAATCAAAAATATAATTTTTATCCAAAAATTGATATAAACTATTCAATAAAATTAGAAAATTCTGGAATATCAGAAAATTGTTTTGAAAGATATTATGCTTTTATTCAGGATTGTAATGAAAAGAAATTTTTAAAAATAATTTAGCCATTAAGCATTTCATCTTGACTGGGTGCATCTTTGCTAGCTTTTATATTATTAATATTTTTTTCTTGTTCTTTTATCATTTTATCTATGGCATTTATAGCATTGTTATATTGATTTACATTAATATTATAAGAATTAATATTAGCTTGTTGATTTTGAATTTCTCTATTTTCTCTTTTCTTTTCAGCTTTTTCTACAATTGCAAGTGCTGATCTTAACAATGGCTTTATGTTTTCAAAAACAAAATCATCTGGAGTATTCTGAACTGCTAATTTAAGATAGTTTTTTAATTTATCAGTATTTTTTTTCATTTTATCCTTCCATCAAATCATGAATTAAAATTTCATCTTCAAAAATGCAAAATGCTTTTTTGTCACCATGTACAATTTCATTTAATTGGCATTTAATTGCAAAGCAATTCTTAGATGGTTTTAAATAAAATTCATTATAAGAAATGTATTGTTTTTTCAAAAAAAGTGCATTTCTTTTAAGGTTTTCTAAATCTTTACATTCTTCTTTTTTAAGAAACAGTTTAACAAGTTCTTTATTTTTATTTCTTTTTTCAAAATATTCCACATATTGATTTTTACTACATTTTTCTAATATTATATTTTTATTTAATTTGTTTATTTCAAAAAAGAATTCATTCTCAAAGGAAGTTACTTTGAATTTTTGATTTGGCAAGTAAGCATCAAAATCATTTGGCTGTATTTCAAAAGAAGTGTTTTCAATTAAATTACAGAGCATTTCAGATAACAAAAACTTAATAATATTTGCGTTTTTTAAAGTTTCATTTAACAAGTAATCTTTATAATTTTCAAAAAATTCAATTATACTTTCTTCATTGTAAAATAATTTTAAAAACTCTGGAATACAATCTTCTTTATAGAATCTTCTGCATTCTGTCATAAATTCAGATTGTGATTTGTTTTTGTTTTTATTAAACAAGGCTATCTCTCTTAAAGATAGTTTATCTAAATTATAACTTACAAATTCTTCGTTTTTAATACAGGATTTAATCCATTCTGAAGACAAGAAATTATTTTTAAGTGATTTCTTATATTCATTAATTTTTATTTTTACATTTGGCTTTATTTCTTTTTTTGACAAAATATCTTTAAATGAAATTACCATCCAAACTCCTTCATTATCGTATCGTTTTTTCTATATTTTTCTATCATAAATACTTTTGCTTCTTCATCTAATATAGATTTTTTTGAATTATCTTGGTTTTGATTATTACTATTATAGCCAAAATTATCACTTGATAAAGAAAGTCTTAATTCATTTCTTAATTCTTCTATAGTTTGATTTTTTATTACATTGCTTACATTACTTTCTTTTATTGAGGTTGATCCAAACGATGGCATATCTCTTAAAAATTGTTCTCTGGCATATAATGCTATTGCTATCGACATGATAGCATCATCGTGCTTTCCTTTTTGTGCTTGTGCTTTTTTTGAAACAGTATTGTATTCGAAAGTTTTAATTTCTTTTGCTAACCTTCTAGAATTTATTCTTATTTGATCATTGTAAATTTTTTGTTGTAAATTTTGTAAAATTAGCGTTCTATTTTTAATAGTAATTTTAATACCTGGCTGCATATTTGTTTTTGTAAGATTATCATAATATAAATTATCATAATAAAAATCATGTTGTAAAGAATTTAAAATTGCACCGCCAGTTGACATATTTTCTATGACTAAAAGACCGCTGTTATAAAATGATCCAATTTCTTTACATACTTGTGCAAAATCATGTGTAGCAATATTGTTGCTGTAAAATTCAGCAACTTGTTCTAATGTATTTTGATTTATTACTTGAATACATGAACTATCTCCGTGATCTCCTATGCCTTCAGCAGAATCTACTCCTATTATATATTCTTGGCCATTTTGAGGTTCTTTCCAAATCCACAAAGCCCCTTTTTGTTCTTCTCCATCGAATTCATCATTCCTATTTGCAAATTGTGGCATTAATTTCTTCAACGGATCTCTTAATTTTGTTTCTTTGTCAATTTGTGTAAGTTTAGCTGAAGAAATATAAGTTTCACCAGAGCCTAAAAATACTCTTAATACTTCTTGTAAAAATCCTCTTTCCCCAAGTTGAGATTTTTGTTCTTTTGCCCAATTTGGGTTATTAACATCATTGTAATCAGGATGCTCCCAGTAATCTAAATCTATAACATTAAATAAATTTTGATTATCTTTAGCAGCACTATAAGTTTCTTCGTACCAATTACCAACACCATTTACAGTAGAAATTATAACGCAGCTTCCACCTGTGCTAAGTACAGGCCACATAGCTTTCCAATGTGTATCCATATCAGGTATAAATGCTGCTTCGTCAATTATAAGTAAGGTTGTGGCTTTACCACGGGCAGCTTCTGGAGAATAAAACATTAAGTTTCCACCAGTTTCTTGAAATTGCTTTAAATGATCATTCCACTTTCCTTCTTTTCTTGATTTCAACCAATTAGGTAGATTTTCAGCTGCTCTATCTACCATCATTCCAATGATAGTTGCTTCACGATCTGTTTTTGATAGTAACATTACTTGTTGATCTAATTGAAACATACAACGCCACATTCCCCAAAGCAAAGTAGTTGTAGTTAACCCTCCCTGACGAAATTTACTAATAATATTAAATCTTTTATTCTCATAATTTTCTATACATTTTTTTTGATATTTAAACATAATAAAAGGAATTAATCCTCTTGTTGGATGTAATATTTTTACAAATTTATGACAAAAATATGAGAAACTTCTAGTACATTTAAGTATTTCGTCCTGCTGCCTATTGGCATCATAGTTATTTAGATCTGCTATTGTTTCATTTGGTGGAATTTCAAATTGCAAATTATCAAAATAATAAAAAGATTGATTATATTTTTTCGTGTAATAACTTTTATAATTAGACATTAAATAAGCTCTTGTTTTTAATAACAAATTTATTTATAATATTTCATACAATAATTTAAGGAATAGTTTATGAATTTAGAAACTCTGATTGAAAATTTAAAAGAAGATTTAAAAAACGAACGAAAGCATATGTTATTCTATTTAACAAATGCAAGTACAATTATAGGATTAAATAGAATTGAAATAAAGGAATTTCTACTAGAAGAAGCTGCCAGTGAAATGAAGCATGTTGAGAAATTTCAAGATTTAATCTTAGGGCTAGATGGTAAAATTGATGACTTTTCACACAATCAGTTTGATATCTTTGAAGATCCTTACAAAATATTAGATTATGCTTTAAAAATGGAAATTGAAGTAATTTATAATTACTCAAGAAGAATTAAAGAAGCACAAGAATTAAAAGATCATAATGGATTGTGGGTTGAAATATTCTTAGAAAGTCAAATTGCTAACAGTAGAGAAGACGCAGACCAAATTAAACGGATGCTTAAAACAATTAATTGATTCAATAATTTAAATTATATTTTTTGAAAAATCTATGATTTTTTATAAATAAAATTAAGAAAACTATATTAGTTAAAATATAAGAAAGCAGAAATTATGGCATTTTTTCAAAATCCGTTTGAATTTACATTTAATGGCTCTTTATTTGGCCTTGGATCTCAGTATACCATTTCTTATGGAATAGGAGCCAATAGGAATAAATCTAATTATATAACTGCATATAATCTTGAACCATATGATTTATCTGTAGAAAGTAGTTTGGTTTTTAATATTGCAATTGATCCAGATGTTCTTCATTTTGGTTCTTTTACTGTTAACATAACAGGATCAAACACTAGTGCTATTACAGCTGCCGAAGTTGTTGCATCTTTAAATTCCAATACTAATTTTAGTCAATATTTTACTGCAAAAACTATTAAATTTGCTGCAAGTGATACTAAAAGTACGGTTTTAATAATTGCTAAAGATAGAATGTTCTTCAGATGTTATATTTCTAACACAAGTGCATGTTTTCCTTTAGCTATAAATAAACACGCACCAGTTAAAGAGCTTCCAGATCTTTTTCAGCAATATGCAGTTAAAAATATTTTTAACTATTTAGATTATGGATCTCAAAGGATAATTTATCTAGATCCTTCTGATCCTGATGATGCATTAGTTATTACTAATGCTGGATTTGATCCTAATAATCCAACTCCTGATTGGAAGCTTCTTGCTGGTGTATCTCATGTTTTTACATTCACTAAAACAGTTTACATTTCTGCATCTTCTGATATTTACTATCAATTAGTGTACCACGCTGGTGCTGTTGCTGGTCAAATGTGCAAGAAAATTATTTACGAATATGATGGATCAGGAAATGTTGTTGGAGTTTGTGAAATACCTTATATTTTAACATCTGGTGATTTAATATATCCAGCAACTACAACTCCTATTCCTTAGTTTGTAGAATATTATACAAAATCGCTGCCCCAATTTTTTCTTATTTCATTAATAAGTTTTTCTTTGTTTTTTTCTTTAACTAACTGATTGTCTTCGATTATTTTTTTATTTTTTTCTATTATTTTCTTCTTGGCATTGTAATGTAAATCTTCAATTAGTTTTTCCCAGTCTCCATCTGTATTGTAAGTAATTAATATATTTGAAATTTCATGATATCTTAAATAGCTTTTGTAATAAAGTTTAATTTCTGATTCGTAAAATAAAAATTTAATTTCTAATCCATTGCCTAAATTTATCCCATCGTACCAGTATCCTAGCTCATAAGAAACATGATCTTCTTCAAATGTTTTTATTTCACTATCATCTTTATCATAAAAACCATCATCTATATCTAATGTGTTTGCTCCATCAAACACTGAATTATCATAAATAATAGGACTTCCAAAAGCTTTACAAATCATTGCGAGTTTTCCTTGTGATCCCATAAAGTCTTTTTTTACAGCTTCTGCTGTGCGTTGTTCTTTAATTTTATTTTCAATTTCCATAATTATTATTTTCCTTTGTTATACATATTAATAGAAGAACAATTTTACAAAAAAGGAGTATATCTATGTTAGATTTTATAAAAGGTATATTGAGCTTCATAACTAGTTTTTTCTGTAAAGACAAAGTTAATGTTTTTATATTAAACAACAAGCCAACTACTCAATATTTGCAAGATCCAACTTTACCAGATTTAAAAATGCAAATTGTTTTGGCTCCACCTACATTCTCTAATTTCACTGTAAGAAATTTAACTTCTACAGGAAATGCTGTTAATACATTAAAATGGCAAAGTGAAAATGTTTATGCAAACATTAATAGTTCTTTAGGTTTTATGAAAAAATATTTTCCAGCAAATGTTAAAAATTGGGCAGCTACAAGAAATTTAATTATAGTACCAAGGGCGGGTAATGATGCAAATGCTTATTACGACAGATATGCAATAAAATTATTTTATTTCACTAGTCCTGTTACAAATAAATTAATATACACTTGTGATTCTGCTGATATTGTAACCCATGAACTTGGACATGCAATATTAGATGCAATAAGACCAGACTTCTGGAATGCAGCTTCATTTGAAGTTGGTGCATTTCACGAATCTTTTGGTGATATGATTGCTATTTTAACATCATTAAATTATGATATTGTTTTAAATAAAGTTTTAACTGTAACAGGAAGTGATTTAAGGAAGGAAAATCTTGTATCTGATTTAGCAGAACAATTTGGCATATCTTTAAATATTGGAAACTCATTAAGAGATGCTTATAATTCTTATTCTTATGTAGATCCAATGACCTTACCAACTAGCGGGGATGGACTTACTCGAGAAGTTCATAGTTTTTCAGAAGTATTTACTGGTACTTTTTATGAATTACTAGCTGAATTTTTTGAATTATTTGGAAAAAACAAAGCTGGTTTAATTAGAGCTAGAGATTTATCTGCTGATTTTCTTTTTAATGCAACAAAGAGTACTCCTGCTACAGGAAAGTTTTTTGTTGCTATGGCTAAAGCTTACTTAGCATACGATCTTTCTAAATATGCTGGTGCGTATAAAACTATTTTAACTAAAGTTTTCACCAATAGAAATTTAATTACTGTTTCTATGGCTGAAAATTTAAATGATCACAAGTTAAAAATCATGAATTTTGAAGATAATAATATTCTTCACAAAGAAGAAAAAGTTATTTCTTTATCTTGTCTTGATGTTGGAGTTGATAATATTTGTGGATTTGAAAATATAAATGTTCAAATGCCTGCCGATTCTTTTAAACCAAAGAATGGTATTTTAAATGTTTTATCTGTAAATCATGATGAAGAAGAATCTAAAAATGAAGTTGTTAATTTTGTTAAATATTTAGTTAACAAAAAAGAAATTGGAAACACTAAGGAAAGTTGGTTTATAGATAAGAAAACAAAGAATTTGACGAGAAGACATGCTTGTTTTGGCGATTTTGGGTTCATCAATAATTGTACTATTGAAGACCAGCCTGAATATGGAAAATGCTGGAAGCAAGCTAATAATTCTGGATGTTGTCCTTATGGGTGCCCAACCTCTAGTCCAGAACCATTGCCAGAAAAACATGCCTGTTCTATTTCTTATAACAGCTGTAATGGCAGTGCTTATAAGGTTTGTAATTCATTAAAAAGAGTTTAATCTTCAGAAAGGAATTTTTATGTTAGATGAAATGTTTTGGTTTGCAACAGGGCTGATCGTTGGTTGGAATTTACTTCCTCAGCCAACTTGGGTAAAAACAATTTATGATAAAGTTATATCTAAATTATTTCCAAGTTAATAATTTTATTTAATTAATATATAAACAAAGGAAATATATGTTTCCTTTGTTTTTTATTTTCATATAATAATTTATGTTTTTTGAAAGAGAGGAAATAATGGATTTGATTTTTGCAAATAAAAATAACTTATCGAAAATTTCAAATGAAATTTTATTTAAATTAGAAAAATATAATAAAATACAAGACGAAGAATATGATGATTTAGACGAAGATGATGAAGATTGGGAAGATGACGAAGATTGGGAAGATGACGAAGATTTGGAAGACGATGACGATGACGATGACGATGACGAATATGATGAAGATTGGGATGATGACGATGATGATGATGATGATGATGATGATGATGATTTAGACGAAGATGATGAAGATTGGGAAGACGATGACGATGACGATGACGATGACGATGACGATGACGATGACGATGACGATGACGATGACGATGACGATGACGATGACGATGACGATTAATAAAAATTATAGAAAGTATAATAAATATGAAAATTTTTAAAGAAAATATTAATAGTAAAACTGTCATTGTAATTGGTGCTGGAATTTCTGGATTAGAAGCAGCTAGAAAATTACAAACAAACGGTTATAATGTTACTGTTCTTGAGGCTAAAGATTATATTGGCGGAAGAATTAAAGCAGATAATTTTAATGGAATAAAATTAGAAATGGGAGCTTCTTGGATACATGGACAAATTGGTAATCCTATAGCAAAAATTATTAAAAAACAAGGAGGAAGGTTTGTTCTTTCAGATTACAAACCTTCTGCTTACTATAATAAAAAAGGTAAAAATTTTGATTTTAAAAAAGCAATTCTTAATAAATTTTATGATAATTTAAAAGCTATTAAAAAAGATAAAGTTGACCAATCAATACTTGATGCTTGGAATACTTTTGTAAAAGAATCATTAAAAAATTCAGAAAAATATACTCCTTCACTTGTTAGTGCTTTATTTCAAACCATTATATATGATTTTCAAGCTGATGTTGGAGGTGATTTATCAGAAATTTCTGCTCAACAATGGGATGAAGATGGCGAACTTGAAGGAGGAGATCAGTTAGTTTTAAGAGGATATCAAAGAGTAACTGAATTTTTAGCTAATGGTTTAAATGTAATCTTAAATACACCAATTAAAAAAATTGAAGATAATAAAACATCTGTTAAGGTAACAACAGTAGGAGGCACTGAATACATTGCGGACTATGTTGTTGTTTCAGTGTCTCTAGGAGTGTTAAAAAGTAACTCTATTACTTTCATTCCTGCTTTCCCTGAAAATAAAAAAATTGCTGTAGATACACTTAAAATGAGTAATTTTTTAAAAACTTGGTTAGTTTTTGAAAAAGATTTTTGGGACAATGCACAAGATATACAGTTTTTTACAAAAAAATTATTTTTAGACTTTTTTAACCCTTTATCAGTATCAGCTAATCACTCGGCATCTTTTAAAAAGCCAATTTTATTGGCAATGCATGGAGGAAAACAAGCTGAAAAGGTTAGAGAACTTACAAGTGATCAGATCTCACAAAAAGTTTACAAGGTACTTAAAAAAGCTTATGGTGGAAAAACAACAAAACCTACTGTGCATCAGAGTTCATGGCATAACGATCAATATACGCTAGGAAGCTATTCATTTGTTCCATTTGGAGGCAATATAAGTATGTATGACGATATAGCCAAACCATATGGAAGAATTTATTTTGCTGGGGAGCATACATTTGGTAGATTTCATGCAACAACACATGGGGCATTTTGGTCTGGTAAAAGAGCAGCCGAAGAAATAATTAGCAAAAATTAGCCTCTGAAAAATTTATTTTAATATCTGTTACATCTGAAATTTTCAAAAATTCACTACTTTATAACTTATAAAATTTATTTTTAGGCTTAGGTTTTTTCTTATTATCAGTTAGCGGTAAATTACTGAAATCATAATTCAATGCTCCCATTGGGAAATTTCTTTGAATTAAAGCAGATATAGGTTGGCTTGAAACCATTGCTTGATTATCTGTTGCTATTTCATTCAAGAATTCAAAA
>Ga0315294_10004649_pt1 | contig 15008 bp, 11 predicted proteins | sample YL17G13_40_MG_FD_203626 | JGI IMG/M metagenome (GOLD analysis project Ga0315294, IMG submission 203626) | Sediment microbial communities from Yellowstone Lake, YNP, Wyoming, USA - YL17G13_40 | ecosystem: Environmental > Aquatic > Freshwater > Lake > Sediment | place: USA: Wyoming | collected... | reverse complement strand
TGTTCGAATTCTTGCTTCACCGAAAACATCCTACGGCCACGCCGCCTTTCAGCGGCAACGGCCAGAGGTATTACATTTTCTCCACAAGCGTTTAATGTCGCACCGGATAATCGCTCTGCAACTCTGACTGCTCTACGATAATTTTTATAGATTTCTGCATCAGGGTATTCCCTCACCCATCGATGCCCACTCCAAAAATAATGAGATTCACTATTTAAAATAATAAAGGTACCCCTGTCTAACATACTACCTCACCACTCAACTGGCTCCCCTTGTGGACCAAGAATGTTATCTGTCTTAATCAAGAACAGATCCTTGGGGCATGCAAAGAGCCTCATTCTTGCCCCTTTATCCATCTTATATGTTGTTCTACGCATCATTGTTCCGCACTTTGGACACACTGGCTTACGAGCCTTAAGCTCCTCACCTGTGACTCGATATTGCCTATTTTGTGCAATCCAATAAGCCGCACTTTTTTTAGCAGCTTGAACAATCCGCAAGTAGGCCAACTTATTAGCTACGGAATAAAATTTTTCTATCTCCCCCCGTATACCGTCGTCAGATACTCCGGAAGATGCATAGCGTTGCCAAAGATCATCATAAGCACCTATCTCGTTAAACCCTTTGCCCCAAACTTTAGCCAACTCATGATAAAATCCAGCGGGCAATTTAGAACCTGCCCACATCCCGTTCACGGATGCTTCCCGTGAACGGGCCTTCTGGATATCATAACTCGAATAGGATTGGTCAAATTCAGGAGGGAGCCAAACACAGATTTTGGGATCAACCCTAACAATCTCATCAGGGGACATTCGTTCGTTCCCATAAGGAAATTGGACATCGGCCACTCCAAGACCTCTATGAACTGCTGTTACGCGACCCACAAAAGGGGACATGGAGTAGCCCCCGGAACCGGGAGCAAACCGTTGAACAACGTCTCCGATCTTAAAATCTTTGACTAATTTCCAAAAATTGATCAAGGGTCAACCCCTTTCCTTAGTTTTTAAATTCTAAAAACTAATTACGGGGCTAACGGACGACCAGTTGAAGACTTGCCGTTCTCTACCGCCGAGGATTGATCATCCTTATAGGCAGCCATGTACGGCTCGTCAGCATCAGTCTGAATCGGCTTCATAGGATTTTGGAAAGTATCCATATAGCCTTCGTCAGCGTCCTTCTGAATAACCTGAGCCTGACGGATAATCATGGATCTCTCACCGTATGCCGCTCGCTCCAACTCATCAGCGCAACGATCAATCTCATTCACATAAGCTTTAGCAGCTTCAAAGTGCATGCCCCAAGCTTCATGTTTTTCTTGGAGAGTTGCCGCCATACGATCCATGCTGGCAAGCAACTGATCAACTGTTCCTGTATTTAACGTTACTTTGTTTGACATTTCTAAATCCCTCGCTGTTCTTATTGTCAATAATGTCTCATCTTGAGATTTTTTCCCCAGACGAGATAAAAGGTTATTATAGACGGTCGGATGAATCGCATGATCATAACCATCCGCTCGAAGAGCTAAATCCAAAGCCGCCCGTACTTGTGTGTCCTTTACAATACCATCGATATTCTCGGACAATACGGGACTCTTTAACCACTCACGAGCAGAAGCTAAAATCTTGTTAACATCCTTTTCCTCTAAGTCTCTAGCTTGAACCTGAGACCAATCGGAGTACTCTACTTTTTTAGGCTTGACGCCCCAATAGACCGATTCACGTTTCATATCTGTTATAAAAGTATAAGTATTAAAAGAATTTGAAAGATATTGAGCTACAACTGAACCAGTTTTAGGTTTTCTACCTCTAGTTTTTTGTTTTTCTCTGAATTTCTCTAAAACCCTCGATGCCGAAGCCTCTGGTTTTTCAGAATTATCCTTATATTGTTCGGGTTTTTTCGGAGATTGTGGCTCAAAAATACCCTTAGATAATAAACGACTCTTAGGAGGACTAGGTTGTTTGGGTTTTTTCCCAGACTCTACCTTCTCATAATAAGTTGCCATGGCCTTCTCAAAAGCCGCTTGAGCTTTCTTTAATTCTTTTTGATACCTTTTTAAGGCTTTTTCATAGCTTTTCTTTGACTTTTCGTAATAGTCATTTTCCCGTTTACTTAAAAGCTCAGATACCTCCGCTGCCTTATCGGGGTCCAAAGCTTTTAGATTCCGCAATACACGGTCTTTGAATAGTGTACCGGTGTCTTGCGCGGTCCCTTCAGGATAGCGATGCTGCCGTCCTCTGAGCAGATTTATACCCCTGTTTAAGCGGTAAACTATCGCTCGCGGCCCTTGGTGCTCCGAAATAGCAGTTTCGGTGTCTCTACCCAAAAATTGCTTACGAATATGCTGATAATCTTGAGCTTGAAAATACCCAACCGCTAATTTTTTAGAGATCGGATCAAGTTTCTTTAAAACGTTCTTTACGACCTCATCAGATGATAGTTTTAAATCAGGATTTTCCAATCCTTTTTGAAATAATTTCTTGGCCTCAGCAGAGATCTCCTTATCCCTCACGCTAAGGTCTTTCCCATTACCTTTTAATTTCCAATCGGCTATGCTATCAGCTAATTCTTTAGGGGCTCCTGTATCATCAACAAACTTATCAGAAACTAATTTCTTAGCCGCTAACCCCATTACCACCGTTTGAATCTGATGCCGTCGAAGAGCTTTTTCTCTCTTTTCTTCGGGAAATTCATCAAAAGGAACCAAATCCCCTTTTTCATTTTCTAGCCTTTTAGGGGGTGGCACATCATTTGGATTTAGAGTATAGAAATTTGTGAGAGTTGATTGAAGACTCTTAAGCTTATCTGAAGGCAATGATTTCAAAGCGCCGTACTCTGAAATCATGGCATCAATCTCATCAGGATGTAATGGTGGATTCAGAGCTAATAATAAAGGAGCCGCAAAAACTCTCATTAATCGTCGATGTGCAGCTCTTAATTCACCCTTTGTGTAAGAACGAGTAGGGGCCCCCGGAGAATCTTGGGGATCCGGAGTTATCACGTCCGCACTTGTATCTACAAATTCCGATTTGGACTTCTGTTTTTTAGATTTTCCTTCAGGAACCTCTTTACGCTTTTTTTCATGCTTCTCTTCCTTCTCTTCCTTCTGAGGCCCTGCCGGTTTTTTCGATTTATCCTCTTTATCGAGTTGCCTATTTAACCGTGACAACTCCTCTTTGTCGGTAACCTCATCGTAGAGATTCGGACTTTTCTGTAGGGTCTTTTTAGTCACCCTTACAACTTTTTTAGGGGTTTTCTTTAATCGAACAACAATTAATTTCTCTTTCCCCTCTTTAAAACGCTCTACAATACGACTCGAATTAAACTTTTCTGACCCCCCTATAACTTTATAATTTTCAGACAGATCAACGTCAGAGCTGTCTAGATCCGAATCCTCATCCGTTTCTAGACACTCCCGCCGTTTATCATAACGTGGAGGTTTAACTTTAGGGCTTTTACGAACTAAGCGTTCAGCCTCTTCATTCTCACGTTCAAGATCCGTCTTTGTTGAAAAATACAGCATCTCATAAGACAAATCTTATAGAATTTTTATCAATAGCGCCCTTCTGCGGGTTCCTCTGCTTTAGGTACGATCTTGAGATTTAGTTCCTTAATAATTCGATCCGCCACATCAGTCTCATCAACAATCTTTTGAGATATAGCACTATAGATACCACGCATGACTTCATTAAATATTGCGTCATTAACGGTGAATAGGTCTTTTTGTAACCGTACTTTTGTATCTTCAGGATCAATATTAAACATCTCTAAAATTAAGCTAACGTCAATAGAACCTTTTTGATAAAGATTGAACAAAGCGTCATAAGTATCTTGTGAGTCTCGGAGAGGTAACCGAGTGAAAGACAAACGAGGATAAAGGACTACTTCCTCACCCCATTCATTCTTTTCCACAAAACCTTTCCGTCTCGCTACAGGCTTAAATAAATTATTTTCAACATAATCCTGTAGCATTTCCCGCAAAAACATGTACCGGGTATTGATAACTTCTAATTTAAGCCTATCTCCTGCGTACAAAGTCTCACCTGAGAGCAAACTTTCTGTTACCCCAAGACCCGCATGAAGTTGCTTATCCGTAATTTCGTACTCACTTGAGAGATCAAGCAAACGATCCCTGGCTCCCATTTCTTCCCAGTGAACTTCATAATTAGTGACAATAGAGTAATCAGGATCAACAAGAGCTAAGTCTACTTGCTCCCGTAAATCCATTACGTCCATTTCAGAAATTCTATCGGCCCAAACAATGCGTTTAGGTGTCATCGCTCGCGAGGCGATCTGTGTCTGCGCTTGACGGAGCTTATCTCTAAAAAATAAGACCCTAAGACAATTTCTAGCTGCAACATTACACGAATAAAAGCTATGATCCTCATGCACATTAAGGCTATAGACTAAGCCATCATGATGTGCCGAACCAACTTCCTCCACTCGATAATAAAGCTTGTCTTCAAAAAAGACATGTAAAGAGCCCGAACGACCGTCTTTCCAAGAGTCAGGTTCTTTACGTTTTGCAAGAAACCCTGACTCAAAGAATCGCCTAACAACTGGGCCTTGTGTAAAATAAATAGAATATGATGGTTTAGCCCAAGATACTTGACCATTTGCTTGTTTAACCCAGCGTTCTTTTGTTGGTTTAGGTTTTGAAGCAGGTATACCTAAAGACGTACAAATTAAAAACAATTGATCAATAAGAACAGCGTTAGTATTACTAAGTCTAACAGTAGTACTGCCTTTTTTATTACAAGTCACATCACCATCGGAATCGACAAACCCACGAAGTACTCCAAAAAGAAACTCCTTGGACGTATCAAAGATCCAATACGGAAGGTGCTTGTCTTCACAAGTATGCCCAAAATTTTGTCCGATCCAACGAATTAAAGCATCTTGACAAGAACTTAAATGAATCCCTGCTCCCGCTAGAGTCTCAGACCATGTTGCTTTATAGAGATTAAGTATTGGCTTAATCTTATTCTCAATAGAAGCAACAGATAGGATTTCATTTGGGCCATAAGTGAAACCCAAAACACCATAATCAATATCATGTCTTTTAGAGATGTGGCCGTCTCCTAGCCAATACCCAAGAAAATAGCCAAAATCACCATCTAACTTAAGATATCGAGGAAACTCTTTAGTATAATTTGCACTCGTATCGGCCCTTAAATTTTTAACATTTTTAGGAAATACTATATGCTTACTCTTAGTAACTGTGACATTATAACCAAGTTGAGCCAACTGCCGTCGCATATCTTTAAACTCCGCAGGGTGTAAATCAAATTTTTCACAAATTTCTGCGGACTGCATTGACACGGGTTCGTTAAGTGTATCCGCCCATTCCAAGACGGCATTTAGATTATTGCTTCGATTAATTTGCCTTGGGCTCGTTTGATCTTTTTCATATGTGACAGTAAAAGAATTATCTGTCTTATTTGTAACTGCTAATCGGAGTGACACCTCATTGCCAGATCTTTTTGCTGTATAACTGCCCTCCTGTCCATCCATAAATTCTGCTAAATCAACATCTTTGATGGCCTCTGAAATAGGAATCTGAGCTACCTGCAAGTAGTCACCGGGTTTAATTTCTCCCGCCGTAATGTCAAGAACTTCAGCACCTCGAAGAACAGGGTATTTATGGTCTCTTGTGCATCCAATAGGAGGATCAATTTTAGCGACATGCAGAAGAGATATTGGTTCCGATATTAGCCGAGCACCTACTTCGAATTCTCTGAAGAAGCCTTCCTTTGAAAGAACAAGGTCCGTAACGGGGTCCAAATCCTCAATAGGTATTTGAACTATATTATCACCCCTTTTAGTTATAACTAAAGTTTCAGGTAAATGACATCTGTCTAAAATACTCTGCCCTAAATCCTCTCCAGCCCCGCGTCTACCGGCCAAATAAAAACAAAAAGAGCCCTCATCAGGGTCAGTCCCTAACGGAATTAATTTACCCGTTTCAAGATGATCACGAACTTCTTCAGGGATCTCTTGAACCATTTCCTCAGCAATAGGGTCACCCGATTTAGCTTGACTAATAAGGTTACGATCACGTTCGGATGGGATTAATTCGATACGCAACTTATCCGTAAAAGAATAAGTCGTGATTTTCACTTGATCAGTAGGCAAAAGAATAAGCCTATCCCAACCTTTATAATGCTTTTTATAGTACTCAAGCTCTTGTTCGTCATAATCATCACGTTTGACTAGATTGACTTCAGGTTCTTCTTGAGCCTCACCGTTCTCTGTAACAACAGATTGAACAACCTCTTTCTTTTCATAACCGAGATCAGATGGAACATCGACCGCAGAGTCCTCAGCATATATAAAACAGTTATGGGTGCTAATAAAATTGGCTCTAAATGTATGATCTTCAGCTACTTGAAAATTAAATACGTCTTCATCTGGATGAGGTGCTACATCCCTGACCAAAAACCCTATATCGGAATTTACTTTTTTATAGGAGTTATGACTCTTGGTCCAATTCGCATTCAAGTCTATCTTTTTACCTTTAATAGCTTTAGCCGAAGCCTTAGCACATCCCTCTTTATCAATAATGCTTAGCACATAAAAAGGTCCCTCTGAATAAACTCTTTGGCTGTCTATAAAAGAATCTTTAAGATTAGAATCAATACGAAGAGAAGGAATCACACCTAACCTTAAAAAGATGTCTCTAAAACTATGGATAAGCAGACTGGAGCACGAAACCACTTGAACACAAGGGGTTGCCTTCATACAAACGCAGCCATCTGAATCAATTAAACCAGCGAGTAAATATTGTTGCTTATCCGGTGGGAGAGCAACAATCCAAGAAGGCACCCTCTTAGGATTGGGACCCTTTGAGGTACAGCCGAATTGGCCCCCCCACCATTCAATAAATGCTGGATTATGGGTTAAAACAAGAGAGCTTACAGTTTCATCATCAACATGTTCATATATTACGTCTTCTCCAAAAAAACGACAAAGAATATCTTTAATTTTTATTTTCTGTTCTTCCGACCCTTTTCCAAAACAAATTGACCAAGCCCCCCTGCCCCATGAATCAGGAAGACTAGAGTCTCTAGTTAAAGTTCCGTCTCCTAACCAGTAACCTAAAAGGTACAAAAAATCTTCATCAATAGGCAAGTTAGTAAGGGATTTAAAATAAAAATCTCGTTCAATGTTGTAATACCAATCTGAATCTAATTCGGCCAACTTTATTGGCAACCATAAAGTATGATCTCCATATTTTGGGCCTCCGGAAATCCTTTCTCTATAGGGACAAGGAAGTTCTTGATCTAGAGTTAAAATCACATTATGCAAAGTAGAGAGATTAACTCCAAACTCATCAGCTATTGATTGTCGCGACCTTCTTACAGGGTGTCGTAAATTACCTAACCAAGTAAGCAGCCCTTTTCGTACTCTAGCAGCATCTTGATTTCTAGCATGCTTCTGAATTCTATGGACCGTGTAACCCTCAACTTCTTTATAGATCAGTTCAGGATCAGTCCCAGCTAAGAGATCCACAGATGAGACATCTTGAATCTCTGTTGGCCACGTAACTTTTACAAAATCTCCTACTTGTATTTCTTGAGTTGGAATAAATTTAAACTTATCCCCAACTAGAACTTCAACTGGATGTTCTTCTGTTAAATGTAAAAGAGATGGCAAACGAGCTATATCTAAACTTAAAATTTTGGTGCCCGCTCTACGTTGAACAGCCTCAACGGTACGCCAAATTCCGGTATGACTTAAAAGTTTATCCCCAACATGAATTGAATCAGCCCTACGTTCACCATTTGGAGTAGAAATAAGGGTATCGCCAGTAACACAACCCCCATCAAGCCAATAGTGATGCACCAGTGTTACGAGACGCTGAAACAACTTGGTGCGATTACACATATCCGTGAAAAACCATAAGATATAATTTGCATAATCATGAGTATCTTTGAACCCTTTAGGATGTGTTGTTGGCTTTGGAGTTCCCAATCTGACTTTAGACAAAGGAAGTTCTGTATGTAGGTCAATGGACTGACCTACAATTGGGTCGGTATTATAAAAGTGACGATATATTTCCCGCTTTTCACGAATCGATTGAGGTAGCTCTAAAAAGTCAGTGGATAACTGTGGAGAAAAGAACTGACCAGCGGAGGCTAAAGATGTGTTCCCGCTACCCCCACCATAAGAATAATCTGCTGACGCACGGATTAATCGCAGAATGCGTCTCGCTTCCTTTTCCTTGGGCGTTAGAGTGCTAATGGGCCCCTTTGCAATAAAAGGTGCCCGAGGTGCATGTTGCACTACAGGCATAGAGGAAAGCATAGAGGAAGGCACATTTGTAAATTTATTCGGCATTTAAATTCTCTGGCTCTATAGATGGATCTGTATAAGAAGTAATCAAAGCCTCAACTGGAGTTGGCACTTCCTTCGCTTTTTTCGGCCATTCCTTCTTGGGTTCTTCAGGCTCTGGCAACTGCTTTAATACCCGGGCTACTCGCATAGTTCTAACAGATACTTGTTCCAGAGCACCCGCAAACCGAGTCATAGCATTAGCATAGGTAAGATAGACCGCCGTAGCGTCATCAGCAGGAGTCCTTCGCGTTCGTCTATAAAGGGACTGAGCTAAAGCATATACTCGTTTACCTTGGATACGGATATCCCCATGAATATCGTTTATCTCAGAAATTACGGATTCAACGGGCATTGAATCAGGATTTTGTTTAGAGATCATAAACTTGTTTGTATTCCTAAGAAGTATTGATTAAATTTCTGTGGGATTTGAATTACGAACCCTGTAAAGAAGTTTGGCCCCAATGGAGTTCCTTCTTGCTCTTTTGTCCAAAGTCCTCTTTTTGAAAAATACAAAGGGTTTCCGGGCATATACACCAAAGGAACAAGAATCCCACCGCCTATTCTTGAAGCGTAAGTATATTTTTCATAAGTCGACGTTGATATGATGGAATTACCCGCTGCAAACACGCCCGTACTATAAGTAATTTGATTTAGAGTAGAGCTTACATACTGATCTGCTGATTCGTCACTGCCAAAAATTAAGAAACCTCCGTAAAGACCATTTGAATAACTAACTACGGGAAGCTCGGATGTAGAATCTACCCATTGAACTCCGGTACCTCCCGCCCAACCCCCAGCGAGCATAGTGACATCGACCTCAACAGCATAAACTTCGCCTTTACCAAAGATGACACAATCCCGTCCTCTAATAAGGTCGAAACCTCTGAAATCTATTTGAAACGAACCTTGTGGTGGCGGAAATGGCATTGGTTATATCGCTGTTTGAACTGTTAAATAATAATTATTTTCTGGCCCGGGAGCCTGAATGATTGAGCCGATCAGGAAATCGTTCGACTTAGTAGGATCTATAATATGCCATTCATTTTGTGGCGTAAATAATCCTCTATTACTGAATCTTAATCGTTGCCCTACTATATAAGCATTAAAAACTAATGGGGGGACAAGTCTGGATTGCAGAGTGTATTTTTCATAAGCTATAGTTGAGATTATCCAAGTTCCAGTGCAAGCCACTGCAAAACAATATCGCCGTTGATTTTCCGTATAAGAGGTGTATTGATCCGTTACCTCATCGGAACCTTCAAGGAGAAAACCCCCATATGTTCCATCTGAAAAAGTAGCTAAGAAATTATCATCAGGTGATTGGGTCCAACGCACACCCGTTCCACCAACCCAACCTGCTTGAACCATAGCATCATCAACCATAACCGGAACAGTCAGGTCTGATACAAAAACTACTACATCTCTAGTGCGTGGAACTTCCATTAGGCTGCCTTTTGAGACTGTTGCTTACGGCAATATCGGGTACGAACACGATGACAATTGGCACAAACCAATTCACATTTTTTTAATTCTAAAAGTACTCTTTCCACATTTTGTACAAACTTTAGTCCCCATACTAAACACTCACCTGCACGGTCATATAATTATTTCTTTCTAGAACGGGACACTGTGCCAGAAAAGAAATAAAATAAGAATTGGGTGCTCTAGGATCTCCAGAAAGAGTGAATTCATCTTCTCTAGTTAAAAGACCCCTTAAACTTATTACCAATCTATCACTTGCATGATAATCTATTGGAACAAGGGGGCCGCCACCAGTACGAGAAACATAAGTATATTTTTCAAAAGCAGTCGTTGCAATAAGCCAACCACCTGCCCCTAATGTTACATATTTATAGGCTGGTTGATTGCCAGTCATGCTTGTGAATTTGTCAGAAATCTCATCGCTCCCAAACAAAGCGAAACCCCCATAGAAACCATCAGAAAGATCGACAAGCATTTGATCCCCTGATGCCGGGACCCATTGAAAAAATTGACCTCCCTGCCATCCCAAAGATGCCGCTCTAGGCGTAACAGGAACTGTAAAAGTTGCGCCTTTAACAAAAACAATAACATCTCTGGTTCTAAAAATTTCCGGCATCTAAATCACGCGATTCGACTCTTTTACACGTCCGGGCATTTGACCCCACACACCAACTATTGTTTTCAGAAGCTCAATATGAGTCTGATCTCCTGATACAAATTTTTCCCAAGAACCACCACATTTACGAAATACTTCTCGTAGAGCCTTGTAATCTTTCGGCTCTATAACCATATCTTCCGCCACTAAATGGTGAATGACTTGATTAATAACCCTATTAGCAAAAATTTTTGGTATGTTGTTGTCCATCGTAAGAGCCAAAAATCAAAAAGAAAATCAACGAGGCCGAAGGCGCAATCCTATATTTCTAGGCACCATTCGTTCCGTAAACCCACCGTGCCCCCGTGCTCTCATTACCTGATACCGTGCTGCCGTCATTCCCCCAAGAAAAGCCCTAGAAGGGTTTACGGTAGCACCATAAACGTGCTTTTCGTTACGTGCATTTTCAGAAGTTAACCAAATAGCCCTAACTAAAGCATCACTACAATCATCATGATGCCCTGCCGTTTGCGGAGCCGAAACTACAACAATATTCCTAGACATTTGTTGAGACTGTAATTGCAAAAGTTCATTAATTAAGGTTGAATGCCTCGACCCTCTTGCAAGGGGGTAATCATATAACCGCAGACCTCTATCGAACATCGCCATTTTAGTGTTTTGATATATCTTAGATGACAAGTCCCTCTGAAAATATTCGGCCTTGAATTGAGTAAGACCCTTTTTCAAAAGAGTTTGCTCTAATGGAATACCGTTCCAACGGTCAAATAAACCCTCCGTTATATGAAACTTCTTTGTGAGTCCAAAAATCCAATTAGAGATTTCATCAAAATCTAACCGTTCGACCCTATCTAATGCCTTACAATAATCCGTTGAAAAATTTTCACCTAAATGGGGGTTAGAGTCACGCCAAGGTACCCCCGCTTGCCAATACTCGTGATAAACTAAAATAATTTTATTATCCATACTAGTCGTAACAGCTATAGCCGTACCGTCACCCATCAACCCAATATCAACGCCCATCTGATAAGGATACTTGGGGATACCAATAAGTAGAGGCCGTTGATCTTGATCTAGACACGCCTCTAAATCAACCTCACGCTCAATCCAGCCTCTGACACGGTCACTAAACTGTGCCCCGTGTTCTGTCATAAACACACTAGGATCAGCGAAGTACTTTTGCCGATAATAAGATGAGGCAACCGTTGGATTTATTTCCCATGTTGAAGCTTGAAGCACCAACATATTTTCCGAACCGGGATTACGGCTCATCCCTAATGCATAAAGCTCATAAAATTTTCCGCTCTTATTGAGGGGTGATGAGATCGAAATTAATCTTGACTCAACGGGGTACTGTTTCCCATCCGACTTTAGTAAAGGCATCCCATCAGCCCCTTTAGGGGAATATGTTGCCGATGACGGAGAAATAGCATCATAAATATCTTTCGCAGACGATTGACCTGTATCTACGAAATGCGCCATTTCATCCATAATGACCACGATATTGCCCGCACCGCGCAATCCCTTAGCGATACAAGACTTGAACGTAACCCTTAGAGTGGCCTTACCGTTGAAACTTACGAATTTACCATTCTGCATTCGTGCGGTAGGCCCATATCTCTCAATATCATAAGGTGTTCTGAATTGAATATGGCTTTGAGTATTGTTAGCAATATGAGGTCTAAAATACTCACATTTTGCGAGATGCGTTGTCACCTCATTGAAAAGAAGACCCGCCTGATCTTTATCCGTAGCAACTGAAATAATTTGAATACGGTTACCGTTTGGTAAACCATAATATTGTTGAGGGTTGTGTAAATTAAGAAGTCTGTAAATTTCATAACTAGCAAAAATGCTACTGAGCGCGGTCTTTCCTGCCCGACGACCCAAGGCCAAAACAAGTTCACGCCTTTCGTGATCTTGCTCCCCGATATTACAACGCCCCTCATTATAGAGGTAAGTTAGGTACTCTTTTTCCGTAAAATGATAGAGAGTTTTCTCTCCAAACATATCAGAGATTTTGATTTTCTTTTCATGAGTTTCTAAAGGAAGACTGTAATAGAGTTTAACAATGAACCGTTGAGCAGGGTATAGATTCATTCCTAGCCCCCACCCTTGTTCAATGTACTCTAAGATATTAAAGATACGTGGCTTAAATGGAAGTATATCATCAACAACCAACTCTTGTGTTGGGTCTTGTTGGTCTTGAGGAATTCGATTGCTTATCTCTAATCTTTGTTCAGCAATTAACTTTGCGCGAGAGCCTGCATCGCGAATAAGCGCTGAAAAATCACCGGTCTGTTTCCTAGCCATATTTTCATTTCATCTGATGACTTACTTCCCGCCGTCAATACGCCCAATACTCACCTGATTCTTCTAGACTTTGAAGCGTAAGTATGAGCGAGTGCTATTGATTTTGCCTTAGTAGAGGCTTGTGCTAAATAGCGTAATTTATTCTTGTACTTATCTGAAAACTCATCACTCCCGATGCCACTTATTTTGTAATCAAAAACCTGCCAAGAACGGCCCCAAGTTTCCATAGCCGCATCATTCAAAGTATCTTCCCATTCCTTTTGCAAGCTCTTTGCCATTGGCTCAAACTTTCGGGCAAGTTGTGCATGTTCGGCTCTTGTCATATCCGGCCTTAATTTAATCAGCACGTCCCCTGCGTCTTTGCCGTGAGCTGAGGTTACTGTTATAGCCCCACTATAACCTCTAATCTTAACCGGGGTGCTATACAAAGGGTCATCTAAACTAATTGAAGCCTGAATAAAACGTTCGACTACTTTACGGGGATTCATTGTTGCTCTCCTTGTTATTTTATGCTTAACCCTTGACCGTTTAAGACCGTCCATAATTTCTGGATGCTTTTCCAATTGCCAATCAGAAATAGTAATTCCTAACCCTAACTTTTTAGCTGCCGCCATAGCATCATAAGGCGAATGAAAAACTCTAGTTTTCAAATCTGTAAACCCAACCCCAAAGCTCTTCGCCTTTTGCATCTCAGCTTCATCTTCATCACTTAAAGGATCTCCAAGCTCTCTACCATCCTTGTAAACGTGGCCAAGACGAGCATCAACGTTCCCTACAAAACCCCATTTACCACTAGGAAAATCCAAAAGTTGATTCTCAGGGAATCCAGCTTGTTTATTAATTGCTTGTTCAAATGCTTTACGAGGATTCATTGTTAGTGCCTGTTTAGAGACCTTCCACGGATACTTGACTCTATTCACAAACTCCGCCACTTCTTCCGCCCTTTCTTTTGCTTGTACTGTATCTCCCGAATCATCCACCCCTGTCACAGTACGATGTATCCCAAAAGGCCCTACAACCTTATACAATGGGACAGAAACTTTCCCATTACCTAATGTAACATCGATCAGCATAGCCATGGCATTATTCCTAACGCACCAAATCTTCCGCTTTATCAGCCCAGTCTTCCATCTCAGTAGCAAGCCGATTAAAGAATAGGTCTACTTGCTCAGGGGGAAACATATCTTCAACTATGCTACGAAGCGTATCGAGCCATAGTTTAAAGATTTTTTGAAACTTCTCTCCGTGAACATCGATTTGATCAAATCCTATTTTCCGCATTTCCATCTCAATATCGGCAATCTTTTTAAGAGCATCTATACGCCGACTTGAAACGGTACTAATATCCTTACCCATTTGTTCATAAGTAACTCGCTGTTGAGCTAACGCTGCGGCTTCACGAGCAACCTCAGCCTTCAAAGTAGCCAAAAGGGCAAGGGAATCTTTATTAGAGGCGCTGCGGACTACGGGGTCATTAGCAATAAACTTTTTACGATCTCCTTCAGAAGCAGCATATGCCTCTAGCTCTTCCTGCGTCGGCCTATTGAAACGGCTACCGGGAGGACGACTACGATTAACCGCCGCTTTACCACCAGCGGTAGCTTCAGTCATAAAGACTACTTTACGAAGATGCCGTGGTGTCTCTGCCTCCTGTTTCTCAGGAGCAACCCCAGGAACACCCTCTAATAAATCATCCGTTTTATCTAGGACTGCCATAAAAACTACTTCCCCTTCTTTGCCTCATCCCGTTCTTAACGTGAGCTTGCAAGTACTTATTATTGACCTTTCGACCTCGTGGAACTGGGGACGCGGCGGGATTGGCCTTTCTCGCCTTTTTCTTTTGACTTATCTTCTTTTTCTGTCACCGTGAGCTTAGTCCCCGGCTTAACATCATGCTCTTCCAGGTACTTCTTCTTCGCTTCCTCGGTATCAAACTCCATCCCATAAACAACCCGTTCAAATTCACTACGAGCCTGTTTATTAATTGCTTGTTCAAATGCTTTACGAGGGTTCATTGTTGCTGCCTTTTTTATAAGTTTCTGATCCACTCCTGATTTTTCCACAATTTTTTTAGCCTTTTCAAAAGTATCACAATTAACGGAAGTGGACGTATTCTTAGATGTCCAATAAGTCAATTGATGGAACTTTTTTGACCACTCCGCTTCTTTATTTTCACCGGCTTGTCTCATAGCTGCCTTTCCTACCGCGACGGTGTCACCGCCACCTTGCGTTTCAAATTGATGGAACTTTTTTGACCACTCCGCTT
>Ga0315294_10004648_pt1 | contig 15009 bp, 21 predicted proteins | sample YL17G13_40_MG_FD_203626 | JGI IMG/M metagenome (GOLD analysis project Ga0315294, IMG submission 203626) | Sediment microbial communities from Yellowstone Lake, YNP, Wyoming, USA - YL17G13_40 | ecosystem: Environmental > Aquatic > Freshwater > Lake > Sediment | place: USA: Wyoming | collected... | reverse complement strand
GGCCGGGCGCTTCTTTATCTTGAGCATATGCTCGAAGATATTTTATGGGACAAGGTTTCACTTATTGCCGAAAATGGAAATTTTATTTTGATAGACGGCAAAGTAGAGCAGCTTTCTTTATATGATCAAAGTTATTTTCAAAAAATTACAGACATTCGAAATGACCTAAAAAAATTAAAAGAGGAAAAACCAGACAGTGTTTACGGATTTGAACCAAAACACGTTATTATCACAGTTCACACAGCCAAAAAAATGCCAGAGATAGAAGAAATTGTAAAAAAGCATGATAAAGAAGAGGAACTTTATTGTTTATGGACAAGCGAAGGATACGATATCGGGCATATGAAAACGAATAAACTGACTGCTCTTTTATACCTGGCTAAAAAGTTAAAAATCAAACCGGAACAAATGATCACGACTGGTAATAATCTAAATGATAAAGAAATGCTTAATTTTGGGATTGGCATCAGCGTTGATCCGGAAAAAGTGAGCGCCGAGTATGCCATTTCTCCGAAAAAAGGTGAGCTTGGTGGAGAAATTCTTGCCAAATATCTTCTGAAGGCAATGGCGAGGTAATTGCAGAAAATATTGAGAAAAATTAAAGCCCAATTAAGGGCTTTTTTTGTTATTATTTGTCATTGCGAGCGAGCCAGTAGGCGAGCGTGGCAATCTCATCCCTTCTGTCATTCTGGAAAATCCATCATTTTATATGTTTGACAGGTGAACATCAATATGTTATTTTAATACTAAGTTGTCCTTTGACAAAGACCTCGTAAGACCTGACTTAATGATGGCAGGTGAGGTAATGAAAGGAGGAAAGAAAATGAAACTAGCAAGAGAAATCGTATTAAAGAACCTTCTTGCAACAGAGCAAGTTATTGAAGTGGAAATTAAAAAACTCACAAATCAACTTGTTTCATCAGAAACACTTTGTTTTCAGAAAAGTCCAAGAGACTATCATGAAATTTTAGGAATTCTTAATAAATTCCTAGATAAAAATAGTTTCCGATGGATTGATCTAACATTATGTTTTTTATGTGACACTATTCAACCTCCTCTTTTTCCGCATTCCAAGACCAAGATTTTTCTTTTTGGGAAACGAAAATTCATTCTTAGAAATATAAAAGAAATTGTGGGGAGAATAGTTAATGGAAAAAGATGGATCGGAGAAGAAGCAGGAATTAGTCCTCAACAGGAATTGAGTTTAAAGAATTTTATCTAATTCTTTAAACTTTTTGTGAAATTATAAGAAATGAAAGGAGGAAATAAAAATGTTAAAAGAACTAAGCGAATTTAAAACTTTGTTAAAAGAAAAAGAAGCTATAGAAGAGAAAATTAAACAATTCTTGGATCAAACTGTATCTGTACAAAAGATTCTTTTTCACAGAATACCAAAGAGTCATGAACTTATTTCAAATAGAATCATGGAAGCTTTAAATTTAGATAAATGCTTATGGCTAAAATTAAGCATTTATGATTCTTTTCTTGATGACACCCATATTTTTGGTCGGAAAAAAGATATTTTCGATAATTTAGAAAGAATTGCAAGGATGGTAGCTCTTAGGCAGGAATCTATGATTGGAAATGTCAGCATTAGCCGAGATCCAAATAAATTCAGTCTAAAGAATTTTATCTAGTTTTATGAAATTATAAAAAACGGAAGGAGTAGGTAATAACTACTTGCTCCTTCCCAAACATTTCAAGATTTAAACCCTTATTATGGGCTTTTTTTTATTATTTTTTGCTATTAATTTAAGGGATTAACATAATGTAGAAAAGAGAGTAAAATAAAAAAAAGACAGCCTATGTTTAAAAAACATCTTTTTCCTCTTTTGATCTCTATTCTTCTTGCTTTATCTGCTGGATTCATTGGTTCTTTCTTTACCACACCCAGTATTTCCAGCTGGTATGCTTTTATCAACAAACCCTCTTTTAGCCCGCCTAATTGGCTTTTTGCTCCTGTTTGGACCTTGCTTTATATCCTGATGAGTATAGCTGCCTTTTTGATTTGGCAAAAAAGAGACAATCCGAAAGCAAAACAAGCCTTACGATTTTATGGTACTCAGCTTATTTTAAATGCTCTTTGGTCAATAATCTTTTTTGGCATGCACAATCCTGGTCTTGCTTTTCTTGAGATTATATTTTTGTGGTCATTTATTCTCATTACCTTAATTAAATTCTATCAAATCAATAAAATAGCTGGCTTGCTTTTTATTCCTTATCTTCTTTGGGTTAGTTTTGCTTTAATCTTAAATCTCTTCGTGTGGATGATAAATATTTCTTGACAAAGAGTGTTAATGTGATAAACTAAAGGTAACAATAATTGTAACCTTTAGTTCATAAGTCATCTGTTATGGAAGAAACTGGTTTATCAAAAATATTAAGAACCAAAAATACTGTCTTTACTTTTAAAGATATTTCTTTGTTATGGAGAGAGACTGATGCGAATTTAGTAAAGAGAAGGATTAGTCATTATGTTAAAACAGGTAAATTGTATTCGATTAGAAGAGGAATTTACGCCAAAGACAAAAATTACGACCAATTGGAATTAGCAACCAAAATATATACCCCTTCGTATATTAGTTTCGAAACAGTTTTAGCTAAAGCTGGAATTATTTTTCAATACTACGAGCAGATATTTATTGCTTCGTATCTAAGTCGAGAAATAACAATTGATGACGAGAGATATACTTATAAAAAAATAAAGGACTCTATCCTGACTAATAACCTTGGTATTGAAATAAAAGATAGTTATTCTTTGGCTAGTCCGGAAAGAGCCTTTTTAGATACTCTTTATCTTCATAAAGATTATCACTTTGATAATCTTTCCTCTTTAAATTGGAAGAAAGTGTTTGAACTTCTTCCTGTTTATAACAGCAAAACAATAGAGAAAAAAGTCCAACAATATTTTAAAGCATTTCAAAATGAGTATTGATATTGCCAAACACAAAAATATTTTAGTCAAAATTTTAAAAGATATCTACACCGATTCTTCTCTGGGACCAATTTTAGGTTTTAAAGGCGGTACTGCCACTAATCTTTTTTATAGCCTTAATCGTTTTTCCGTAGATTTAGATTTTGATTTACTCGACGAGTCAAAAGAAGATTATGTTTTTGAAGAAATAAGAAAAATTTTGGAAAAATATGGTGAAATTAAAGAAGCCCGCAAAAAAAGATTTAATCTTTTTTATCTTCTTTCTTATAATGAAAAAGAGTTAAATGCTCAAAATATTAAAGTGGAAATTAATCGTCGAAATTTTGGTTCCCAGTATGAATTAAAAAATTATTTAGGTATTACTATGAAAGTAATGACCAAAGACGATATGTTTGCTCATAAATTAGTAGCTGCTTATGAAAGATTAGGTAAAACTAATCGTGATCTTTTTGATGTTTGGTTTTTCTTAAAAAATGATTGGCCGATTAATAAAGACATTATTAAAAAAAGAACTTCAATGAATTTTGATGAATTCTTAAAAAATTTTATTCAATCAGCAGAAAAACTGTCGGAACGCGGCATTTTAGCCGGAATGGGCGAATTACTAGATGATAAAACTAAAAATTGGGCAAAAACCCATCTCAAAGAAGATCTTGTGTTCCTGTTGAAATTAAAACTAGAAAATGAAATAAAAGCTTAAAATGTTAATATATAATTAGTTCTGCCTCAATTTTAACTTAATCCGCTCCCCTTTATTTGACATTATCCCTAAATTTGCTATAATAAATATAATATGTAATTCATTTCTAGTACAATATGGTACAAAAACTGAATCGTCTTCAAGTAGAGGAAAAACTTAAGTCTTTGGGTTTATTAATTTTTACCCCTCGAGAATTTAGGGATGTTTTTAGAGTGAGCGAAAATACCGCTTCTGTGTTTATTAAACGTAATTTTAAAAGCGGTCTCTTTTTAAAACTGCGGAATGGTTTTTATATGCTTAAAGATAGTTATGTTTTGCCTTATTTTATTGCCAATAGACTTTATCAGCCTTCTTATATTTCTTTGGAAAAAGCTCTTTCTTATTATAGTATTATTCCCGAAACTGTCTATACGATAACTTCAATTACCACGAAGCCTACTCGTGAATTTACAACCCCTACGGGAGTCTTTTCTTATCAACGCATAAAAAAAGAAGCCTTTATCGGTTATGTGCCAAAAGAGATAGAAGGCATTACCACTCTTTTTGCCGAGCAAGAAAAAGCACTGGCTGATTATCTTTATTTTGTTGACCTTAAAAAAATATCATTGAATGACCGTCTAGATTTAAGAAACATTAAAAAAACTAAACTTTTGGTCTTTATTAAGCTTTTTAAAAGGCAAAGTCTTTTTAAACTTGTTAAACAAATTTATGTTGAGCAAAGAAAGCCTCGAAAAATTTACTAAACTGTATCAGACTGATATTGAAAACGTGGCTCGCGAATACTGTCAACAGTTGTTTCTATCTTTTTTGTATCAGCAAGCTGATGCAGAAAAACTTCTTTTCAAAGGCGGCACCGCCTTGCGTCTTCTGTTTAAAAGCCCTCGTTTTTCCGAAGATTTAGATTTTACTGGTATAGGCGTTAGACAAAATACCATAGAAGAAATTTTCACAAATACTTTAACCGAAATAGAAAAGACAGGTGTAAAAATGGAGATTAATGAAGCAAAAGGAACTACTGGCGGTTACTTAGGCATCGCTATTTTTTTTATCCACGACCTTAAAATTAAAATTCAGATCGAAGTTTCGCTCCGAAAAGTTGAGCGTCTCAAAGGAGTAAGAACTTTAGTTCACAGCGAATATTTGCCGGCTTACACAATAGTGTATTTGCCGATAGAAGAAATCATTAGTGGTAAATTACAGGCGCTATTTACCCGTACCAAGCCACGGGATTTTTACGATTACTATTTTTTATTATCCGGCAATTTTCCTATTGTGAAAGAAAAGAAAAACTTAGAGAAAGTTTTAAAAATGCTCCAAGGCACCCATATTAATTTTAAAAATGAACTAAAAAAAATTCTTCCTGCCAGCCATCATATCATCTTAAAAGACTTTAAAAAACTTCTCATTCAAGAAATTAAAAAGTATTCATTAGATTAATTATTAAAAATTTACCCCTTGGGTTAGTTTTACTTCAATCTTAAATTACGCAGTTTGGATGATAAATTAAACCCGTACCTTTTTAAGCGGCTTAAAAGCCGCTTTTTTGTTGTTTTTTGTCATTGCGAGGAGTAAAACGACGAAGCAATCTCTTTGTTGAAAATACCTATTAAGAAGGGTAAAATATATATTGAAAACGGTGGGCCCCTCACTTGGAAGGCACTGGACTTTGCCCAAAAAGATGAAATCTTGTGCCTTCCAAGTGAGGGGTAGTAAAAACGGTGGGGATAATTTTTAACATTTACTTTTATGAGAATAAAAGATATCCCCAAAATTGAAAGACCGAGAGAAAAATTGATTCAAAAAGGCTCAGAAAACCTCAAAGATGAGGAACTTTTGGCTATTTTGTTGAGTACTGGAGTTGAAGGTAGGAATGTATTAGAAATAGCAAAGCAGATTTTAAGGAAATACTCAAAGAAAAGATTGTTACAGATGAAATACGAAGATCTTTCAAAAATTAAAGGAATTGGTCCAGCCAAAGCCTGTATAATTTTAGCCAGCCAAGAATTAGTAAAGAGAGCCTTAAAAATTCAAGATTCAGGTTTACCAATAGTTCAGTCAGTAAACGATGTAGTTTTACAAGTTGGCTATCTTAGAGAAAAAACAAGAGAACATTTTGTTGCTATTTATCTTAATGCTCGCAACGAATTACTTTTTAGAAAACATATTTTTATCGGTACTTTAAACGCCAGTTTAGTTCACCCCCGAGAGATTTTCGCTGAAGCTTTAAAACAAAACGCCGCCTCAATAATTTTGGTTCATAATCATCCATCCGGTGATTCAGAGCCTTCAGAAGATGATTTAGAAATCACCAAACGTATCATTGAAGCCGGTAAGATAATGGGAATTGATGTTCTGGATCATATAATTATTACTAAAACTAAAGCATTTAGTTTTAAAGAGAAAAAATTAATATAGAAGTATGACAAATAAATTTTACGAATCACAAAAAGAAGAAATTACTACCGGTGAGAAGCCGGGAGAGAAAAAAGGATATGTTAGAGATTTTATTACTAATGCTTGGATTAAGGCGACGCCGGAAGAAATTGAAGCCGTTCAGATTTTTGTCAAACAACTTGTTGAGGACTATAACTATCCAAAAAGTTATATCCAAACAAGACCGCAATATCGTGTAAAACAAAGACCATCTGGAGGTAAGGATTTTCCTGTTGACATCGCTGTTTTTTCCTCAAATAACCATACTTTTGATAATGAGTATATTCTTGTTGAATGTAAGAAAAAGAATAGAAAAGACGGCAAGAAACAACTGGAAGATTATTTACATTTTTCCAAAGCGTATTTGGGTGTATGGTTTAATGGAGAAGAAAGATTATTTTTAAGAAAGATTGAAAAACAAGGAAAAATATTTTTTGAAGAAATTCCAAACATCCCGCAATACGAACAGAGAGTAGAAGATATTGGAAAGTTTAGAAGAAAAGACCTTAAACCTACCCATAACTTAAAAGCCACATTTAAGGCGATTAGAAACCATTTGGCTGCAAATACTGTTGGTGCGACAAGAGATGAAGTTTTAGCTCAACAATTAATAAACCTTATTTTTTGCAAAATTTATGATGAAAAATTTACCGAACCAAACGATATAGTTACTTTTAGGGCTGGTGTAGATGAAAATGCAAAAGAAGTTAAGGAAAGAATTTTAGACCTTTTTGAGAAAGTAAAAAGAAAATACAAAGAAGTTTTAGACGAAAACGACACTATTACATTAGATGTAAATTCTATTGCTTATGTCGTTGGTGAGTTACAGAATTATTGTCTTCTTGAAGCAGAAAGAGACGTAATTGCTGATGCTTTTGAAACGTTTATCGGACACGCTTTAAAAGGTGGACAAGGGCAATTCTTTACCCCAAGAAATGTTATAAAGATGATGGTTGATATTCTTGATCCCGATGACGAGGATTTGATTATTGATCCGGCTTGTGGTAGCGGTGGATTTTTAATTGAAGCATTGAGGCATGTTTGGAAAAAATTAGACGCGGAGAGTGAAAAATATCATTGGAATAAAAACAATCTTCAAGAGGAAAAAATGGAAGTTGCTTTGAATAAAATTAGAGGAATTGATAAAGATTACTTTTTGGCAAAAGTATCCAAAGCATATATGGCAATTATTGGCGATGGTAAAAGCGGAATTGTTTGTGAAGATAGTTTAGAAAATCCGCAAAATTGGAGTGATACCACAAGACAAAAAATTCATTTAGGAAATTTTAGTGTTCTTTTAACAAATCCACCTTTCGGCGCAAAAATCCCCGTTAGTGGTGAAGATAAATTAAAACAATTTGAACTTGGGCATAAGTGGAAACAAAATAGAAAAACTGGCGAATGGGAAAAGGGAAAGATCAAAGATAAAGAAGCTCCACAAATTCTTTTTATTGAAAGGTGTTTGCAGTTATTAGAAGACGGCGGAAGGATGGCAATTGTTTTACCTGATGGAATTTATGGAAATAATCAACTGGGGTATATTAGAAGATGGTTACTTGAAAGAGTAAAGATAGTAGCAATTATTGATGTTCCTACGGAGACTTTTATGCCTAATACACCTACTAAAACCACAATTATTATTCTACAAAAACTGCCTAAAAATAAAATTTCAAACGATTATCCTATTTTTATGGCTGTTGCAGAAACTTGCGGTCATGACAGAAGAGGAAATCCTAAAGAAAGTGATGATATTGCTCAAGTATCTGATGAATTTAGAAAATGGGCTAAAGAGAATAAATTTAATTTTATAAAGGTTTAAATATGTTAAAAACAGTAGTGATAAATAAATCAATTATAGAAAAGGAGAAATGGACTCCTAAATATGCATATATCTTTACAAAGTTAGAAACTTCTTCAGATGCTCTTAAATTAGAGAATTTTGTTTCTGAAGGTCCAACTAATGGTATTGATTTAAGAGAATTTACTGAAAAAGGCAGAAACTATATCAGAATTTCTGACATGAGAAGGTTTTTTATTTCTTACTCGGATATAAAAAAAGTTGAACTTAATAAAATACCTAAAAAAATTCAATTACAAGAAAAAGATATTCTTATTTCGAGAAAAGGAACTCCAGGGATTTCAGTAATTACAACAAAAGACGATATTGATAATGTAATAGGAACAGAAGCAATTTTATTAAGAATTAAAAAGGATTACGATCCTTATTATTTAGTTGCTTTCTTAAATTCAAAAGTATTTTACGAGCAAATATTAAATAATTTATCAGGAGCAGTAGCATCTGGAATAAATCACCCGTCATTAAAGAAACTAAAAATTTTATATGACAAAAGTCTTGTTAAAAATATTTCTGATAAAGTAAAAAAAACAATAGAATTACATGTTAAAGCAAATTCTATTTTGGCTAATGCCCGAAACATTTTCTATCAAAAACTCGGCGTTGATTTTTCTAAGGTTAAAAAAGAAAATATTTTTTCAGTAAATCTTTCTAACTTTGTCGATACAGATCTTTGGACGCCTGCTTATTCTTATCCGCTTTATGCGAATATATTAAAAGCAATCCAAAAGAAATGGCAAACTGTTCCACTTGGTGAAATTGCTACAGTAAAAAAAGGCGATGAAGTCGGAAGCGATAATTACAATAAATATTTAGATAAAAAAGATAGTGATGTTCCTTTTATCAGAACATCTGATCTTGTAAACTACGAAGTTGACCAATTTCCAGATTTTTATATTCCAGAGGAAATTTATCAAGAATTAAAGCAGGATATTAAAACTGGTGATGTGTTATTCAATAATGATGGGAAAATTGGACTTGTGGCAATTTTAACTCCACAAGATAAAGTTATTTTACAAAGCCATATTAAAAGAATAAGACTAAACAAGGAAGCAATTGGAAAATATAAATTTACACAAGAATATCTATTTTTAGTTTTAACTATAAAAGAAGTAACACAATACCAAGCTGAAAGATATACAGTAATTCAATCAACAATACCAACAATTTCAAACTATATTTTAGATTTTGAAATTCCAATTTTAGATAAAATTTCAATTGATGAAATTACCAAACTTGTAAAAGAAGCATTTGAACTAAAAGACGAAAAGAAAAAATTAATTAATGAAGTAAGAGAAGAAATTGATAATCATTTTGAAATTTAGAAAACGATTATATTCTTTCAGCGAATATCTATAACCCCTATAGCGGCGAGGAAGAAACGAAACGCAGAGAGCCGAAAGAGATTTTAAGGAGAAATTAGTAAAGATGCGGATACATCAAAAACATCTTTTTATAATTCTTGATTTGTTAAACTTATAAGCATTTTGTGATAAAAAGAGCCTAAAATAGGGCATTTTTTAATAATTTAGTTTTTAATACTTGATTTTTTAATTTAATTCGTGTATAATTGAAATACACGATGATTGTTTTTAGCCTAATTTAGAGATGATTTCTAGACTACTCTACAAAATTTTGTAATAAATTATAATGAAATCGTGTATTAAATTATAAATAATACATAAAAAAATGACAAAAAATGAACAAATTATTAAACAGATTGAAGAACTTTTAATCCAATTAAAGGAGTCATTAAATATGTCAGATGAAATTTCATTGCGACCCATTGGAAGCCGGGAGAAAAAATTTTCCGGTCTAACAGGGAAAATTTATGAGCTTATAGAAGAAGGATTTTTCAATGAACCGAAGACAATATCCGATTTACAGCGAAAATTAAAAGATAGAGGTATTAAAAAGCCAACCACGTCATTAATGCCCTCATTAAAACTTTTGATTACTAAAAAAGTGCTTGATAGAAATAAGCCAAATAAAGGTTTATATAATTATTTTAAAAAATAAAAATTTATGGGAAAAGATCAAAAAGCGAGTGTTGCTGAAAAAATTGTTAAAATAATTAATAAGCAGCCAAAAAGTGCCGAGGAATTTAAAAGAGAACTTAAGGATAGGTTTGGATATAATATTAAGCCTGAGGATATCAGAGTTAATTTACTTTATCTATTAAGAAAAGGGAAAATACATCGGAAGAAAGAAGCCAGTGTATATAAATACTATATTTAATTTTAAACCTATGGACCAAAAGGAAATTAATAAACAAATTTTAAAAAGATTAAAAAGATTAGAGTCTGTGGTTTTTGATAATAAGAAATCAAAAGATAAATTATTGGAAAATAAATTTAAAGATTTTAAAGGGATAACGGGTGGAATTAGATTGTTGATTTCTAAAAGTTTCTTTAAGGGTAAAAAAAGAGCGTTTGATGAAATTAAAAAAGATCTCAATAAAAATGATTATTATTCTTCAAGACAATCTATTCAGGCTTCGTTAGACCAACTTTCTACTTCTAAGGGGCCTTTAGTAAAGATTAAAGAGGGGAAGAAAAATTACTATGCAGAAAGAAAATAAATTTATAATTGAAGATTTAAAAAGAGATTTAGATCTAGACAGAAGAGCCTTTTTAAGAAAATATACTAAGAATTTAAAAGGTCCTGGTAAAATGGCTATTTTAATATTTTGTATTACTAACGGCCAGAAGCAAATCATTAGTTCAAAAGAAATTGATAGTCAATGGAATAAAACCAAAGGTATTCTAGGAAAATGTAACCCCGCTTATTTACTGAGAGCTAGAGAATATGGGTTTATGAAAGAGGATCGGGTCAAGAAAAACCATTACCAACTAACAAATTCTTGGTTAGAAAAATTTAATCTTAGATATTTTAAATAAATATCTCTCTGAAATGAATATTGAGACTAGCATTAAAAAAACCGAATATCTTATTACTTTAATTTCAAACCAAAAAGGACAGACTATTTTTAGTAGAGCTATAAAGAATAAGACAGAAAAATGGGTCGCCGATCATTATAGCGACCTTTCTTATATTTTTAAGAGGAACTCCTTAGAACAAAAAGCCTTAAATTATTTAAAAGAGGCCTATAAAAAGGAACGTTTGTTGAAGCAAGTCTGCCTTAAAAACCTAAAAATAATCTTGTATTCTCTTAAAGACCAAAGATTATCCTTACAAGGGACAAAAAGTAAAGATTTAATTAATGACATTTTTGTTGATAAAGTCAGACTTGCTGAATTAAAACGAATCAAAAGTAATGTCCACGATCTCTCTCGGCTTATCAGGATGTGCGAGGAATTGAACGATAATTTTTCTCGGAAAAATTATATCTCCGTTATTGTCCTTGTGCGTACCATTATCAATCATGTTGCACCAGTTTTTGGGTTTAATGCATTTTCCGAAGTAGTGAATAATTATAAATGTGAAAAGAGCATCAAAGACTCCCTCCAACATCTAGAAAGCTCCTCGAGAAAAATCGCAGACGGCTACCTGCATATTCCACTGAGGAAAAAAGAGATTTTACCTACTCGTACCCAGGTCAATTTTACTCAGGATCTTGACTTGCTTTTAGGAGAGGTTATCCGCATTTTAAAATGATCTTTATGCCTCGGCCAATAAAAAATTAGGAGATTAAATTTATGGATGCAAAATTAAAAAAACTTGATGATTTGAACAAATTAAAATCACAAAATTCATTACCTCAACTTTTGAAAACTCTTTGGCAAGAAGGATTCTTTACTAAGAGCAAGAATTTAATAGAAATTAAAAATGAACTTGCAAAACACGGTTTCCATTTTAGCAGTTCGAGTTTGGCAGTTGCTCTGGTACGTATTGTGCAAAGAGGTATTTTAATCAGAATGGTGAGGGGCGGGAAATGGGAATACATCCAAAAATCTCCAGCCACTTCGCTATCGGGGCAAAGGATTGAACTTTTTGCACGATATGATTTTCATCCACGGATAAAAGAGGTCTCTTTTAGTCAATTCGAAGTTGGTTTTTACAAGGAGGCTATTCAGAACGCATTAGTTGAAGTTGTTGACCAAGTAAAGATTAAAACAGGTCACCCTAAAATTATAAAAAATGGAAGACCATATGAGTTAGATGGAGATGACCTGATGAATCATGTGTTTGGTTGTGATGGTCAAGCACCCATAATCAAATTTAACGAACTCAAAGATAGTCTAGATCAAGCAGAACAGCGAGGCTTAATGAATTTATTTAAGGGCATAGTTGGAATTCGAGACAAAAAAGCGCATATCAACTTTATTCAAAAAGATCCGCTGAAAACTATCGAATATCTTTCTCTGGCCAGTCTTCTTATGCGCTTATTAGATGAAAATGCAATCTAGCTGGTCAACAAAAAAATTAGGAAAATAAATTTATGAATTTTTTAGAGGAACTTGTAGCAGAGTGGTATGAATATAATGGTTATTTTTGTCGAACCAATATTAGGTTTGGTGAAACTGGTCATGGGGGTCATATTGGCGAGATGGATGTCATTGCTTATCATCCCAAAACGCGTGAGTTTATTCATATCGAATGTTCTTCTGATTCTTGGTCTTGGGATAAAAAACGTGAGGTTTTTAAGAAGAAATTTAATAATGCTAGTAGATATTACGAGAGAGAATTTCCTTTCGAAAAATCCGATGTTAAAAAAATAGCGATTACAGGTTATTCTAAACCTAAAGTTGACAAAGAAGAAAAATTAAATTTCGGATCCGATACTGAGGTTATTCTTGTACCCGACTTTGTAGCTTCTGTTGCACAAAAAGTTTCTAAACTAGATCCATGGACTACTGGCATCCACGAAGATACTTATCCATTATTACGTGCTATACAATATGGAACTGTTTATCTAAAAAGAGCGGAAAGGACCCAAAACAAAAAAATAATCAAAATTTAGGTCAAAATTAAAATATATGTCAAAAAGAAAAAAGGTTAAAAGCATAAAAGGGGCATTAATTAAAGGAATGTCCAATAATTTACCGAGTGATATTCTAGAAGACCCGGTTTTTAAGAAAAAACTACAAGAAATAATGAGAGGATACGCAGGTATTTATGCTTTGTATAAAGGGGATAGATTGTATTATATTGGTTTAACTCATAATTTACATGGAAGAATTCGATGGCACCTTAAAGATCGCCATAAAGGGAAATGGGATTATTTTAAAATTTTTCGCATTCAGAAGGTAAAATTTTTGAAAGATATTGAAACACTTGTCCAGCACATAGTTAAGCCTAAAGGGAATCGAGTTAAAGGAAAGGTTCCAAGAGATAATAATTTAACTTATGTTTTAAGAGAAGTTCTACGTGAATATGAAAAAAGAATCAGGCCGTTTAAGAAGGCTCTTCATTAAAGTTTCAATATTATATTTAAATAGAGCATAGAGAATCTTTAGAGAACAAGATCTAACTTTTCAAAATGATGACGAGAAAAGATATTTAAAAGTTAATAATCTAAACCAAAAAGTCGAACCCTCCTTCGTCCTCCTACGCTTAGGCTTTGGAAGGACTACGGAAGGGCAAGAAATTAATTGAGAAATAAAATTATGTCAGAAAATGAAAATTAATTGAAAAATAAAATAATAAAATTATGGAAAATAATCAACTACCAAAAATTGATAAGAAGTCTTTTATCAAAAAAACATTTAAAAAGATTATTGGATTAATAGCATTTGTTTTAGTTGTTGTATTTATTAAGTATGGATATATACCAATTAAACCTATCATTATCGGTATAGGAATTGTAAGCATTTTGATATTAATAAATGCTTTCTTGTCTTTTAAGTATCCTAACATTTTTAAAAGCCTTGATTCTAAGCAAGTAATTGATGATTTAGAAAAAAACAAACCAAAGGAAATGAACAAAAAACAGCTTATAAAAACAATTTTAATCATCATTGGAGTATCTCTTGCATTTGTCTGGTTTATTTATCTTACCTTATATATTTTTTTTAGAGAACCGATCCCTGTTAAGATAATTCTTATTGTTTCAGGAATTTTTATTGTAGTTTTGACACTATCAATGCTTTTAATGTATAAATATCGAAACTATATAACGCTCGCTAAAATCCGGAAGACCTTTTTAGTTATCGGAATTCTGCTTATTATATTTAATGTGGGCTTAATTTTATTAGAAGGAGGCAAAAGTCTTTATTATATGGATATAGGTTTAGGTATATATTTCATTAGTCTTTATAAAAAAGATTAAAGGTTTTTCAAAAATAAATTCGAAAAATTAATTAAAAAATAAAATTATCAAGGTCGGATTTGATAGATTGACTTAACTTTTTTGTTTTGTTATTATTAAGGTATATTAGAAAATTTATGTTGGAATTTAAACTTCCAGTTTCTTTCCTTCGGGAAGGTAAAAAATACGTTGCTTATACCCCAGCTCTTGATTTATCTACTTCTGGTAGAACGTATGAAGAGGCAAAAAGGCGATTTAGCGAAATCGTTAATATTTTCTTTGAGGAACTTGTTAAAAAAGGCACATTAGAAGAGGTTTTACGAGATTTAGGGTGGAAACGCGTTCAAGCAAAGTGGAGTCCCCCAGTAGTAATTTCTCAAGAATTGCAAGCTGTCCGAGTGTCAGCAAAATAATATAGTAATATATATGGTTCGTTTGATCTCTGTTCATTGGAGAAAATTTGAAAAATTTCTCTTATTTATTGGCTGTCATTTAGAAAGAGAAAAAGGCGACCATCGAATTTATTGGCGTGAAGATTTAAAACGGCCGGTAGTTATCCCTCGCGATAAGGAACTACCGGTTTTTATTATCCGAAATAATTTACGAATTTTAGGTATTTCAGTTGAAGATTATCTTGAAATTCTTAAGAAATTATAAATGTTTAGAATTTCGATCTACAGTCAAAAGATCGCTAAAATTTAAATTATATTTTTAAAATTATGGCATTAATTAAATGTTCAGAATGTGGACACGAAGTCTCTGATGAGGCTTTATCTTGCCCCAACTGTGGCCATCCTTTAAAATTCAGATCAGAAGATACTTCTATTTTAAAACAAATTCTCGTCTATTTTGTGAGCTTTTTTCTCGCACCCTTT
>Ga0315294_10004646_pt1 | contig 15012 bp, 9 predicted proteins | sample YL17G13_40_MG_FD_203626 | JGI IMG/M metagenome (GOLD analysis project Ga0315294, IMG submission 203626) | Sediment microbial communities from Yellowstone Lake, YNP, Wyoming, USA - YL17G13_40 | ecosystem: Environmental > Aquatic > Freshwater > Lake > Sediment | place: USA: Wyoming | collected... | reverse complement strand
AGGCAGGTGCCGGGCGTGATGCTGAGCTGGTCGGCCGCCGCGACCGAGAAGTCCAGGCCGGCGAGCCGGCCCGGGGCCATCAGGTTGCTGACCATCGTCGGGAGGTCCCCGGTGTCGATCAGGTCCCCGAACACATTTAAACGACGTTGAACCACGGTACTTCCTTTTTCTCTGTACTATTCATGCGTTGTGTGATTCCCCTAAAGTTTTTCGGGGATCTTCCGATGTCGGGATGGTCGCCATTCCGTGGCCTACCGCTTTATGTCGGCTAAAGGCACCATGATGTACATTTTCAAGGGAGCGATGCAGTTGACGGATGAGAGACATGAAACCAACCTTTGGTATTTTTCCACCCGGAAGAAGCCGAGCTTAAAGCTGAAGCTATTTAAGTTCATTAAAGCTCGGCACTAAATGTTCCAGACGCCACGGCGTCTTGCTCGGCTTCCGCAAGCGTCTTCACGGCGTGGGCGAGGGATTTTGACCACATCTGTCTTGAAACCCCTCCCGACTTAACCTTGACGATTAACCCGTCGATGTATTGCGCCGGTGCGGTGGCGTAACTAGGAAAGTTGGCCGTCGTCTCTTGAGAATATTTTGTTAGTGTCGATATAAAGCTCATCTTATCTCCCTAGATCACGAGCTGCACATAACCCTTGGTCCAGCTGGTCCCGACGAAATCACGGGCTACCAAGTTACTATACCGGTTGCGGACCGTCAGGGTTGTGGTCGACGACTGCACGACGTACTCGTCGCCCGGGTTCATGACCTTCGGCACCGGGTCGAGCGGCGCGTTGCCGACGTAGAAGTAGAGCTGGAAGTGGTTCGGCAGGAACCCCAGGTTGTGGTCCCACGCCGCCTGGTAGTTGCTGGTCGCGGTCGTGTCGCAGTAGACGACGCTGCCGACAAACCGGTCCCGGTACCGGTAGCTGCGGACCGCCGGTCCGAACGCGACGCCGTTCCACGTGACCTCGCCGAGCAGCAGGGTGGTCGGAGTCCCGGGGGCCGTGGTCCCGACCTGGTAGCCGATCTCCCGGGGGCTGTAGACCTGGTAGCCGGCGTTGCTGGCGACCAGCCCCGGGAACGTCCCGCGGATCTGGATCGTCGACGGGGTCACGGCGACGATCGGGCTGATCATCGGCTGCCCGCCCAGCAGGATCGACGGCACCACCAGGACGTGGCCCGGCTGGACGCCGGCCGCGACCAAATTGAGCAGCGTGTTGTCGGTCAGGAGGCTGGTCCCCTGGGCGGCCATCGCGGCCGTGCTGGCGACCATCTGGAGGCCCCGCGGGACGCCCGCCAGGTCGGACCAGCAGTAGTAGGTGCCGGACGGTTTGCCGGTGAACGAGACCTGCTGGGTCCTGGGGCTGCTGAACCCGTAGCCCAAGATCCGGAACACCAGCGGCGTGAGGGCCGTGCCGCCGATCACCAGGTTGGCCCCGCTGGTCGACAGGAACTGGCTGTTGCCGTAGCTGTCGACCGGCCCGCTCTGCAGCTGGGTCGAGCCGCCGGGCCCGATGATCGCGACCGGGTTGTCGATGGAGCTGGATCCGCCGGACCAGCTGAGCAGCGAGTCCATGATGTCGAGTCGTTCCTTGAGGGTCGCGGGCGTCGCCTCGACCGGGCTCTGCCGGATATCGACCAGATCGGCCGGCAGCACCGGGGTGCCGTCGAGTTCGATCGCCTGGACGAGCCGATCGGCCAACGTGGCGGCGGTCCCGGTGGCGGCCGTGACTTCCGCCTCAAGGACCGTCAGCCGGGCGTTGAAGCCCGCGAAGCTGGCGGCCGACGACTGCGGGGTGTAGGTGTAGAGGCTGAACCCGTTGGGCTCGCCCGGCTGGCCGGTCAACCGGAGCTGGACCTGGTAGAGGGATTGTCCGGGCGGCCCCTGGAAGCGAAAGCAGGTCGGCGAGACCGGCGGCATGTCGAGCCACGGCGACCAGTTGCCGACTTGTTCGACGGTCTGGAAACGCCACTGGGCTGTCGCCAACGGGTGGAGGGCCTTCAGGAACGCGTACGTGTTGTCGGGCCCCGAGCCGATCGGCGCGTAGGGGGTGAGGAGCCACGTGCCGGGCACGCTCTCGAGCATCAACGTCAGGGTCGTGTTGGCGACCCCACCGGTCGCCAGAATTAGGTAATTGCCATCGACGTGGGCCGTCACGCCGCTGGCGAACCCCGGGTGTTGGATCGCCGCCACCATGTTGGCAAACGTGTTGGCGAGGCTCGCCGGGTCGACCAGGAACTGACCCTGCGCGGGGTCGGCGGTCGCGCCGGTCCCCCGGCGGGCCAGCAGGACTTTGTTGGGCGCGATCATGACGAGGTCGCCGTCACTGATGGTCGCGCTGACGTTGCCCTGGAACTGTATCGCGGCATCCCACCGGACGCCGGGCCACGGCAGCGCCCGGCTCTGGTAGGCCCACGGCAGCTGGCCGATGTAGCGGCGTGGCAGGTGGACCGGGTCCAGGGTCCCGCCGGCCGGATTCGTCAGCGTCAGGGTGCCGGCCAAGACCGGCAGCTGTCCCAAGACCAGCGAGATCGGCGGGGCGCCGCCGCCCAGCACGAACGTGTCGATCGTAAAATCTTGGCCGCCGGCCGGCCCGTTGAGCAGCAGGGCCAGGTAGGGGCTGCCGCCCAGCAGGATCGCCCGGACGCCGGTCGTCAGCTGGACCGCGTTGATGGCCGTCTTGATGGCCGTCATCGTGGTGTCGTTGTCGATCGTGAACGAGACCGGGCCGACCGGCGTCCCGTTGATCGAAAAGCCGATCGACCCGCTGGTCCAGATGGCGCCGAACGTGAGGCGGCGCCGGACGTTTTGGACGAACCCCGGGGGTAGCGCCCGGGGCCGCGTCAGGATGACCGGCGGGTTGGACCCTTGGCCGAGGCTGGCCGCCCAGGTCGATTCCCACCCCGGGTTGTTGATCGTCGCGACCAGGTTGGTCAGCAGCTCGGAGGTCGACGCCCCGATGGCGACCCCGCCGGTCGTCGGGTCGGCGATCCCGGCCGTGAACCGCAGGACCTTGTCGGGCGTGATGGCGACCGTCAGGCCGTCCAGGACGCTCGCGAAGTCGCTGACCACGATCTGGCCGGAGGCCGCTGTGGTGCTGAAGACGTTCCAGGTTTCACCAAACGCCCGGTCGTCGTCCAGCTCCCGGAGGACCAGCCGGGTCGGGCGGCCGGGGTCGGTCAACGGCGGGTCGAGCAAGATCGAGAATAGTTCCTGGCTGAACGCCCCGTCGTCCTCCGGGGCCGCGGCCGGAAACCGGAAGTCGCGCTGGTCCAGCTTCTGGAGGGTCGTGCCGATCAACCGTTGGTCGCGGACCTGGACCCCGGCGGTGCCGGTCCAGAAGAAGCTGGCGCAGTTCGCCAGCGACGTGTTGTCGCTGCCGGAGAGCGTCAGGGCCCAGATCGACAAGATGGCGTTCGGGCCGGCGTTGTGGGGATTGGCCAGCGTGTTGGTGACCGTGACGCTGGTCAGCTGCTGGTACTGCCGGGTCGTGACCTGGAACTGCAGCGGGTGCTCGACCGACGCGCCCGTCTGGTCCTCCCACTGGCTGGCCTGGAACTGCAGCGTCTCTTCGACCGACGCGCCGGTCCCGTCGATCCCGTTGAGCTTGAGCTGGAGGTTCAGGGTCCCGGTCCCCAGGACTTGCTGTTTGAGCGCCCGGGTCAGCCCGACCTGGAACGTCTTGGCGAGCCCGCCTTGCGGCGACTGGTTGACCGCGCTGGCCTGGTTGCTCGTCAGGTCGCTGACCCGCAGGGTCGCGACGATCGGCTGCGGGTTGAGCAGCAGGTTGCCTTGGTGGTCGCACAGCACCTGGTAGTGGCGCTTGATCGGGCCGAGCAGCGTCGCGAGCGGCAGGCTGGTCTGGACGAGCGTCGACAGCGCGAGGCCGCCGGCGATGATGAACTCCTGACCGGCCACCGGGTTCAAGACATCGAAGCTCTGGATCCCCTGGACGAGGTTTTCGGCCGGCGGTTCGAGGGCCGCGACGCTGAAGTATTCGAGGATCAGCGGCTGCGTGTACTGCCGGGGGTTTTCGAGCGCCCCGATGACGATGATCCGGGTCCCGGGGATCCACTGGTAGGGCACGGGTTGCCACGGCTCCCCCAGGCGGTACAGCGACCCCATGCGGACCGGCAGGTTCAGCAGTTCGACGTAGTAGAGGCCGCCGGCCGCCGGACCGGGTCCGACCCCCGACGTGATTTGGCCGGTCGCGTCGACCTGGAACCGGTTCAGCGGCAGCAACTCGGTACACAGCTTGCCCGGATAGCCGTAGTAGATGTTGTCCTTGGCGATCACCATGCCGAGCGGTCGCAGCTGCTCGTAGAGCGTGAACCCGGCGCTCGTCAGGTCCTGGATGTCCATCCCGTGCGGGTTGTGGTCCGTCACGACGCCGCTGCCCAGCTGGGCCCGGTGGTAGGTGTCGACGGCGCTAAACCAGGGCCGGTTGGTCGTGAACGCGGTCCGGGTCAAGTCGATCGACAACGAGAGGGCGGCGGTCGTCGGGTCGGCCAGCACGGTCACGACCCCGAGCACCACCAGGTCATCCCGACGGCCGGTCGGAAACAGGGCCGGGTTGTTGAAGTCGGTCAGGTTGGCGATCGTCACGGCGTCGATCAGGGTCGACGCCCCGCCGCTGATCGGCTGGTTGGTCGGTCGGTCGACCCGGACCGGCACCGGGATGTTGTCGCGGGTGATCCGGGTGTCCTGGCTGTCGACCAGCACGTACTCGACCGCCACGACGTAGATCGCGCCGGCCGTCAGGTCGGGGATCGGGACCTGCGGGATCGCCGCGTCGATCTCGATCAACTGGTAGCTCGGCGTCACGGCGTTGCCGGCCTGGATGTCGATCGTCAGGGGGTTGACCGGCGAGACCGTGACGGCCAACGGCCGGGCGCCGGTAAACGGCGCGGCCGCCGGATCGCCCGACTGGTCGACGATCCCGGGGCTCGCCATGATGAGGGTCCGGTTGCGGAACTCGGCGCTGTAGACCAGATGCTGGTACTGGAACTCGTCGATCCCCGGGGTCGCGTTGAAGTTGATCGTCGGGAGTGTCTGCTCGGTCATCGGGGCCCTCGCTTGATTGAACTATCGAACCTTCGATGCCTAGTTGTACAGGTAGCCGGCGTTGTACCGCGAGGTTCCGTCGCTGTAGTGGGCCTTGAGACTCGACAGGTTGAAAAATAGCGGCTTCACGCAGAACCCGCCACCCAACCACCGGTGGTCGCCGTAGCACTGCTGGGTCGCCATCATGCTGTAGCTGATGCTGTTGACCGCCGACCCGTCGTACTGCCAGTCGCGGATCTCGACCTGGCTGTTGGGCGGCCCCTTGATGGCCAGGACCATCCGGGTCACGGGCCGGCGCCGGGGATCGACCAGCAGCTTGGGTCTGATGAACGTCAGCTGGGTGGCCGACACCGTGAACACCTGCATGTCCTGAGGCTCGAACTGGACCGTCACGGTGACCGGCCCCTGGCTGATCAGCGGGATCACCCAGCCGTGCTGGCGGTCGGACGGCCACGGCGGCACCAGGAGGTCGGTCGAAATGCAGAAGCGGCCGTCGGGGCCGAGCAGGGCCTGGAAGAACCCGGCCTTCTGGTACTGGAACGATCCCGCGATGCGCTGCCAAAATAGCAGACTGTCGGACGTCAAGGGCCGCTCCAGCAGCAGGTAGTTGGGGTCGACGGTCTGCCACGGTTGGCCGCCCGTCAACGGGGCGTTGAGCTGGGTGCCGAAGCTGTCCCAGGTCTGGATGGCCAGCTGGGTGCCGACCGGGTTGCTGATCAGGAGGGCGCCCGAGAACTGGTCGACGAGACACGGACCGAGCGTGCCGGGCAGCTGGATGTCACCCACCCCGTACGGGCCGCGCCAGTAGAGGGGCTGGGCCCGCAGGTAGGCCTGGAGGCCGACCGTCGGGTCGAACCCGATCCGGTTGATCGGGCTGGCGATCTGGAACTGGTACCGGTAGACGATCAGCGGCTCCCCGGGGAGGCCGGGGCGCGTCCCCAGCGGGACCGCCTGCGTGACCGAAAAATGCGCGAAACTCTCGTAGACCGTCGGCGTCGGGCTGAGCAGCAGGGTGTCGCCCGGCACGACCTGGAAGAACGACTCCATGAGCAGGATTTGGCGCTGAAACGACGGGCCGGCGACGGCGAAAAACTTCATCGGCGAGCCGACCAGCGACACGACGTTCGGGGTCGTCAGACCCGACGACACGTAGGTCGTCAGCAGCGGGGCGTCGAGCTGGAGCTGGGCCGGGCCGATCAAGTCGACGACCCGGTGGAGTTCCCCGACCTCCTCGGACGGCCCGATCCGGAGGAGGCTCCCGAGGTCGAACCACGGCGGCCTGGTGACCAACGAGATGGTGTCGTGGGCCTTCAGGGCGTCGCTGGACAGCTGGGCCTGATTGTCGGGGAGCAGCGACGTGAAGTTGCTGCCCCGGCGGGTCGCGAACCGGAGGTTCGGGGCGTCGAGCGCCGGGTCGAGATATTGGGGTCGTCCCCGGACCACCATCCGGACCATCGAGAAGTCGGACAGCGTATTGTTGACGAGGTTCTCGATCTGTTTGATCCTGCCCATCTACCACCTATTTGACGAAGCGCCCGTGAAATGAATGTCCGTTCCAAAAAACTTGTGCGATCCGGTTGCTGGAGTGCCCGGTCCGCAGCAGCGTCACGTCGACCATCGCCACCATGCCGAGGCCCGAGGGGCTAAAATAGAGGTGGCGGATCTGATGGTCGGCCACCCGGGCGCCGCCGATCGTCGGGTACCCGAGTTCGAAACTACCGTCGCGGAACGTCCGGATGAGGTCCGGGGCCGTCATGTTGGTCAGCCAATGGACCGCCGCCTTGATGTCGCTGAGGCTGAAAACCGTTAGCTGCTGCTCCATCGGGCACCCCTCAGAACGTGGTGATGACCCGCAGGGTCAAGAGGTCGCGGTCCGTCTTGCACTTGATCGGAAAGTGGCTCCAACTATACAGGACCAGCCGACCGACCTCGGGCGGGAAGTTGCTGGCCAGGATTTCGACCCAGGTCGCCAGCTCGCCGTAGCTGTCGAGGCCGACCGCGCCCTCCGGGACCCGCATGACGAAGCTGTCGGCCGACGGCGCCGGGAACTCGATCCGCCCGTCGGGCAGCGAGAACGTGCCGAAGGTCGGCGGGACCGGGTAGGCCGGATCGATGAGGGCCGCCGAGAGACCGCCGGCCATCGGCGTGATCAGGAAGTTGATGGTCGTGCCGAGCCCCACGGCCTCGCTCTTGGCGACCGTCAGCTGGTTGCCGATCAGGCCCGGGACGAGGCTCGTCACGATGATGCCGGCGGTGCCGACGTCCGGGCTCGGGTCGAGCTGCACCTGGAGGAGCCGCCAGTAGAGCGGATCCCGGGCATCTTCGATCGCCGCGATCAGGTTTTGCGCCGACTGCCCGAGCGTCGGGCCCGGCGTCCAATGGACGTTGACCGTGAACGTCCGACCGTTCACCACGATGGCGTCCCCGGCATCGAACGCGTTGTCGATGAGCTGGATGTAGCCCGTCGCCTGGACGGCCCCTTCGACCCACGGCTTGACCTTCACCGGGTTGGCGCCCTGCGTCCCGAACCCGCCGACCAACGTCGGGCCGCCCAGGGTCAGCGGGCCGGTCACCGTCACCTGGACGAAGTTGCCCAGCGTGCCGGGCGCCCGGGCCGTGATCGTCACGACGGGACCGACCACCGTCGCCAGAAACGACGGATGCAGGCTGAGGTTGCCGTTGAGGGTCGTCGCGATGTTGGTCGCCGTCGCGGCGACGGTCGCCCCGATGTCGAACTGCGTGAGGAGGTCGGCGCCGCTGGCGACCGCCGTCACGACGATGCCGCCGATCTCGACGGTGTCGCCCGGCGCCGGGAGGCCCGACACCGTGACGGTCTGGAAGGCCAGCCCCGAGGTCGACGTGTCGTCGACGTAGCCGCCGCGGCCTAGCTGCCAGCCCCGGACCCGGTAGGCGACGTCGCCGCACTTGTTGCGGGCCAGCAGGTTCCGGCCTTCGAGCGAAAGCCCCGCGATGATGGTGTCCGGTGGATCAAGAAATGGCATCGGTCGCCCTTAAAGGTTGCTGGCCGTGTTGCTGGCCGTGATGGTCCCGGCGATCGGGGCCCCCAACCAGCAGCCGTACACCTGGACGCCCGTGCAGGTCCCGGCCAAGCTGTTGGTGAAGTTGGTGAACCGGAGGCCGGTCACGGTCTGGTGGCCGCCCGCGGCCAGCTGCAGGGCCGGGAACGTCCCGTTGCCGACCAGCTGGGTCCCGTAGCCCGACCCCTGGACCGTGACGTTGGCCGGGACCGTGACGGGCGCCGTGAGGGTCCAGGTCCCGGCTCCGAGCGAGACGCGGCCCAGCGGGTCCAGCGAGGCTGCCGTGATGGCCGCCTGGAGCGACGCCTGGTCGGTCCCCACGTAGTCGGCCCGGCTCCCCTGGGTCGAGACCGTCAGGGCGGTACTCCGGGGGCTCTCGGGCCCATCCTGGACCCGGTTGCCGGTCGCCCGGGCGCCGAACGCGTAGCGCTGCCCGGTTTGGAACAAATTATCGTCAAACGTATTGTTGGTCCCGTTGACCTGGACCGCGACCCCGACGCTCGGCACGCCGCCGGCAAACCGGAAACCTTTGATCCGGCACCGGTGGCCGTTGATCGTCACCAGGGGGCTGGTCAGGCTGTCGCCGATCACGATCGTGTCACCGCCGGCCCCCCAGGCCTCGATGTCGAGGTCGTTGCGGCTCTCCTGGACCGTGAACCCGGCGTAGCTGCCGGGCAGCACCCAGATCTTGGACCCCGCGAGGTAGTTCCAGACCAAGTTGGTCTCGTCGATGAAGGCCTGGCCGTCCGTCCGCTCGACCACGACGGTCGTCGGGTTGATGTACTGGATGATCCGCCAGCTCCCCTGGTTGACCGCGTTGACGGCACCCGTCACCGCGACGTGGCGCCACAGGTCGTTGGCCGAGAACACGACCATGCCGGTCGTGTCGCGGAACTGGACGGTCGCGCCGGTCGTCGCCTGGAACTGGCCGGTCGCGGCCGTCGGGTAGCTGGGCAGCGCGTTGATCGCCACGCCGATGGCCCCGATGCCGTTGAAGTCGCCGAAGCTCCGGACGCCGTCGCCGACCGTCCAGCTGCAGTAGCCGGTCGGGCCGCCGGTGTGGGGCAGGAACCGGTTGCGAAATCCGCTGCTGACGTAGAAGCGGCGGTCGTGCTCGATCTGGGTCGGCCCGCCGGCGATGTCGGGGAAGTAGATCGACTCGAACAGGTTGTCGAAGCCACTGCAGTAGGCCCCGTAGGTCTTGAACGGCGGCACCACGGTGCCGTTGTTGAGCGCCAGCCACTGCATGTGCCGGAACCGGTTGCCGTCCCCGTTGACCGTGCAGCAGGCCTGGTCGGTCGGCGCCGACGCCACGATCTGGGTCGCGAACCCGCTGCCCTCGATCGTCATGTTGCTGAAGCTGCCCGAGATCGCGTTGTAGATGCCGCGCCGGACCACGATCTTGGTCCCCTGGACCTCGGTCTGCAGCGCCAGGTTGATCGCCGCCGGCCCACAATAGTCACCCCAGCTGCTCGCCCCGTCGCCGACCGTCACGACCGGCTGGATCGCCGACTGGCTCAGGCTGTTGATCCCGAGGGTCCCGAGCTGGCCCGAGACCGCCGGGTGGTAGTTGTAGTGTTTGGTCACCGGGGTCGCCGGGAACGTGATCGGGGTCAGGACGTCGGGGTTGAACGTCAGGTCGGGGCCAAACGTGTTGTGGGTGCCCGTGCAGGCAACGCCCGTGGCCGCGTTCTGGACGATCAGGCCCCCGAACTGGTTGTAGCTGCCGGAGACCGCCAGTGCCGCGTTGCTGCCGCCGCCGGCGTCGACCCGGACCCCGGAGCCGCCGTGGGCCCGCAGCGTCAGGTAGCTGGCCGTCCACGTGACCCGGGTGTAGGTCCCGGGGTAGGCCAGGATCAGGTCGCCGGGGCTGGCCGCGTCGTGGGCCGCCTGCAGGGCCCCGGGGCCGTTAAAGTCACCGGCGAATTTGCCCGTCCCGTCGGTGACCGTCCAGGTCGCGACGTTGGCCGGCCGAAAGTTGATCTGGCTGCCCGCCAGGGTCGACGGCACGACGAACCGTTGGATGGCCGTCGCCTCGAAGATCGGGGCGTCGACCGTACATTCGGGCGCCGCCTGGAGTTCCAGCGCGACGTTGCAGTTTTGGAACCGGAGGTTGCGGCCCCGGAACCGGGCCGCGTTGATCGTCAGGGCGGTCCCGGCCGGGTTCTGCAGGACCGCGCCGGACCCGGCCTCGATCGTGATGTCGGGGGTCGAGACCGTCGTGTGGTCCTGGTAGGTGCCGCGCAGCAACCGGATCGTGTCGCCGGCCAGGGCCAGGGCCAGCGCCCGGGTCAAGGCCGTGGCACCGCTGAAATGGCCGTAGCTCGTCGTCCCGTCGCCGCAGACGATCTGAGCCCCGGGATCCCGGCTGTTGGTCGACTGGTACGGGTACAGTTCGATCGACGTCGCGACGATCGATTGGATGGCCGGCGTCCCGATCGAGCCGCTGCTTTGAACCCCGATAGCGGCGAAGCAGTAGCTGCCGTCGGTCCACGGGGTCGACGGCGTCGCGACGGCCGCGAGGCTCGACGCGTAGTCGAGGTCGGTCGACCGCTGGCGGTACGGCGTCATCTGGACGCACGTGATCAGGCCCTGGGGGGTCAACGCGACCAGATATTTGGTCCACAGGTTGACCGTCAGGCCCGTGAACGGGACCGCGGTGAAGCTGCCCGAGACGGCCCCCGAGATGGTCCCGGCCTGGAGGTCGAGCGTGAACGCGCCGGTCAAGCCGGTCAAGGTCCCGCCGAGGGCCCGGCGCAGCAGGTAGCCCTGGACGTTCGATGCACTGAATAGCTGGGCCGGGAACGTCACGGTCGTGCCGCTCACCAGGATCCCGCTGTTGAATCGGAGTTCCGCCGTCTTGTTGATCAGGCTGGCGGTCTCGGCCGGCAAGATCCGCTGCGGGCCCATCAAGACGTCGGCGGCCGGCTGACGCAGCTTCTCGACCAGGGCCCGGCTGTACAGCAGGGTCGCGGGCCCGTTGTTGGGCACCGCCGTCAGGTGGACCCGGAGCTGCCGGGGCAGCGACAACACGAATGCGTCGGAACGCGGGAACACGCCGTTGGCGTCGGCGTCGGTCACGGGCGTCAACGGGCTCTCGACCAGCCCGTCCCACCGCCGGACCTGGCTGACCCGGACCGGCGTGAAGTCGACTTGGCTGTATTCGGTCGGCCCGCCGGGGTTGTCGAGCGAGGCCGTGAACACGACGTTGAAATATTGGAGTTCCGTCCCCGCGACGTCGTGGCCCACGACCCACGAGTCGCCGAGCGGCAACGTCGCGGTCCCGGCCGTACCGTCGATGGCGTCGCGCTGGCCCCGGATCCGGGCCTCGGTCAAATACCGGTTGCTCGGGCCCGGCGGCACGTTGTCGGCGCCCAGCAGGGCCGCGGCGATCGTGGTCGTCAGGACCCCGGTATCTTGCTTGGTCACGTACGGGTTGGCGGCGCTCGGCGTCCCGACGGTCCCGACCAACGCCCCGGCCTGATTCTCCGTCAGGTGCCGTTCGTTGGCGAACAGGTTGCGCCGGTGGAAGTCGAGCAGCGTGGCGGTCGACGCGCTGGTCAGGTTGCGGAACGAGATCCCGTCGTACCCCCAGATCTCCATGGTGCCGAGGTCGCCAAACAGCACCACGTAGAGGTCGCCGGCCTGCAGGTTGGCCTGGATGTAACCCGGCACCGGGTCGACCCCGCCCGAAAACCCCTGGATGACGATCTGGACGTTGGCCGGCAGCACCCCCGGTTCACTCTTTGATAGCGTGTAGCTGTTGCCGCCCAGGCCCGACTGGCTGGCCTGCAGCTGCAGCGACCCGCCGATCGCCGTCGCCGTGACGTCGCTCGATAGCGTCGACGCCCGAAACACCTGTTCGAAGTTCGACGCCGTGACGGTCGAGCTGGCCCCGGTCTCGACCGCGTTGGCCGGCAACGCGATCCCGCTCAAGGTCGCGAGCCCGTCGCCCGAGTCGCGGGTCGGGTACCCGTAGGTCGTAACTTGGAACGTCTGGAGGTCCGGCACGACCGTGACCGTGAAGAGGCCGAGGAACGTCGGGTCCGGGACCCCGGTGATCAACACCTGGGCGCCGGGCGTCAACCCGTGTTGGACCCCCGGGGCCGTCCGGGCCGTCACGGTGGCCGGCGTCACGAGGTCGACGACACTGCCGCCGGTCCCGCTGAACGGCAGGATCCCCAGCGGGGCCTGGTACGTGAACTGGGTCAGACCCGGGGTCGTCGTGACCTGCCACTGGCCGTTAGCCTGGCTGGCCGAGTTATTGGTGATCCGGACCTGCTGGGGCGCGCTGAAGCCGTGGGCGGCCGGCCGGGCGATGCTGTAGAGGACCGCCGAGTTGTTGCCGGCCCCGTCGTTGACGGAGCTGCTCAACACCAAGGTATCGCCGGTCACCGACAAGACCGAGAACACGCCGGCGATCGACGGGGCCGGGCCCTGGATCGTCACGAGGTCGCCGATCAACACGCCGGCGAACTGGCCGACGATCCCGGCCGTCAGCTGGTTGCGGATCCCGATGGTCGCGCTGGTCTGGCCCGACGCCTGGGGGCCCACCACGGTCGTCCCGGTGGTCGCCGTGACGGTCCCCGTGATGCCGTTTTGGGTCGCGCTGATGACCACCCGTTGGCTCGGGTTGACCCGCGAGAGCCCGGGGGTCGCCGGGTCGGCGAGCAGGAAATTGATCGCCGGGACGATCGGGAAGTCGATCAAGTTGAGGTTGGTGGTCCCGACCCGGATCGCGGTCCCGGCGGCAAACGTATTGCCGATCAAGTTGATCTCGGCGATCGCCGGGAACCCCGAGACGCTCGGCAGGTCGGCCTTCGTGCTGACGACCGCCCGGATGATCCGGCGGCTGAACCCCTCGACGGAATCGCGGAAACTCGAGTTGATGTCCTCCGGCGACACGGCGGTCGCGGTCGCGGGCGGCGACACCGAGGACAGCCGGATCAAGTACGGGCGGTCCGGATCGGTCTCGAAGGCGCCGAGCGACGCGACCTCGATCGACACGACCGCCTGGCCGGTCGCCAGGTACTTGGCCCGGATGAACACCACGTTGGTGATCCCGGCGGTCACCGGCAGCACGTACTGCTGGGCCCGCTCCCGGACCATGATGCCGCCGGTCCCGTAGGCCAGCAGCACGTTGGGGTCGCCGGGCGTCCCGACGATCCGGACCTGGAGGCTCGCCGGTTCCGCGGTCACGATCCCGCCCGACACGATGCCCTTCGGGATGAGGCCGGACAACCGAGCGTTGATGTTCTCGGTCGAATCGACGTTTTTGAAGCCCAACAGGAGTTCAAGCATCAGCGGTACCTTTTAAGTTTTGATCGTCACGTTGAAGGTCTCGCGGGTCGACGCCGACTTGTACCGCAGCGGGAAGTTGGTGATCGCGTACAGGAAGGTCGAACCGAGGACCGGGGCGTCGACCGGGCTGCCCGCCGGGACCGACAACACGGTCGCGACCAGCCCGAGGTTGGAGATCGGACCGACCGCCTGGCCGGGCTGCGCGATGCAGATGAACTGGCAGCACGTCGGGTTGAGGAGCCGCGACTGGTCGATCGGCTGGGGGCCGAAGAACTGGCCGGGCAAACTCGTCACCGACAAGTTGAGCGGCAGCGCGAGCGTCGGGTTGCCGGGGTCGGCGCCGCCCGCCCCGAGGACGTAGAACTGGATCTCGAACCCGTACCCGTAGATGAGCTGCTGGGCCTCGAAGGCCCGGCCCTGGTCCGTGATCGTGACGACAAAATCGGCCATCTGATACCCCCGCGAGACGTGCCCATATAAATCTGAGCCGCCTAATTCAGTGGCGGCATCTGGGGCGCGTTAGGGTCGATGGCTATACCTTTACGGGAATGGCTTGGCCCGCGTCCCGCTGCATCTTCTCATGAACTAACTTGAAGTAATCTGCGCCGAGCCGGCAGTAACACTTATTCCAGTCAGGGATTTCTAAGATTGAACCATCTTTTAAAAATAGGCTCATGCGGCCAGTCTCTGGGTCAAGCTTAAAGCCTTCCACGGTGTGGGTATGCCAAAAGTATTTTCTCTTATAGCTGATCTTAAACATCTAGTTTACCAAATCGCGGCGTAAAGCCCCTGGCTTCAGCCATGGGGATATAAGCCGCCCATGTGAGCCAGGCGCTAGCCTGGCGAGCATACCTTTTCTCTTGCCTTCGGTCGGGGACCATTTTAGAACTCCTCTGCTGGAATTATGCGAGCACGCACCAGCAAGTTTTTTTGTGACGAAAGTCACAACGGGTCCCCGTTCTAGTATGAGCTTAGGCTCAGTGGCTACTAGAAAGAGTAGGGCGGCTCGGTTAGAGGGTGGGTGTGTAACACTAAGTTGCACTGAACATTCTCCGATTAGGGCGTTAATCGCTAGTGCCTAAAGTGGCCTAGGAATCCCCCGGCTTTAGCCGTGGGGAGGACGTCAACTTATTTAATTCTCATGCAGTAAGTCGCAGTAATATACGCCGGCCTGGAGTCATAGGCTGAACCGGCACCTGCGTTGCTACTAGTTCCGGTTACGGCGTTAGAGCCATTTAGGGTTACGGAGCCGCTTCTGGTTACGGAGCCGCTTCTGGTTACGGAGCCGGTTTTGGTTACGGAGCCGCTTCTGCTAGCAGCCGTAGAGCTAACACTAGCTGAGTCTGAGTTGCCCCCGGTGTTGGCAGAAGAGCCTGTCCCATCGTTTCCGTCAGAAACACCGGAAGTATACTTTATCCCAGCCGCTGTACCTTGCATTTGGAGGCCGCCGCCGCCGCCGGCGCCGAACGTATTGTTCTGTTGAAACATCAAGTTATCACCTGTACCGGCACCGGTCGAATCCATATCCAGGTTCCCTCTAAACCATGCCCCACCACCACCACTATGATTCGAAAAGTAAGCAACGGCATGAACATGGCGGAAATTATG
>Ga0315294_10004643_pt1 | contig 15013 bp, 11 predicted proteins | sample YL17G13_40_MG_FD_203626 | JGI IMG/M metagenome (GOLD analysis project Ga0315294, IMG submission 203626) | Sediment microbial communities from Yellowstone Lake, YNP, Wyoming, USA - YL17G13_40 | ecosystem: Environmental > Aquatic > Freshwater > Lake > Sediment | place: USA: Wyoming | collected... | reverse complement strand
ATTGTCTTTGTAGAAATTAGCCATAATTCATTTTCTTTTTGCCACTAAGACACCAAGACACGAAGGTTTTAACATATTTATTTTAGGTTTTGTAACTTTGTGCCTTTGTGGTTAAATTGGTTTTTCTTTTATTGCCTTTATCATTAAGGGCACGACAACGTTCAGGTCGCCGATTATTTTGTAATGTGCAAGGCTAAATATCGGTGCATCGGGGTCGTTATTGATTGCGATAATTTTTTGGCTCTGTGACATCCCGGCCTGGTGCTGAATTGCGCCGCTGATTCCGACTGCTATATAAAGAGCAGGCCGCACCGTTGTGCCGGTCTGGCCGACCTGATGGTCGCTGTCGATAAAACCCAGGTCAACCGCTGCTCTGGAGCCCGCCGGTGCTGCACCGAGACAGTTTGCCAAATCCCAAACAAGTTTGAAGTTTTCCCTGCTGCCCACGCCGGCCCCGCCTGCAACGATTATCCTCGCGGCTTTGAGGTTGACCTTCTTCGGGCGTTTGTGCTCGGCGAGAATCTCTAATGGCAAATCCTGCTGGGTGAGCGTGACACTTTCTGTGACAATCTCGCCTCGCCGGCTTATATCCGGCTCAGGCGGGAGCATTACGCCTTCGCGGACAGTGGCCATTTGCGGCCAACGCTCTGGATTTATGATTGTTGCGATTATATTTCCGCCGAAGGCAGGTCTTATCTGAAATAGCAAGTTCTTATGCAATTTTTTATCTGCTGCCGTTGTATGGTCGCCGATTTGCAAATCGGTGCAGTCGGCGGTAAGACCCGCTTTCATTGCACTTGCGATTCGCGGCGCAAGGTCCCGACCGGCGATGGTTGCCCCGTAAAGCACAATCTGCGGCTTATATTTGCCGATTAACTCGCACATTACTTTTGCGAAGCTGTTTGTCTGATAGACGTGCAATAGGGGATGCTCAACTAAATATACTTTATCAGCACCATAATGCGTAAGTTTGGTCGCGAGAAATTTAACGTTGTCGCCTAAAAGTATTGCAGCCAATTTCACACCGAGCGTATCAGCCAGCCGGCGGGCCTTCCCCAGAAGCTCAATCGGAGTATCCTCTAATTGCCCGTTGTGCTGCTCGGCAAAAACCCAAACCTCACCTTTTCTGTTCACATCAATCATGCTTCGTATTTCGTATATGGTGGGGTAAACCCCACCCTACGGTCTAAAAATGCTCTGTAGAAAAGTCATTTCGAGCGAGCCGTAGGCGAGTCGAGAAATCCCTCGACATAGTTCGAGACAGGTTCTGTTTTTGAATAGATTTCTCCACTTCGCCCCCGTGCTTTCTGCGAAAGCAGAAACGGAGGCTTCGGTCGAAATGACAGAGGGGTCTTTTCTACAAAGCAAACTAAAAGCTCAAAACTACTCACGCTATTGTCTTATCCTCAATCAGCTCACGTATCATATCGGAGATTCCATTCTGGGTTGGCTCGATATTTTTGCTTTCTTTTGCGGCGAGGACGACGCTTTGAATCCGGTGGACTTTGGTCGGCGAGCCACTCTGGCCGCACCAGCTCAAATCCACACCGATGGAATCGAGGTTCCACTGTTTTATGAGAACGCCTTTCTGTTCGAGTTCGGCGGACTTGCGGGCGGCAAGGGCCTTTATCTCTTCAGGGGCAGCGGTGGGATTTTGGGTTTTCAGTTGCTGCTCGATTTCGCAGGGGGCAAGAGCGATTTTGTGTTTCATTATTTTTTTTGCAGCGGCGACTCTCGGCTCATTTGCCTCGCCGGTAACGGTCAGCAGGACCGGCAGGGTGGTTTTGACCTGCTGCCAGCCGTTTCCGATATTTCGCTGAGCCGTTATGGTTCTGTCCGTAAGTTGGATTAGCTCTTCAACATAAGTAATTTGCGGAAGACCGAGTTTTTCGGCCAACTGCGGCCCGACCTGGGCGGTATCGCCATCAATTGCCTGTCTGCCGCAAAGGACAATATCATAATCAAGTTTTTTGACCGCGCAGCTTAAGATATAACTGGTTGCTAACGTATCGCTGGCTGCACATCGCGGGTCGGTTATCAAGATTGCATCGTCGGCTCCGCGGAAAAGCGAGTCGCGAAGAATTGCACTTGCTGCCGGCAGGCCCATCGTAATAACTGTTATCTGGCCGCCGAATTTGTCCTTAATCTGCAAAGCCAGTTCGAGGGCGTTGAGGTCTTCGGGGTTGAAAATGGCCGGCAGCGCGGAACGCCTGACAGTGCCGTCATCGTTCATCACCTCGCCTGTAATCCTTTTGGTATCAGGAACCTGCTTAATCAAAACTACACAATTGTAACCCACCTTTTATCCTCCCTGCGGGTCGTTTTTTTAATGGCCCCGATTTATCTGGGTTCAGAGGAAGGTTAGTTTAGCGGGGTTTGCCGTGAAGTCAACACTAATACCGGTTATAAGAATTAAATGCGCTATCTATATGGTTAGTTTTCCTGGACTGAATAAACAAATTTTCAAACCCGCCGTAAAACGGCGGGCTAAACATGCAACGAGCACATAAGAAAACGGCTAAACTAAAGCAGCGAAAAGGCCGATTTATTTTGGGGTGATGTCTTTTCAAAGAAACAGAAAATTTTCTTTGACAACGCTTTTAATAACCTGATAATTAGCGCGTAAAAGGTTTTTTTATCGGATTGTGGGAGCCCTGCACCAATTGTCCGGTTGAGTTTGTTTGAGGCTCGAAATTTCGGTGATAGATGTTGTCGAGCGGTCAATTGGTGCGGGGGATTCTAAATGCCAAACGATACAAGTTCCGATACATTATTCGGCAAAACGGCTGTAGAGCAGGGTCTGTGCACGGACCAGGAGCTCCGCAGTGCGCTTGAAGTGCTGGAATCCCGCTTTAAAGTCAATCCTATAGTGCTTAAAGACCTGATGATTGAGCTTGGCTACCTGACTCGTACCCAGGCCGACAGATTAAAGAGAAGCATAAAAGAAAGCAAGACTGCCGACCACCAGATTCCCGGCTATAAAATACTCGGCCGGCTCGGCGCCGGCGCAATGGCGGTAGTCTATAAGGCCAGGCAGTTGAGTCTAAACCGGATAGTTGCGATAAAGGTTTTGCCGAAGCGATTCACTGAGAATCCCGAATACGTGGAGCGATTCTATAAAGAAGGGCAGGCCGCCGGCAAGCTCAATCATCCAAACATCGTCCAGGCCATCGACGTCGGAGAATCGGGCGGCTATCACTACTTTATAATGGAATATGTCGAAGGCAAGACCATAGCCGATGACTTATCCGCAGGGAAGGTCTTCGATGAACATGAGGCGCTGGAGATAATCATTCAGGTTGCTCACGCCCTTGCACACGCCCATGCCCGCGGCCTTATTCATCGTGATGTAAAGCCCAAGAACATAATGATAGGTAAAGACGGCTCAGTTAAACTTGCAGATATGGGCCTGGCTCGCGAAACAGCAGATATCGAGGCCGCGCAAACTGAGGCGGGCAAGGCCTACGGAACCCCATACTATATTTCGCCTGAGCAGATTCGGGGCAAGGTTGACATTGACGGCAGGGCCGACATTTACGGTCTCGGCGCAACTTTCTACCACATGGTAACAGGCCGCGTGCCGTTTATGGCAGAGGATTCCGCCGAGGTTATGAGGAAGCACCTCAAGGAGCCGCTGGTTCCGCCTGACCATATAAATACAACGCTATCGGCGGGGGTATCTGAGGTCATCGAAATTATGATGGCCAAGCGCCGAGAAAACCGCTACAAAAATGTTGAAGAGCTGCTGATGGACTTGGAAGCTCTTCGTAAAGGCCAGCCGCCTCTCCAGGCGCACAAGAGGTTCGATGTCTCTATGCTTGAGCAGTTGGGTAAGGGCGATACCGTCGAAGTTGAAGAAAAAAGCGTTTACACAGAAGACACTCTTGCCCGCTACAAGCTTGCGATATTGATTCTAAGCACAGTGTCGGCAATAGCTGTCTTGATTATTATCCTCCTGCTTCTGTTTTAACCCCCGCAGCGAAAGTAATTACCACCAAATCCCGCCTTTAGCGTCTTGTCTGCTTACCTTCGACTCATCTTTGAGATACGAAATACGAGATACGAATCTTACTCGCTTTCTTTTTGTTTGGCGTGTGCGGCGACGATTTGCTGCTGGATGTTGGGCGGCACAATTTCATAATGGCTAAATGTCATCGAATAGCTGCCACGTCCGCCGGTAACACTTTTGAGCTGGCTATTGTATTGTGTAACCTCCGCCAGCGGCACCTGCGCCTTGATAACGATAAAATTGCCACCTAACATCTCCTGTCCCGATACCCTTCCGCGTTTACCTGCCAGGTCGCCGGTAATGTTCCCGACATTCTCGCCGGGGACCATAATTTCCATATTCACTATCGGCTCAAGCAAAACCGGCTTTGCCTTTTGAATAGCGTCTGTGAAGGCGCCCTTGCCCGCCGTGCGAAAAGCCACTTCCTTGGAATCGACAGGGTGGCTTTTTCCGTCATAAATAGAGACCTTTATATCCTGTATCGGGAATCCCGCAACGACGCCGCTTTGCATTATGTCGTTAACGCCTTTGAAGACAGCCGGCTCAAACTGGCCTGGAATCGAGGCGCCAAAAATATCCCAGCTAAACTGCAGCGCCGGGTCGGAATTGCGCTCGGCCGGCTCAACACGCAGATAGACCTCGCCGAATTGTCCCGCTCCGCCGGTCTGCTTTTTATGTCGATAATGTCCCTCGGCTTTGACGGTAATTGTCTCACGGTAGGGGATTTTCGGCTCCTTTGAAACCACCGACATTTTGGAGCGGTTTTGCATTTTCTCGAGCGTTATTCGCAGATGCAAATCGCCCAGGCCGCTGATGACCAGCTCTTTTGTTTGCTGGTCTCGTCTGACCTTAAAGCAGGGGTCTTCATCGCATAGTTTCTCAAGTGCAGAGCTGATTTTCTGCTCGTCTCCTCTCGCAGCCGGCTCAATAGCTAAAGAAAACATCGGCTCAGGCACTGGCGGCACGTCAAGTTTGCCTGTTACTTTGCCGTCGTGCACAAGGTCGCCGATTTTAAGCTCTTCCATTTTAGCCAGCGTTATGATGTCGCCGGCTAACCCGAAATCAATCTCTTTGTTTTCGCCGCCCTGTGCTTTTAAGATATGGCCGGGGCGAATACCTTTCTTCTCGTCATTTCGCAACAGGTTGGTATCGGACTTAAGTGTCCCGCTGAAGATTCGGATGGTGGTGTATTTCATATTTGACCGCGGGTCAAAGCCGACACGGAACACCAATCCCGCCAGAGGGCCGGCAGGGTCGGCCTTCAGCTCCGTTACGTTATCCCCATCTTTGAGCTGAACAGCTTTCGCTTCCAGAGGCGAGGGTGTATATTTTACGATGATATCCAGAAGCTCGCTTATCCCGATTTCTTTACGGGCGTCGGTGAAAACTATCGGGATAAGTGTTCCGCTTTTAAGCGCCTCTACGAATACGGAAGATATTTTTTCGGTCGAGATTTCTTCGCCTCCGAGGTAGCTTTCCATAAGCTGGTCGTTGGCCTCGATGACGCTTTCTATAAGCTCCGTATGGGCCTTGCCCACATCCATCAGCGGCGAACTGCCGGTTTTATTTTCGATACAGTCGATAACGGACACCCTGTCCGCAGCGGGCAGATTGGCGCAGCGGCAGTGCGGGCCGAAAGTTTCTTTAATACCTTTTATCAGGTCGGCGAACGCGACATTTTCAGCGTCCATCTTATTTATGACGATGACCCGCGGCTTACCGGCCTTTGCAGCCAGCTCAGACAGTTTGCGGGTATTGGTTTCTATACCTGCTGCTGCGCTGATGACGACCAGCGCCGTTTCGGCAGCCGGTATCGCTTTTATGGCTGAACCCATAAAGTCGGGAGACCCGGGCGTATCAATGATATTTATCAGCTTATTGCCGTAGTTGGTATAGACCACACTCGATTTTATTGAATGCTGGTGCTCTTTTTCCTCATCGTAGTAGTCGCAAATACTTGTTTGCTCATCAACGCTTCCAAGCCGGCTCGTTGCGCCGGTCTTGTGCAGAATTGCCTCGGCTAAAGAGGTTTTGCCGCTTCCGCCGTGCCCTAAAAGGACAACGTTACGAATGTCATTGGTATCAACCACTTATTAATCTCCAAAAAGCTTACATCTATCGTTTAGATAACTTCGGAATGATTACTTATACAACAATGGACGAATAAAGGGCAAGGATTTTTTGTGGGTTTTTTCTAATAACTGCCTTGAGAAGGTAATCGTCAGCCCCCCAATACCTGTTACCAGTCACTAATCACCACTCACCAATTTTTCGAGGAGATTGTGCACCCGTTTATAGGCGGGCAAAAGTATCGGGGTGATTTTGCAGCCACTGCACGCCCAGTGGAAAAGAATTTTCTGCTCATCCGGCGGCAGATTGTTGGGGGCGTAGGGTTGGCGGATATATTGTTCTATGCAGCAGGGGGGATAACCAAAAAGAAAACCCTCGAACCGCTGAGTCTGAGCGGATTTGTCTATGGGAGTGTTTGCGAAGCACTGCTCATATAACTGGATATAGCCGGGCGACGAGCTGAAAATGGTCTCGATTACCTCCGCTCCTGTCTTGACTGTTCGCGTGATTTGCCTGGTAAGCAGGCCCCCGAATGTTTCTGTCGGGGGCAAGCCCAATTGTTGCAATAATTCAAGGCCGTTGTCGTCCAAAGGTTTTTCCCATCTGCTCAACGGCTTGATTCCCTCACAGGTAAGTATCGCCAGATAGACAAGCTCAAAGTCGATTTCTTTAAGAGCCAGGATGGTTTTTTCTTCGTATTCCAAATTCAAAATTTAACTCCTGCAAAAACCCCGCCTGAAAGACGGGGCTAAGTATTTTTGAGATTGCTTCGTCGTCCCGCACCAAAGTTTGGTGCGGGACTCCTCGCAATGACGCGGGTTATTGCTGGTTTGGGTCGGTGAATTGGAGCCATTTGTCGGCGAATCCTGCGAAATCTTTGAAGTCAATTTTGCAGTCCTTATTTGAGTCGCCGGGAAGATATATCGTCCCCAGGTCACCACAGCGACGCGGCATTTCGAGAATTTTGGTCAAAAGGGCGATTTTAATTCTGCCGTTATGGAACGGGTTGTGGGGCAGGTCGTATTGCAGGCCGGAATAACTAAAAGACCCGTGGCTTATATAGTGGCACGCTACATCATAGACATCCATAGATAAGCCCAACTTTGGATTTACAATCCGCCAGAAGCCCATATTGACCTGCTTGCCACATATCTCACAAAGCTCCAAGCCTCGCTCGAGGAAGCTGCTGTCTTTATATACCTCTTTTGGTGGCGGGTCGCCACTGTGAGGATTATACACGGGCAGAGCATCAATTACCTTGGCACATTGTTCGGCCAGCTCGATGCCGTCGGGGTTGAGGTCTTCGTCCTGGTCGGGGTTATAGAGGTTGTAACCGGCAGATAGTTCTTCGCTGTCAGCCAGAAGGTCGTTGTCGAGGTCATTTGCATCCGGTGCTAACTGCCCAACGGGCTTAACAACATAGTCTAACGGCAATTGGTGCTCGTTTGGGTCATAGGGGAAGCGAAGTTCAAGCACCCTTAGCAAACGGTCGATTTCAGCCCTGCCTTTGTGCACGCTGCCGTAGCAATTGAATGACCCGTGTTCCATATAGTGCAATGCCAAATCAGGCAAGAACCTTCTTTCCAGAGGGTCATTTGGGTCGGGATAGTGCAAGTTTAGTTTTGGGTTGATAATTTCCCATCCGCCCATGTGAATCCATTGGCCGCAGATGTAGCACTGCTCAAGTCCATCGAGGGCGTGCAGGAATTTATACGTTTCGTTTGGTTCGGCCTGATATTGCTCTGGCAATTCGGCGACAACAGCGGCACAGCGTCTGGCTAATTCCACTCCATCGAGTATGCCATTTCGGCTCTGGTCGGGGTCGAAGGGACGGTATCCGATTGCAGATTCTTCGTTATTAGAAAGCAGGTCTTTGTCTGAATCTTTAGGGACCGGCAATTGATGGTCATTGGGGTCCCAGGGCAGTCGCCGCTCCAGAGCTTGCAATAGCGAAGGCACATCAAGTCTGCCATTGTGCACATTGCCGGCATAGCTGAATGAGCCGTGCTCCATATAATGCAGAGAAATGAAAGGACAGGTAACGTTTAAGCTGCGTTTTGGGTTGATGATTTCTAAGTAACCCATATTTACCTGGGTGGGACAAATGTCACAGGTTTCCAAACCAAAGGCATAGTGCCCGATTTTGTAGGTTCCGTTTGGTTCTGCTGGTTTGTCCCACGGCAGGTCATTGATGTCGGCTGCGCAGAGCTTTGCTAATTCGACTCCATCGGGTATGCCGTTTCGGTTCTGGTCGGGATTGAAATCCAAGTAGGCGAGAGCGGCTTCCTCGGCGTCTGCGAGTAAATCGGCGTCTGCATCCTGTGCGACCGGCAATTGATGCTGGTCTGGCGGGTCTGCCGCAAGGGCTTTATTAGTAATTGCTGCTGTCCCCAACGTTATTGCAGCAGCGACACCTGCCGAAACCATCCGCCGCTTGAACTTCCTGTTCTCTCTGGCGTGCTTTTGATGTGCTCTTCTTAATCTTCTCATTGTTTTCCTTCCGCAATTTAGTTCGTTGTTGTGAGTTCATAGTTCGTTGACAAAGAACTACCAACTATGAACTATGGACTATTTTACCAAATCTTATCGGTCTTGTCCAGCACTTTTGCTGGCTTTTTTGCCCTTCCTGTCTTCGACGGAAAACAGGGGAACGAACTATGAGTCGCGAAGTGCCGGATACGAAACGCGAGTTACCAACCGAGCCAACTCCAAAAAAATTCATAAATTTTCTGGTGTGGATTGGCTGCTATCGACTTTGATTTTATTGGACACGTAAACAGCCAAACAAAGGCGGCTCTTTGCATGCCCTACATATAGTAGTCCAGGCGTAAGTGGTTCTCTTATGTGGTAGTTTGGGTTATAGGGCGTTGCTTCGGGCTGTCTTTGGCGGGCTAAAGAAAAAATGTTTGCCCTGTCGATATTGCGCAGGTTGAACCCGTGAGATAACTAACCCACGGAGTTCATCTCGTGAAATAATTTTCTTATCTCACGGGTTGGCGGGGGATTTTGACGGGTCTTGAAGGACGTTGTGTATGAGCAAAAGAGAGTTGATAGACTGCATTTGTCAAATCAACAAAAGCGCCAGGCCGGAATTTCTCGCCAATTTTACTGAAGAGGAATTGACCGCGTATCTCGAGCACCTGATGGAGCTTGATTTGGAGGAACTGGCCGTTGGAACTGAGTGTTCATAGTTGGTAGTTCGTAGTTTGTTAACGACAAACAATGAACTTACAACAGTGAACTACTTGTTCTCGTCAAGTTGGTCGCCTACTATACCTTTGCTGATGTTGCTAAGCCCGCCCTTCCTGGAATTGCGTCTCGTTCCTTCCGCTGGACCGGATGCAGGTTGCTCGGCGGGACTGCCGGGTTCTGCAGTTCTCTTTTCACTTTCGGACTGCTCAATGAAAGGCGATGGCGACGGCGCCTGGTCGGCAGAGACAGGCGGCGACACCTCGGCAATATTGTTTAGCTTAAATTCCACCGCCAGCGGGACAAAATCATTAGGCACGTAAAAGGCAAAGTCTATCCACTTGACATTTTCAGTGAAATCGCCGCTGTCTATTTTTATCTGGTCGTTGAGCTTTTTTTCTTGCAACTGGTTAGCTGCTTTCAGGTAACCAACCGGGTAAACATTTTTTCCTTTTCCGGCAAAGGCGTTTTCAGAATCACTTTTTCGCTTGCAGATTAGTCTCAGTTGAGAGGGCGTAAATTGGCCGGCGTCCTTGGCTGCGCTTCTTTTTATCCCCACCCGCACAATGGTCAGGATGTGACCGCTCCTGGGTGACAGGGGTTTGCCGTCCGGGTTTTTTATATCCTCCGGAGCATACCATGCGCCATTTTTCTTTGGCACCTCTATTGCCTGCGAGACCGTTACGACGGATACACCATCGGCGATGTTGTGTCGGTTCAGGAAAAGCTGGTCCAGAAAGTTGGCCCGCAAAGTAGCAAAGCTTCTTGGGTTGCGGATGGCACGAAGACTACCGTTACTCATCATACTGAACCATCCTGTTGCGAAACCATCAGCATTCAGCAGGACCTTGTCAGGGGCGTCGGCGTCCGGGTTTCTGGGGTCATAACGCTGGTAAGGGTAATTGTTTGGCAAAGGCGCCATTGCGAGTGCTGTAAGCAAAAGGCCCGAGATGATAAGGCCTAAGAAGACACCGCACACGACCCGGCCGATACGCTCGGGTATAAGCCCCAAATCAACCGGCTGGCGAATTAGCTGAGCGGCTATTGTTTGCAGGATGGCAAATACCAGAACAAATAGCAGCACAAAACAGAGGGAGTGTGCCCAGGGTATCAGAGAGGCGAAGCTGCCGTCGCCGGCGTGGCTGATAGCGATGTTCGCTAAAGGCTCGAAGTAACCGAAAGCGGCCGCACTTGCGCAAATACCGAGTATTATTGTAAAGAATGCTTTGACAAGCGTGCCTTTTAGATACTGGTAGGCAGCACAACCCAGGATTACCAACACTACAAATAAGCTTCCCATTACAATGTCTCCGGTTCCGTTATTTCGCCAGATATAGGTTCACTAATCACTATTCTGTGGTGCTGTTGTTTTCCCTTTGGGCGGGGAAATCACTCTGAGCATTTCGTTTACCGATGTCACTTGGCTGATGACTTTTCTGAGCGCCTGTTCCTGCAGGTAAAGCATTTTAGCACGTCTGAATTGCGTGCCGATTTCCGGCAGTGACTTTGATTGTTTTATGACATTTCGCAGCTCGTCATTTAATATAATAGTTTCAAATACCCCTGTCCTGCCAACAAAGCCAGTTCCCTGACACTGTTCGCAGGTTGTGGGTTTGCCGTGTTTGTCATACTGCACTTTGCCGGCACGGTAAAGCACTTTTGTTTTTTCTGCGGAGATATTAAACTTTCTGAAAAGCTCCTTGTCCGGCGCGTATGCCTGCTTGCATCCGTTACAGAGTTTTCTGACCAGCCGTTGGTTGCTTATGCTCAGCAGTGTATCAACGGCGAGATTTATGTTGCCGACCAACTTTATCCATTTGCCCAGCGCCTGTATCACGCCATCTGCTTCGAGCGTAACATATACCAGTTTCCCATCTTTGGAGGATGTGCAGGCCACCTGGGCAGTTTCGGCATCCTCGCAGTCGGCAACGCCCACGATATCCGGCCCCATCCTTACCACTGCCTGTAACTTTTTGGCAAACGTGGTCGTGCCGGTATCGCTGAGGGTGTAGATGTTTTGAGTTATGTTCGGTAGTTCCGCGGAAGGCCGCCGTTCAAGCGTGTTTATACTGTTCAGGAAGGCGTCATGATTCCGCAGCAGTGCGTAGAATGTAGTTGTCACGCCGCTTTTCTTGGGACCCGTTATGATAAATAGACCCTGTTTTACCTCCCGAAATCTGTTTAATTGTTCGTATTGGTCGGGCATCAGGCCAATGTCAGCCAGCTTTGTGATGTTCTCTCGTGTCAGTAACTTTAGTCTGACTTGCTCTCCGACAGTTGAGCCGGCGGTAGTAACTTCCCATTCGGTATTTCCCTTGTCCTTGGAGACCCTGAATTTTCCTTTTTGTGGTTTTCGTATTTCTTTGGTGTCCAGGTCGGCTAATTGCTTTAGAAAGTGAGTAAGATATTTCATTTGCTCTTTGGGGATGCTTGGCTGTTTTAATGATGCCCCATCAATGTTGTAGGTTACGCTGTAATCTTGCGCCGTCGGGGAAAACATAATGGTGCTTGCCCTTCGCCAGATGGCATCTGTCAGAATTTCGTAGGATGTCTTATAGCCGAAAAACTCCGGCGTCCTCGGCTCAGGCAGGGGAACTTCATTCTTGTTGGCCGTGAAGAAAACAAAGTTTTTCATTCCGCCAAGTTTCTTTTCTTCACCGGCGAACAGCCCTTTGATATGCTGAATGGTCAGAACCCGGTCAAAGTCTAAAACTCTGGCGTTGCGGTGTTTTACATACATAAGAGATGTTGTTGCCACAGCTATCAGGTAAAGCAGCATCCCGATAATAAAGATAGGCATTACCAGCCAGATTATTGCTCCTGCCGCACCTGCTCCGAGAACAATCCCTGTCCAGAAGACCTCTTTTGTTTCCACCGCCTTTGCATCGCTGTTTACCCAGCTAATCAACGGCAGCCATAGGAAAAACAGAACCAGAAAGGTAATAAGTTTGATTATGGATATGTAGCCACCGTATTCGACGGAAACCAATAATAAATCCGGCATAAGGTGCCCCTAAAAAAAACAAAGATTAAAAATCAAATATCAAAAATTCGGTCCGGCGGACGTGCCGCCTTTTTCTGCAGTGAGTAACCAAGCCCAAAAGTAACAGCGGGAATAATCAAATACGTTAATCCAATATCCGCCATGTAATCAGCAAAGGACATTTTCATTGGACCTTCCATGAAGAGCAGAAGGTCTAACACAACGTTGACGAGGAACCACACTACTCCAATCAATACGCCTTCTTGCAGAAAACTTGCTTTCACTTTCCTGAAATAGCGAACCGCAAAGAGCACTGCACAGATTGTTACGACAACGGCCATGATTGACTCAAATAACGGACGCTGGGAGGTTTTCAATGGAAAGATAAAGAATGAAACCACAAACGGTATCAACCAGGTAAAGAATCCGAATAGTACTACTTTCAAATACTTCTTCATTGTGATACTTCCTTCTTCGTCAAGTGATTTTCTTTATCGGACTCCGCCATCGCCGGCTCCCAGCGATGGCGGATTGATTTTTGTATTTTGAGATAGTTTATAAGCTCAATCAACTCTCATAAGATACCGCTGGCAGTGGTCCTGATGCCCTTCAATGCCATTTTTAGCTCCTCGGTATTTGGCGCATGTTTGTATGCTTCCTTTGGGTCTATTGAACCATTTTTCACCAGCTCACAAAGATTATCTGTAAGGTCCTGCATTCCTTCTTGCTGGGAGCTTCTTATAACGCTGGGCAAATCAGCTTCACGTCCCTCGGAAATCAGTTTGCGGACAGATGGATTCGTAATAAGTATCTCCACAGCGGGGATTCTATCCACTCCTTCCTTCAGGCACGGCAGCAATGTCTGACTGACAACCGCCCTCAGCGCCAGACTTATGGTCTGCCTTGTAAGGTCTCGCTCGTCTGGGGGGAACAGGTCTAAAATTCGGTGAATGGCCTGAGAGGCGTTTGCCGAGTGCAGCGTTCCGAAAACAAGATGCCCGGTCTCCGCGGCCCTCATACCGGCTGTTACTGTGTTGGAATCGCGCATTTCCCCAACGCACACTACGTCAGGGTCCTGCCGCATCAGGTATTTCAGGGCTTGCTCAAAATCCTGCACGTCGATGCCGATTTCCCGCTGTGAGACGATTGCCTTCTGGTCCTTATACAGATATTCGATGGGGTCTTCAATTGTAACTATATGGCAGGAGCGAGTGCGATTTACGTAGTCTATCATTGACGCGATTGTTGTGGTTTTACCGCAGCCGGTAGGGCCTACCACGAGCACCAACCCCTGATTAGTCTGACATATCTTTTCCATTATCGGCGGCAAATGCAGCTCTTCAAAAGGCGGAATAGAGGTATTGACCCGCCTGGCTGCAAGACTGATTACGCCTCGCTGGCGAAATACGTTTATCCGGAATCGATTCTCACCGCCGATTTCGTGGGCAAAATCAATCGTGCCGTTCTGCAGGAAAAATTCTTTCTGGGCCGGAGTGAGTATCTCAAAAACCATTTGTTCCATTTTCGCTTTGGTCATTACCTCGCCGGTGGTGTTTTTCAGCTCACCAAAGCGGCGTAGCTTTGGCGGCTGTCCGACCTTCAGATGCAGGTCGCTTGCCTGGGTTTTTATGGCGGCCTTGAAATACTTGTTTAACTCCGTCTCATGGTCGGTATCCATCTGCGAATCAATAGGTTGTCCTGTCATCATAATGTAGTCCTTACGCCCTGTTTCATAAATCAACTCTCTAAGCCGCCCCCTTCTTGCTTTCGCAAGAAAGCAGGGGGGTTGGCCACAGCTTAAAAACGCTCTCTAAACTTAAGATCTGTAAAAACAAACCCTGATTTTTTATTATAAGATTTTTCCTGATGGTTGTCAAATTGATTATACGCAATACTCGCGATGACGGGATGACCCATTTCGTGGGCAGGATGGGTCGTAAGCAGAGTCCGTCTGGATGGTTATGCCACTTTAAGGGTCGTTTGCGAAAAAAGAGGATTAAACATTGTGAGGTGCTACCAAAAATTAAAAATTGTGGAGACCTTTTGGACGACGGTTTTGAGATAGTTTTGCTTTGTTGAAAAGAGATTAGAATGTCATTTTCGCCGATAGGTGTCCTGTGGAGAGCGAGCCGCAGGCGAATCGAGAAATCTGTCTATTCAATAGATTTAGCTACCGCCACTTCGTGTCTCCACTTCACCCCGCACCTATTGCTGTATAAAGCATCTATACCAATCTTTTTCGCCTGTGTCCTTGTTCACACTCAATAGGTGCGGGGCTTCGGTCGAAATGACAATGAGGCTTTTCAACAGAGCAAGATAGTTTCTAAGTTACTCAAACTGACCGATTTTATTGTCAGGCTGAGCCGAAAGGCGAAGCATCTGGCCGTAGCAGAAGAAAAAACTATTTGTTCGATGACCAGATTCTTCGCTTCACTTCGTTTCGCTCAGAATGACAAGTTACTATGTTCTCTTACAAATAAAGGACTTATAATTACTGATGTCATCGTATCGGTCAGTTTAAGTTAATTACAATTGGTATGACATAATTGCTATGGTAAAAATAACTGTCGTCGGAGGGGAAAAATAATTGACGTTGGACAGCTAATCAACAAAAAGATAAAGAAAAAAGGGCCAGAGAGAGGAAGGAGGGCGCTTCTGCTCCAGCCCTTTTGAATTGGATCGACATGGTTTTTATCTTAGCTTTGCTTTTCATCCCTGTCCACCGTTGGCGCTTCTTTATATCAACCCACCCACCCAACCAG
>Ga0315294_10004642_pt1 | contig 15014 bp, 7 predicted proteins | sample YL17G13_40_MG_FD_203626 | JGI IMG/M metagenome (GOLD analysis project Ga0315294, IMG submission 203626) | Sediment microbial communities from Yellowstone Lake, YNP, Wyoming, USA - YL17G13_40 | ecosystem: Environmental > Aquatic > Freshwater > Lake > Sediment | place: USA: Wyoming | collected... | reverse complement strand
CTTACCGCTTCTCGGATGGGTCGTGCGCTCTCTGACCGCCTCCACTGCCTCTGCATACATGCCCGTCTGTGCGTAGGCCATAGCGAGCCAGCTGTAAGGACTCTGGAAACCGGGGTCCATCTCGATCGTCTTCTTGAACTGCTCTATCGCCTCGTCATACATGCGCGCCAGGTACATGATCTGACTCGCACACGAGTTCGTCAGAACTGAGACAGGTCCCAGCTCCACTGCCCGCCTCATGTGCGTCACCGCTTCCCCGGCACGCCCGGTGCCGGCCAGAAGGTGCGCGTACTGATGGTGGACGTCAGCGCTGTAAGGATTAAGGGTTACGGCCTGCAGGAATTCTCGCTCCGCAGCCGTCCAGTCAAAGTCAAACCAGAACTTGATGCCGGCCAGCGCGAGATGCGCCTCCGCGAGTGTCCTGTCTATTTCGAGGGCTTTCTCCACTTCTGCTCTCGCCCACGCATAGACTGCTTCTCTGGGCATGAAACCCGACGCTCCCAGGCTCACGTAAGCGTCTGCGATGCTGGCGAACGCCAGGGCAAATCCCGAGTCCCTGGCGATGGCTTGACGGAAGTAGTCGATTGCCTTGCGGAGCCCTTCCTCCGTCATCTTCTCTGCGAACCAGCGCCCCTTAAGGTAGAGGTTGTATGCTTCGGGATTCTCCGTGTAATGCTTCTTGAATCTCGCCTCGTCGGTTCCCAGAACTCTGACCCTCAGCTTGTCCACTATGGCCAGCGAGATCTCGTCCTGGATGGCGAAAATGTCCTCCATGGTGCGGTCATATTTCTCGGACCAGAGGTGATACCCATCTGTCACGCTGACAAGCTGGACCGTTATGCGCAATCTATTGCCGGCCTTCTGCACGCTTCCCTCGACTACAGACTTGACGTTGAGCTTTCTGCCGATTTCCCGGACGTCTGCGTTTCTTCCTTTGAACGAAAAAGACGACGTTCGAGCCACCACCCGCAGGTCCTTCAATTGAGCCAGCGCGTCTATTATGTTCTCCGCCATTCCGTCGCAGAAATAGTCCTGCTCTGGGTCGGCACTCAGATTGGCGAAGGGAAGCACGGCAACAGAAGCGGGCGCCTCTGCGGCCACGGACGGTTTTCTGGACGGCGGCTCGAGAGAAGACGTGGATTCGAGACCGCGCGCATATGCGGCCAGGTCGTCTTTGAGATCCAAGGCCGTCTGATAACGTTCGTCGGGGGTCTTGGCCATGGCCCTGTCAGTGATACGCTGCAGTTCGTCCGCCAATCCCGGACGGAAACTGGACATCGGCTGCGGACTCTCGTTGAGGATGGAGTACATGACCGCGGCTTCGTACTCACGCTCAAAGGGGGACACCCCGGTCAGCATCTCGTAGAGTGTGATTCCCAGGGACCAGATATCCGTCCTGTGATCCACCGCCTCACCCCTCACCTGCTCGGGGGACATATATGCAATGGTGCCGAGGGTCCTGCCCGTTCTGGTCAGGTTGGATTTACCTGCAAGCTTGGCCAGGCCGAAGTCCAAGATCTTCATGGTTCCGTCGTTGGTGGCCATTATGTTTGCGGGCTTTATGTCACGATGCACAATGCCTCTCTCGTGCGCCTTCGCCAATCCCTGGGCGACCTGCGTTGCGACGTCCACTGCCTCGGTGATCTTGAGCGGGCCCCGCTGGATTCTCGTTCTGAGCGTTTCACCCCCGTAACACGCCATGGCTATGAACATCTGCCCGTCTTCGGATTCGGCTATTTCATAGACCGTGCAGACGCTTTGATGGTCGAGCGACGAGGCGGCCTTGGCCTCGTGGATGAAGCGTTCCTTCGCTTCGAGGTCGCTTGTGAGATCGGGAGGCAGGAATTTGAGGGCGACGTCCCGGTCCAGTCTGGTGTCGAGGGCTCTGTAGACCACGCCCATTCCGCCCTCGCCCAGCCTCTCAAGTATCTTATAGTGGGAGATCGTCTTGCCTATCATGGATGCTCCGGAATGTCCGGCTCCCAGCCCGCGTGCCAGGCGCTCAAGCCTGCGGTCCCAAGTCCACAGGGCATTCTAATCGATGGAACGCCCATGTTCAAGACAGGTTTGGCAGCGGCAAGTCGTCGTCAACCGCCAGATTGCCTTTCACTGGCAAGGCGACGTCAGCGCCTACGGCGGGACCCCGGGGGTCAGTTCAAAACGCTGACCCCCTTTGTCTGCCTGTTCGTGGGTCCTGCACGCATGTTCTCTCCTTCGGGGTTAGCCTGAAGCATCGCCACCCCTGTTCTCACCCATTTGAAACACACTCACCGGTCTAACGTATTAGAGTATAAGAGGGTCCTTAGAACGGTCTGTGGGAGGGGTGTTTCCATGCCGAGAACCAGGAAGGTGATGATGCGAATTGAAACAGACGCAAGGACGGTCATCAAGACTATAGTTGGAGCGACACGCGAGATAACAATTCCACCACTAGTCTTGCTCTGCACCCTGCTTATTCCGTTGGCGTCAGACGCGCTTGCCGACTCACAGAAGACTCTGAGGCTCAGAATAGTTGAATCCGCCCCTGCCATTGACGGTTTCCTGGACCCGTCCTGGAGTCAGGCCGATTCGGTGTCTGATTTCGTTCAGTTCGAACCCTATCATGGCAGGGAACCCTCCCGGAAGACTCTGGCCAAGATTCTCACGACTGATAAGGCTCTGTATTGCTTGATGATATGCCTTGACGAGAGAAAGAACATACAGCGCAACACCAGCACGCTTGATGAAGCCGGCGGTGACATAGTTTCGCTCATGATAGACACGTTCGGCGACAAGCGTACCGCCTACAAGTTCGCGGTTTCCGCCTCCGGCGCGCGCTCAGATTGCCGGCTCTTGGACGACGCACGCAACCGCGACTACAACTGGGACGGCGTCTGGTTCTCCGCGGCCCGGATATACGACTGGGGCTTCGTCATTGAAATGGAGATTCCCTATCGTTCAATACAGTATGACGAGTGCCTGGCCGAATGGGGTCTGGACTTCGACCGTTGGATCCCGACTCTCACTGAGGACATCTATTGGTGTCCGTACGAGGAGAACGAAGGCCAGAGGATCTCCAAGTTCGGCCGGCTGGTATTCGATGATTTCCGGCCGTCGGTAAAGGGGCTGAATCTTGAGATCTATCCTGTCGGCATCTCCAAACTCGAATACCTCCACGATTCTGAGTATGACTTCACTCCCAATGCAGGCGTCGACGTATTCTACAATCCATCCCAAAAACTCACCTTTCAGCTGACGGCGAACCCCGATTTCGCTCAGATCGAGGCGGACCCGTTCGATTTCAACATCTCCCGCTACGAGACGTATTTTTCGGAAAGACGACCCTTCTTCACGGAGGGCAGCGAAGTCTTCATGCCGTCCGGTCGCGAGCGCGGCTCCGGGTTCTACGAGCCGCTGGAACTGTTCTATTCGAGGCGCATCGGCAAGAAACTTCCTGACGGCAGCGAAGTGCCGCTGCTGCTGGGTACCAGGGCCTTCGGCCGCTTGAAAGAATGGGAGTACGGGGGCTTTCTGGCAGTGACTGACGAGACAGATTACATTATCGGCGGAGAAAGACAAACCGAGGCCCAGGCGTTGTTCAGTTCCGTGAGACTAAAGAGACAAGTGCTGGGTAATTCGTCCGTCGGCCTGCTGTACGTCGGCAAGAACACCGAGGATGAGAACACCGGAGTGATCGACATCGACGGCGCCTTCCGAGCCGCAGACTGGCAGCTTGCCTATCAGCTCGCCCGCTCCTACAGGGGGCTGGAGGGTGATTTCGCGGGGTCCACGGGCCTCAAGATAGCCAAGGAGAAGTGGCTCGGCGCAGTGAGAAGCAGATACGTCGGTGAGGACTTCGACGTGAGCGGAGTCGGCTACGTTCCGTGGAAAGGCACGACTGAAGTGACTGCAATCGGCGGCCCCCGCTGGTATTTCAAAGAGGGGCCCGTTCAGCAAGTACTGCTCTACACCGGCGGAGTGCTTAACCACGAGAAGGTCGATGCTTTCACGGACAGGGCCGGCGCACTGGGACTGAACATGCAGTTTCGCAGCGGATGGGGATACGAAATATCAGGTGTGGTCGGTCGTTCGAAGGACATGGACAGAGAGTTCGATTCCTTCGACGCAAACCTCTCGTCCTGGTACAGCATCTCTCCTAAATGGGACGCCTCTCTATCGGCAGGCTTCTCGCGCACGTACAACTTCTCCAGAGACTATCTGGCGTTCTACGCGTGGTCGGAGAGCGAGATCGAGTGGCGCGCCATGGACTTGCTCGAGCTCGGCACGTCGCTCGGGTTCTTCGTCGAAGGGAACCCCGACGACGAAGTAGAGGACGTCACGGTCAACGCACGCCCCTTCATTTCCGTGACTCCGGTCAACGACTTGAACGTGCGGGTATACGTCGACAACGTTTACGTGCGGTCCGCGGAAAAAGTCCAGCAGGTGATCGGCGGTCTGCTATTTTCCTACAATTTCCGGCCCAAGAGTTGGATCTATCTTGCCATCAACGAGGTCAGAGACAGGAGCGAAGAATACGACCCTTACGGGACTCCGCTGGCCAATCGCATGCACTTGACCGACAGGGCGTGCGTGCTGAAGCTCAAGTACCTCTTTTACTTCTGAACGGCGCCCGGCGTTATCCGGCAGGCGGCTTTCTATTTTTCAGCATCGCTGCCCAGTTTTACGTCACGGAGGGCGGCGGTGACGACGTAGATCCGTTCGTTGTTGGCGTTCGGATCAATCGGGATGAGATAGAATCCCTTCCTGTCCCTACCGTAGCCGAGGCTGAATCCTCTGATTACCTCACCGTCGGAAAAAGTGACCTTGATCTTAAGTCCTCGCAAGGCGGTGCAGTCCACTTCGCTGAACTTGCTTTTCTCAACATATTTGCTATTTCCTTCGAACGTCTTCACAAAGAACACTGCCTTGAGGTCATTGCATCTGACGTCGTGGGTATTCCCAGTCTGGTCCACCATATGAAAAATCTCTACCATCGGCTTGAAGTCGTGCGTGTATCCTTTGAGGAGTTTCCCGCTCTTGAAGCGGACCACTATTCGATTCCGTTCGACATTGGATTCTTCCATGGCACAGGCCCTCCGGGGGACAGATCTTTGGAGCTCAGAGGAACAGCAACGCTGTGAGTTGTGCGAGATCGAGGGTTGCCTGAGAGGACAATACTGCAGAGCGCTGGCGGTTGCCACAAGAAATCGCTGCCTTCCTGGGTGACTGCCCTCCGGGGCCAGGCCGGGTCCATCGGCAGCGCATTTGGCTCTCTTGGTTTGCCAAGCCGAGGGTTGGCGTCGGGCTAACGTCAATATAACCAACGTGTTGCCAGACCGTCGCAAAATCACCTATTGACACGAACGGGGTTCTGGCCGATAATATTGTTGTGTAACAAGCCGAGGGTCGCTGTCTGTCTTGGGCGCAAGCCGGGCTGGCGAAGAGGTTAAGAGGACAGGTTGAGTCAGTCTCCGCAATAAAGATAGTCCGCTCCGAACTTCCATTCTGAACGTCTATCTGTGGTTTCTCTCAAACTACTCACTCCACCCTCGTAATACACTGCCTGGTTTGCGGGCGGGAACGCTCCCGGAAACGGGCAAGAGTACTCACTTGAAGTGGCCCATGACTACAGGAGGTGCGCGGGGAATCAATCAGAGCATCTGAAACAGGTTCGTGTTTGACATTCTCAGGAGTCTGGTAATGTTGCTGTCAGAGAGGTTTGAAATGCTATTTTGCTTCTACCTCCCCGAGACATTGTTAGACGAAGAGAAATGAGTGAAAAAGGAGATTAGAATGCAAGGTAGCAAACTTTACGTAGGAAATCTTGGTTACTCAGTTACCAGCGATCAGCTGGAAGAGTTGTTCGGTGCACACGGCACCGTGAGGCAGGTCACCGTGATCGAAGGCAAGGGTTTCGGCTTCGTCGAGATGTCGAGCTCTGCCGAGGCCGAGAAGGCGAAGGAAGCTCTGGATTCGACCGACTTCCAAGGTCGCACCCTGAAAGTCGACGAGGCTCGTCCTCCGCGCGAGAGAGAGCGCAGACCCGGCGGCGGCGGCGGCGGATACAGGAGATTCTAAGGTTGGCGTGACTGAGCCCCGGGGCTAGTGCCTGTTGCCCGGAGGTTCGTCGCCGGCCTGTGCCATTTCGGTAGTCAGACATTTCAAGTGAGAAACGATGAGGGGGAGACGTTCAGTCTCCCCCGATTCGTTTTATCGTGATACGTGAGTTAATGTCACACACCGCAGCGCAGTTGCGTATAATGCGGGGCAGTGACTCGATGCCGGGAGGCAGCTAGCTGACGATGGAAGCTACGCGGACCTTCGCTGGTATTGTCCGGGAGAGCGGGCGCGCGAGGAAGTAAATGGCAAGACGCAAGGTGATCGTTGTCGGGGCGGGGGCGGCCGGTCTGATGGCCGCAGGGCAGGCCGCCGAACTGGGGGCCGAGACGCTCCTTCTCGAAAAGATGAACCGGCCCGGACGCAAGCTGGACATCACCGGCAAGGGCCGCTGCAACCTGACCAACGTGACCCCGCTGCCGGAATTCATCACGCACTTCGGCCCCAACGGACGTTTCCTTCGCCAAGCCTTTTCACGGTTTTTCACGTCCGAGCTGGTCGCCTTTCTTGGCGAGCACGGATTGCTTACTGTGACCGAGCGAGGGGGACGTGTCTTTCCAGCCAGCGGTCGGGCCCACGACGTTGTGGAGGCACTCTCACGCTGGGTCAACGAATGCGGTGTGACCGTGCGTGCCCGGTCGCCGGTGGAACGCTTGATTGTCGAGGGGCGCCGGATCGTCGGAGTGGGGCTGTCGCGCGGCCGCGTTTATCAGGGGGATGCGGTGGTGCTGGCCACCGGCGGGGCGTCCTATCCCGCCACCGGCTCAACCGGCGACGGATACAGACTGGCCGCGTCTGTCGGCCACAGGATAGTGCCGATTCGCCCGGCTCTGGTTCCATTGGAAACCGCCGGCCGGATAGCCCGCAAGTTACAGGGTCTGAGTCTTAAGAATGTCACTGCGAGTGTCCGGGTCGAAGGGAAGAAGCAGACCCACGCCTTCGGCGAGATGCTCTTCACTCACTTCGGCCTGTCCGGGCCAATAATCCTCTCAATGAGCAAAACGGCCGTTGACTCGCTGCGTTTGGGCCAGGAGGTGACGGTTTCCATCGATCTCAAGCCCGCTCTCGACGACCGCGAGCTGGAAGCGCGCCTTATTCGCGACCTCAAGGCGCACGGCAAGCAGCGATTCAGCACGATGCTGAAGGGACTGCTTCCCAGAAAACTGATACCGCTCTGCGCGGAGTCAGCAAACGTTCCGGCTGACAAGATGGCCCACCAGGTGACGGCGGCTGAACGCAAGCGACTGCGCGTGTGGCTCAAGGATTTTCGCCTGGAGGTCACCGGACACCGTCCGTTTGAAGAAGCCATCATCACTGCCGGCGGTGTGGACACGCGGGAAGTGGACCCGCGCACAATGGCGTCCCGGGTCATCGAAGGGCTCTATTTCACTGGCGAGGTACTGGACGTGGACGGTGACACCGGCGGCTATAACCTGCAGGCCGCATTTTCCACCGGCTGGGTTGCCGGTCGGTCGTCGGCGATGTGTCTCAAGGCCCGGCGTCCCTAAGAGGCCGGTGCCTTTTTCGGCGCCGCCACCGTTTCCTTCCGGATTAGCAGCGCTTCGTCACGCCGACTCTAGGCCCTCGCGCATGCCCCGTAGAACACAGATTCATGAGCGAATGTGCTGCCCGCCTGTTCCTGCCGGAAATCACCTGTTGACAGGAAAAGTGCCCCCGCTGATAATAGTACACGGACATGACCCGAGGAGCGCTGCCCACCTCGGGATAGCATATCGGCCAGCTATGAGGTTAAAGAGGACAGGTTGAGTCGCCAGCTGCAACAAAGAGAGTCCGCTCCGAACTTCCATTCTGAACGCTTATCTGTGCTCTGCGTTCCCAGCTTGCTCATTCTACCCTCTCTAATCCGTGATTCGCACATGCGTGGAAGAAAAAGCTCACTTGAAATGGTCTGTAACTGTCGAAGGTGGTGATCAAGGAATCAGTTACATCCTCAGAAACAGGCGCTTTATCAGTGTTCTCTTGAGTTTGGTAATGTTGCCACGAGAGAGGTTTGAATTGCTATTTTGCTTCTGCCTCCCCGAGAGAGACATTATTCGACGAAGAGACGAGAAACGAGCAGGAAAAGGAGAATGGAATGCAAGGTAGCAAGCTTTATGTCGGGAATCTGGGTTACTCTGTGAGCAGCGAGCAGTTGGAAGAGTTGTTCCGTGCCCACGGCACCGTGAAGCAGGTCACCGTGATCGAAGGTAAGGGCTTTGGGTTTGTCGAGATGTCGAGCTCTGCCGAGGCCGAGAAGGCGAAGGAAGCTCTGGATTCGACCGACTTCCAAGGTCGCACTCTGAAAGTCGACGAGGCCCGTCCTCCGCGCGAGAGAGAGCGCAGACCCGGCGGTGGCGGCGGCGGATATCGCAGATTCTAGAGCCGGAGCGTTAGAGCCCCGGGGCTAGTGCCTGTGGCCCGGAGTTCTTCGCTGGCCTAGCCATTTCGGCAGACAGATATTTCAAGTTAGAGCAGATGAGGGGGAGACGTTGAGTCTCCCCCTCATCGTTTTGCGGGGAATCCTGAATTGCTGAAAACGCGACCGGCAGGTCCGAAACGCCCCATGCTCCAGGCCCCGGAGCTGCTCGGTATCAACACTGTCGGCACATGCTGGATGCGCCGTTCCCACGCAAGACACAGATCCTACGAATGGAGCGCCATCTTCCTTCCTGCTGATTTCGCGGCCAGGTTTGTGTACAATAGTGCAATCGCGGAAAGCGCCGGGAACATGCTCAACAGACGGCCTCAAGAAGTGTCAACTGCTTGGAGCCGCCAACGACTATCGGCACGCACAGGCATACGCGGCTGTCGCATGGCGGTCGTCTCCCATCCCGCCTTTGTGCCTGAGGCCATGATATGATGCAGGTTCACTCTGAGAAGGTAAGAGACAGAGGGGAGTTGCCCGGTCCCGTGATATTGGGGCCGGCCCGGCACCCATGGCGTGCCAACAGCCTCTTGCGTGCCGCCGACCCTTTGCGCGACCCTGACTCCCTGCGCGCTCTTAATCCGTCGCGTGTCCCCGACCTCCTGCGCATCTTCGCTGTGGGGGCGGCAGCTCTTGCTCTCCTTAACTGTGCGCATTCTTCGGCACCGGCGACGCAACGTTCCCCGATGTCCTATTTGCCTGCCCCCTCGGCCTCGACCTCAGCGACGGGAAGTCTGAACCCGGCCAAGCCCGGACCGATGGTGCCTGTCGAGCAGGTGCTGAGCCGGGGCGGTAAGTTGACCGTCGCAGACGTGGTCGATATCGCACTCCGAAGCAATCCTGCCACGAGAGCAGCCTGGGCCGACGCCAGGGCCGCTGCCGCTAACTATCGTTCCTCCAAGGGAGCCTGGCTGCCGACAGTAAATCTGAGCGGGAGCGCCACGCGCTCCAAGAGCGGGTCGCCTCCCGACCGATCCGAAGCGCCCGTCACAAACTACAACGCAACGGCCAGTCTCTCATACCTCCTGCTGGACTTCGGCGGCCGCTCCGCATCGGTGGAGGAAGCCAGGCAGGCCTTTCTGGCCGAGGAGTGGACCCGTAACGCAGTCATGCAGAATACGGTTCTCCAGGTCGAGGTTGCCTTTTTCAGTTATGCTGGGGCCAGGGCAATGCTCGAGGCCAACCGAACCTCGCTCGCTGAAGCCGAGGCCAACCTGGCTGCTGCGGAGGAGCGGCAGCGGGTTGGACTCGCTACTAGTGCAGACGTGTTGCAGGCCAAAACTGCTTACTCCGAGGTAAAACTGGCTGTGGTGGGCTCGGAAGGACAGGTCCGGATTGCCAGGGCGTCACTCGCAGTCTCGATGGGCTATCCTGCAAACGTCTCTCAGGACCTGGACGTTTCTGCCCCGGAAGTCCCGGACAGCGAGCTCTCGGCGACAGTTGACGAACTCATTGACAGGGCGCTCGCCGGCCGTCCGGAACTCCGGGCCTCCCGCGCAGCGTCACGCGAGTCCGGAGCCCGCGTGACTCAGGCCTGGTCCAGGATGCTGCCGTCTCTGTCAGTCTCCGGCTCCATCGGCCGTGCGTGGCCGCGGGGCGAACCGGATTTCAGCGAGAGTTACAGCGGAACCCTGCAAGTGCAGATCCCCATATTCACCGGATTCTCACAGCAGTTTGATCTCTTCAGGGCGAGAGCTCAGGCCGAGGCCGACCGGGAGCGGACCCGCAGCGTCGAGCAGACAACCGTCTTCCAGGTCTTCTCGGCCCACAGTGATTTTCTCACTGCGGGTGAGAGGCTGAAGGCGACCGACGATCTCGTGGCCAGCGCGCAGCAATCAGAAGAGGTCGCACTGGGACGCTACAAGGAGGGGGTCGGGAGCATCCTTGATTTACTCTCTGCACAACGAGCCCTCGCGATGGCCAGGGCCGAGCAGATCAACGCACAATTGAGCTGGTTCATAGTGCTGGCCCAGCTCGCCCACGACGTCGGCGTCCTGGAATTAGACGGGGACAATCCCCTGGTGCCCGGCGCATTCGTTCCGAGGTGAAATCATGAAACTGCTAAGGCGTGCACATTGTGCGGCACACCGCCTGTCCTTAAGTCTGCTGCTCGCTGGTCTGTTGCTCGCGGGACTGCTGCTCACAGGTCTGTTGTTCGCGGGCTGTTCCGACAACAAGGCGGCCCGCCGGCAACCGGCCGTGCCCGTGATTGTAGGCAAGGTGGTGGTCCAGCCCCAGCCCCTATCGTTGACGGCAGTGGGCGTGGTGGAACCGCTCGAGGCGGTCTCGGTCAGGGCCCAGGTGGGCGGGGTCATCACAGAGGTGAAATTCTCTGAGGGCCAAGAAGTCCGGGCCGGCCAGCTTCTGTTCCAGATCGATCCTCGCCCCTTCAGGGTCGCGCTGGATGCTGCCGAGGCACAGCTCGCCAGGGACAGCTCCCAGTTGGCCAACGCCGAGATCCAGGCCCGGCGCTACGCCGACCTCGTTAAGAAAGACTACGTGACGCAGGAGCAGCACGACGCGGTCCGGACGCAGGTCGAAGTGTTCAGGTCCACGGTGCAGGTGGACAAGGCCGCAGTGGAACAGTCCAGACTGAACCTGAGCTATGCTTCGGTCGCAGCTCCCATATCAGGCCGCACCGGCAGTCTTCTCATGAAGAGGGGCAACGTCGTCAAAGCTAACGACGCTGCGCTCGTGGTCATCAACCAGATGCGTCCCATCCGCGTGAGCTTTGCCATTCCCGAGAACCAGCTTCCCGTCGTACAGAAATACGCTGCGGGCAACAAGAGGCTGGAGGCGCTCGTCAGGCCGTCGAGAAACGGCGGCGGCTCCGAACAAAAGGGACACCTGACCTTCTTCGACAACGCGGTGGACTCGAACACAGGCACGGTCACCCTGAAAGTGGAGTTTCCCAACAAGGACGGCTCTCTTTTGCCCGGCCAGTTTGTGGACACGGAACTGCTTCTCGCCGTGGAGCCCAACGCCCTCACTGTGCCGGCGAGTGCGGTCGTAACGGGGCAGGAGGGCACGTTCGTGTTCGTGGTCGGTTCCGACAAGAAGGCGGAGAAGCGGCCCGTCAAGGTCAACAGGACGCAGGACGGCACTGTCGTCATAGACGAAGGCCTGAATGCAGGCGAAACCGTGGTGACGGACGGCCAGATGCGGCTCACGCCCGGAGCCGCAGTGGAGATCAAGTCGGACGTTTCGAAAAAGAGCGGGTCCAAGTGAACGTCATCTGCACAGACTCCCGGGCAACCACTCACACTAACGTCCGGAGCAGCGCACAGAGACGTACTCAGAGAAGCGCTCAGACGAACGCCCAGAGAAACACTCGATGAACATATTCATCAACAGGCCGGTCATGACAACCCTCATCATGATGGCCATCATTGTCGCGGGGGTCCTCGGTTACCGACTCTTGCCGGTGAGCGACCTGCCGACAGTGGACTTTCCGACAATCTCTGTGTTCGCCAGCCTGCCCGGCGCGAGCCCGGAGACCATGGCCTCGACAGTGGCCACCCCCCTCGAGAAGCAGTTCTCCACCATCGCGGGCATTGACAACATGACCAGCTCGAGCGGCCTGGGGTCCACGCAGATCACGATTCAGTTCAATCTGAACCGGGACATCGACGCGGCTGCACAGGACGTTCAGGCGGCGATAGCGGCCGTGTCCCGTCAGCTTCCCCGGGACATGCCGTCTCCGCCTTCCTACCAGAAGGTGAACCCGGCGGCGTCGCCGATTCTCTTCATCGCCCTCACTTCGCCGACACTGCCGCTTTACCAGCTCAACGAATACGCCGAGAACATCATGGCTCAGCGCATCTCCATGGTGAGCGGAATTGCCCAGGTGCAGGTGTTCGGAGCTCAGAAGTACGCCGTACGCATACAGCTCAACCCTCTCGCTCTTGCATCGAGGGGGATAGGGATCGACCAGGTCATCAGCGCGGTCTCTTCCAATAATGTGAACCTGCCCACCGGCACCCTCTGGGGCCAGGACAAGGCCTACACGGTGAAGGCCTCGGGCCAGCTCAGCAGCGCCGACAGCTACCGGTCAATCGTGGTGGTGTACCGGAACGGAGCGCCGGTGCGTCTTGAGGATCTCGGGAGGGTGTTCGACAGCGTGCAGAACGACAGGGTCGCGGCTTGGTTCAACGATGATAGGTCTATCATGCTTGCGATCCAGCGCCAGCCCGGCACGAACACCGTGAAGGTGTCCGACGCAGTCAAAACCCTTCTGCCGAGCTTCAAGAGCCAGATCCCGGCCTCGGCGAGCTTTCACATACTCTTCGACAAGGCCGAACCAATCAAGGCGTCGGTGAACGACGTGAAGTTCACGCTCCTGCTGACGCTTTTCCTCGTGGTCATGGTCATTTTCCTTTTCTTAAGGAACTTCTCGGCCACGGTCATCCCGAGCCTCGCACTTCCGATGTCGGTCGTGGGCACTTTCGCCGTCATGGCGCTGCTAGGGTTCAGCCTGGATAACCTTTCTCTGATGGCGCTCACTCTGGCAGTGGCCTTTGTCGTGGACGACGCCGTGGTTATGCTGGAGAACATCTTCAGGCACATGGAAATGGGGAAGACCCCTTACAAGGCCTCGGTGGACGGCGCCAGGGAAGTTGGATTCACCATAGTCTCCATGACGCTTTCTCTCGTCGCCGTGTTCATTCCCATTCTTTTTCTGGGCGGCATCATGGGGCGGCTGTTCCGGGAATTCGCGGTGACCATCATGGTGGCGATTCTCCTCTCGGGCTTCGTGTCTCTTTCGCTCACGCCCATGATGTGCAGCCGCTTCCTCAAACGAGAGAGAAAGGACAGGCACGGGCGTTTCTTCGACGCCGTCGAGACCTTCTGGGAAAGGACCGTCAGGGTTTACGGCAGGAGCTTGGACTGGGTCGTTCACAGGAAACGCGCGACGCTCGTCTTCTCTGCCGCGGTTCTGGCGGTGACTCTGTTCCTGTTCGGTTTCATATCCAAAGGTTTCATTCCCAGCGAAGACACGAGCTTCCTCTCCGCGTCCACCGAGGGCGCAGAGGGTCTCTCCTTCGAAAGAATGGTGAAGCACCAGGAGGCGGTGGCGGTGGTCGTGGCGAAGGATCCCAGCGTTTCGGCGTTCACCTCCTCCGTTGGGGGCGGAGGTGGCGGCACTACCAACAGGGGCAACATGTTTATCAGATTGAAGCCGCGGCGCGAACGCAGGATGAGCGCCGACGAGGTGGCGAACGCCCTTCGCATGAAGATGTCAAAGATCCCCGGCATACGAGTGTTCGTCGTGAATCCGCCCGCTATCAACATCGGAGGACGCGGAGCGTCCAGTCTCTATCAGTTCACCCTCCAGTCGGCCGACCTTCAGTCGCTCTACTCCGCAGCTCCGTTGCTCGAAGCAAAACTGAGAGGGGACGACAAGCTGAGAGACGTAAACAGCGACCTCCGCATCAGCAACCCGGAGGTGAACCTCGTCATTGACAGGGACAAGGCTGCTTCCCTGGGCGTTACACCGCAGGACATCGAGACAGCGCTATACTCGGCATACGGCACGCGCCAGGTTTCTACAATCCTGGCTCCGAACAACCAGTATTACGTCATCATGTCCCTGCTGCCCGAGTACCAGAGGGACCCGTCCGCGCTGCAATACCTCTACGTACGATCTCAGTCCGGAAACCTGGTGCCCCTGTCTACTCTTGCCCGGGTCGAGACTGGCGCCGGACCGCTCAGCGTGAACCACTCGGGCCAGTTGCCGTCAGTGACCATCTCTTTCAATCTCGCGGAGGGCGTCGCCCTCAGCCAGGCAGTCGACGCGGTGGACAAGGCCGCCAGGGAGACTCTGCCGGCTTCCATTGCGACCAACTTTGCGGGGACCGCACAAGTGTTCAAGTCCTCCCAAAGCAGCCTCGCTGGACTGCTGGTCCTGGCCATCCTTGTCATCTACTTGATCCTGGGCATACTCTACGAGAGCTTCATCCACCCCATCACAATACTGACGGGCCTGCCTTTCGCGGTGTTCGGAGCCCTCATCACACTTATGATATTCCATGTGGACTTGAACTTGTACAGCTTCGTCGGGCTCATCCTGCTGGTCGGCGTTGTGAAGAAGAACGCAATCATGATGGTCGACTTCGCCATCGAAGCGAGGGAAGAGGGGATGGAATGTGAGGAGGCCATAGTCAGGGCGTGCAAGATCAGGTTCCGGCCCATCATGATGACAACGGTGGCGGCCCTCATGGCCACCCTCCCCATCGCCCTCGGGTTCGGTGCAGGCGCAGAATCCCGCCGACCTCTGGGGCTGTGCGTTGTGGGCGGGCTTCTATTCTCACAGCTCGTTACGCTTTTCGTCACGCCGGTCTTCTACATCTATCTGGACAGGCTGGAGGGGAGGCTGGGACGGATGTTCGGCAGAAAGGAGCGCTCGTGAACGCAGCGCCCATAGTGCTCGGCGCCATTCTCGTGATGGCGTTGGCATATCGTTACTACAGCGCATTCATCGCAGCCAGGATCG
>Ga0315294_10004640_pt1 | contig 15017 bp, 11 predicted proteins | sample YL17G13_40_MG_FD_203626 | JGI IMG/M metagenome (GOLD analysis project Ga0315294, IMG submission 203626) | Sediment microbial communities from Yellowstone Lake, YNP, Wyoming, USA - YL17G13_40 | ecosystem: Environmental > Aquatic > Freshwater > Lake > Sediment | place: USA: Wyoming | collected... | reverse complement strand
GTGTTGGGTGATACCTCCAAAGCAAAATGCTGAATTTGTCGCAAATATGGAGAATGTTCTTGAAATCTACAAAATGCCTTATAACTCGGCCATTCCGGTTATTTGCATGGATGAACAGCCGACCCAGTTGATCAAGGAAACACGTATGAAGATGACCCTCGAACCTGGTAAGCCGGAACGTGTGGATTATGAATATGAGCGTAATGGCACGGCAGCGAATTTTATGTTCACCGAGCCTCTGGGCAGTTGGCGTAAAGTTAATGTTCGTCAGCAGAAGACGTCTATTGATTGGGCATACGAGATCAAAGAATTGCTGGATAAGGACTATCCGCAAGCCCATAAGGTTGTGTTGGTTTGTGATAATCTCAACACCCACAAAATTGCATCGCTTTATGAAGCGTTTGATCCTCAAGAGGCACTGCGGCTTGCTAAGCGTCTTGAGATACATTATACACCCAAGCATGGCAGTTGGCTCAATGTGGCTGAGATAGAACTTAGCGTGTTTACTAAACAATGCCTGGATCGACGAATACCGGATATGACAACATTGCAGCAAGAAGCAAAAGCATGGTATCGTAAACGAAATTCCAATCAGAAAGATGTGGATTGGCAATTTACAACAGATGACGCAAGGGTTAAGTTGAAAAGGCTATACCCACAAATTCAAATGTTGTGAGGTACTAGCCGTAAATATGGCAAACGCAGACATAGTGGCGTACTGGAGCTTAGACGATTCAGACGGCAGCTTGGCCCGCGATAGCTTAGGCAGAGGCGACGGTGTTCTTAAAGGTAATCCGGAATGGGCAAAAGGTCAATTCGGCGGAGCACTTAAGTTTGACGGTGCTGGTGATTATGTGGACTGTGGGGGAGGTCGTAGCTTAGGTGATCTGAACACATGGGCCGATATCACCGATGCGATGACGGTTGCAGCTTGGGTAAATATCCCTACTGTCCCTACCTTGTGGATGGCTATAGTCACCAAAGGTGATAGTGCTTGGAGATTTTTGACCAACGAGAACCAAAGAAAATTTGCCTTTGCTGTTACGGATCATCCTCAATTGCAAACCGTTTTTGGAAACATTGAGGTTCCTACTGGCGAATGGCAGCACGTCTGCGGAACGTATGATGGCCGAACAATCTCTTTATACGTCAACGGAGCGCTTGATGTAACCAAGGCCTATAATGGCGTCATAACTACAAATGCCCATAATGTATATATCGGTGAAAATGAGGGAGCGACGGGACGTTATTTCAACGGCCTGATCGACGACGTGGTCATCTTTGACCACGCGCTGAGCGAGGATGAGATCACCCAACTGTACAACTAGGGCGCAGCTTCGTTTGTCTCCGAAGCATTGGTAGTATTGGTCGATGACGTTAGGAGAGCCAAGGCTATCTTTAAAGAGCAACCCCCTCAAAAAGCTGTTGCTTTTCTTGAAAAGAAAACGGCTGAATATGAACGATGGAAAGGACAACTTCCAAATGATATCGAATTGCACCGCAGGCAACTTATTTCTAATCTATACTTTTTGTTGGCCAAAGCTAAGGAAGGGGCAGGAGCACGAAGCAGGGATGTTATTGCAGAGTACAAAAAGTCAGCATCTATATCATTAGGAGGGCCAACCTATGTTCCTGCTTTGTTGTGGCTGTTCAAAAATATTCCGGCTGATGATTATGTTGATACCATTAGGAAATCTGTACGTGTCGGTAAATACGTACCCAATAACGTCTGCCGTGTTGCCCAAGAGTTCGAATTAAGTGAAAGCTGGTCTCCATTTGAGCTCTTTCTGGATGGAACTTTTGCTGAAGTGGACCAGCCCACTTCGTATGCCAAAGCCATAGCTAAAGGTCTAAACAACGACATGTGGTCTAATATGTTCTCGGAATATTGCCAAAGTAAACCAGAATTAACGGAATATGTTTTTGGTGAGCATGAAAAACAGGCACAAGAATACATAGAACAGGATGAATTCTCGAAGGCGGTTAAGATATATCGTGACCTTGCGAGCCAATGTGTTTCTGACCAGGATAGGTCTGCGTATAAACTTAAGGTGTGTGAATGCATCTTCAAGATTGGAGAATATAACAGGGTTCTTTCTGAGCTTGACGATTTTACAAACAACAGCAAATCTGTCGATAGAGGTTCGATCGTAAAAGCAATGTTACTAAAAGGACAGGTTTATTTACAATTGAGCGAAATTGATCGTGCATACGATATTTTCTCGAAAATAATGAGAGAATATCCTAAAACGGAGCGGGCACTTGAAGCCAGTTTCTTCATTGGTTATTGCAATATGCTTCAAAGCAAATATAAGGAAGCTGTAGAAGCACTGAACAGGGTAGTTAAAGATTGTCCTCAAGACTCGTATGCAAATAAGGCACGTCTTTGTTTGGCAAGAATCAAAAGAGCGACTGAATAAAGTGTATACATGCGACAAGCTGACTTTGACAATTGGTATCCTTGCTATGGCCGCACAATTAATCTCGTCTTATAAAGGGCGAAAGCTGACTCAAAAGAAACGGTTGTTTTTTTGAAAGGCAGTAGCAAATGAAAAGAAGATTTAAAAAACTAAGGATTCCTCTTGCGATGCTGGTGATTGGTTTATCCACTGGTGTCGTACATGCTGAACTGGTGGGGCACTGGAAGTTTGATGAGGGCACCGGCACCGTAGCTTATGACTCAAGTATCTATGGGAATAACGGCATCTTCGAAGGCGACCCGCAGTGGGTGGTCGGCCATTTCGGCGGTGCCCTGGAATTTGATGGAGCTGGTGATTGGCTGGATTGCGGGACTCACCCAAGTTTGGAAATTACAGGTGCTGTCTCGATAACGGCGTGGATCAAAGTTGGTACTCAGGATATTGATCACAAGGTTGGGAGTAATCAGGACGAGGCCAATGGTGGCTATAAGATGGCCGTATTCACCAACAACAGGGTCGAATTTGAAATTCGAACTTCCGATAAAGCGGAAGTTCTCAACAGATATGTTGCTGGCGGGACAGAGATCGAGGTGGGTGTTTGGTATCACGTCGCTGGTGTCTATTCTCTGGAGGATGGTTACATCAGGACATATGTCAATGGAGTGCTGGACAGAGAGCTGCTTACAACTCAGGTGCTTGGCGCTTCACCAGGGTCTTTTAAGATTGGCTGTGAACCCTTCTCACCCGGTTCGTTCAATTTCAACGGCGTCATCGATGATCTTCGTATCTACAACCACGCGATAAACGAAGACGAAATCAAACAGCTATGTGACCATGTTGGAGATTCATTCATCCCGAAAGGTTATGTGGCTAAGTTGACAGAAGATACTGAGAATATTGTCAAAGAGCTTAAACCTGAGGAAGCTGTTGTTTTTATTGAGAAGAAAATCTCTGATTATGAACAATGGAGGATAAAAAACTTAAGTCACGTCAAGTCACGCGATAAAGAACTTTCTTCTGATATATATGTTCTGTTAGCAAGAGCTAAAGAGGCCGCCGGTGCCCCAATCCAGGATGTGATTGCAGCGTATAAACAATCAGTATCACAGCCCCAAAAGCCGTCAAACTACATTCCGACAGCTCTCTTGTGGCTTTTCGAGAAAACACCAACAGAAGAATATGTTGACATTGTTAGGGAGTGCATGCGCAATAGTGATGACACATCCCGCAATATATACGATGTTGCCAGGTATTTCGAGTCACGAAAGAACTGGGCTGCATTTGTGCTTTTCCTGGATACTATGTTTTCAGAAGTGGACGATCGTACTTCCTGTGCCAAAGTTGTGGCCAAAGGCCTTGGGGAAGATAAAGTGTGGGCCGGCAAGTTTCAAGAATATTGCCTGAATAAACCAGAATTGACGGGATATATATTTCACGAACATGAAAAAATTGCCAGAAAATATATAGCCCAGAAGAATTTTGGAAAGGCCGCCGAAATCTATCGCGACATTATTGGCCAGTGCGGCCCCAATCAAGAAAAAGCAGTATATGAACTTAAGTTGCACGAATGCCTGCTCAATAAGGGCCAATATGACACTGTCGTTCAGAACATAGACAGCTTCATCAAGAATAACAAAACCACTCACAAAGTATTGATAAGCAAAGCAATTATATTGAAAGGACAGGCTTATGTACAACTTGGGGATCTTAATCGGGCAACAGATACATTCTTTACGCTAATGATTGAGTATCCAGAGACAAAACAGGCGCCTGAGGCAAATTTCTTTGTCGGATATTGTTATATGCTCCAAGGTAAATTCGATGAAGCAGCAGAAGCATTTAATATTGTGGTGAAAGATTACCCGGAAAGCAGCTATGCCAGTAAGGCCAGCTCGTCCTTGATTCGTATAAAGGATATGACCGGGTAGATTGTGCGCGTGCAAAGAGCATCAGGCCTCTGTGAAAGGTAATGAAAGGTGAAAGCGAAACTTGAAAGGTTGATAGTCTTGGCTGTGTTATTGGTTGCGAGCCTGCTGGCCAGAACCACAATTGCCGACTTGGTTGCATACTACCCCTTCAACGAGGGAAGCGGCACCACTGCTGAAGACGCTTCCGGCAACGGCCACGACAGTTCGGTGAGCCGTGATGTGCAGTGGATAAATAGCAAGAGTGGCCATGGTAAGGCACTATACTTCAGAGGCGAGAACGCAACTGGACACGTGGACTGCGGAACGTGGAACCCCTCGGAATTGACAGGCCAGCTCACTGTTGCGCTTTGGATTAGATGGGATGGCCTCGGTGGCGCCTGGCAAGGGCCAATCAGCAAGCGAAACAATTGGGCTGCAGACCGAATGGCCTGGCAGGTCGGGGTGAATAGAGACAGTCAACAAATTGCGTTTTACCGGGAAGGCAGTTACCCGAACTGCGGCGATTGCGTTTTGCCCAAGGGGGAATGGACGCACGTGGCTGCAACGTTCGATGGAACCACCGTAGTCTTCTACATGAACGGTAAAGTCACCGGTCGGGGCGGTTTCTCGTTTGGCTCGGATACCGATGCTTCGGTCATTATCGGAGCGGCAGACCCAGGTGGCCTTGACACTTTTCACGGCGCTCTTGACGAAGTGTGCATCTTCAACAACGCACTGAGCGAAAATGACATTATCCAGTTATACAATATGGGCGGCGCTTCATTTGTCTCGCCATCGCTATTGGGATTGCTCAACAGCGTTGACCAAGCCAGGAGAAACGCCGAAAAACGTCCCCCGCAAGAAGCTGTGGCCCTCTTTGAGAAGAAGATTGCGGAGTATGAGCTGTGGGAAAAAGAGAATCCAAAACATGTCGGATTGCGCAGCGAATTCCTGGCTTCGGATCTGCATTTCTTCTTGGCAAAAGCCAAGAAAGCTGCTGACGCATCGACCAGTGATATCGCCGAGGCGTACATGAAGTCGGCATTAACATCCTCGAAGTCACAAAATTACGTTCCTGCTCTGTTGTGGCTGTCTGCGAATCTCTCTGCAAATGACTATATTGAATTTGTCAGGAAATGTAAGCCCAACGATGAGGGCGCATTCGACAATATTCACCTTATTGCCAGGAATTTTGAGGCAAGCAGAGACTGGGGTGCATTTAAGCTCTTCTTAGACGGTAATTTTGCCGAAGTGAATGACACTACTGCTTACGCCAAAGCTATAGCTGAAGGTCTAAGCAGTGACGGTGTGTGGGCCAACAAGTTTCTCAAATACTGCCGAGGTAAACCGAAATTGACGGAATACTTTGTAGGTGAGTGTGAAAGACTGGCGCAAGGACACGTAGAAGAGATGGAATTCTCAAAGGCGGTTGAGATATACCGTGACCTTGCGAGTCAATGTGGGTCTGACCAGGATGAATCTGTTTATGAACTTAAGGCGTGTGAGTGCATTTTCAGTGGGGGGCAACACTCAAGGGCTCTCTCTGAGCTTGATGGTTTCATAGACAACAACAAATCGACCAATAAGGCCTTGCCCGCAAAGGCAATGCTGTTGAAAGGGCATATCTATATGCAATCGGGCGAATTGGATCGTGCATCCGATATCTTCTCGAAGACAGCGGCAAAATATCCCCAAAGCAAACAGGCAACTGAGGCAAATTTCTTCATCGGTTATTGCCTTATGTTGCAGGGCGAGCATGCAAAAGCTGCGGAAGCACTGCGTATGGTCGTAAAGTGCTATCCCCAGAGTTCTTATGCAGGCAGAGCACGTCTTTGCCTTATGAGGGTCGAAAGAATGAGAAGATAGTGCAGAAATCCCAAAAATTGTTATAGCTGTGCAAGACTCCATTCAGAAAAGGATGGCCTAAGATGAAATGGGAATTTACAGAGGTAGTGCTCGTAGCCGCGGTTTTGTTCGTGAGTCCGGCTTTAAATGCAGTTCATGCCGATCTGATTGCGCTGTGGCAATTCGATTTTGAAGGCGCGACCGATAGCTACGGTGATAACCACGGTACTCTTAATGGTTATCCGGATTTCTCGGCTGGGCACGCAGACCTTGACAGGGCGCTGGATTTAAGGGGTAACGATTACGTATCAATTCGCAACGAATGGAATTTCGACATCACTAATGAGATTACTGTGGCAGCCTGGATAAAGGTCAACAAGTTTGACAAACGATGGCAGGCGATTATCACCAAGGGTAACAGAGCCTGGCGACTGGCCAGGACGAACAATGAAAACACCTTGGCATTTCACTTAACCGGTGTCACTTCGGACAACAATGGCATTCACCAGAATCTTGGAGTAGAGGGGAACGTTAATGTAGATGACGGGCAATGGCATCATGCGATAGGTGTTTATGATGGGTCGAAGGTTTACCTGTACGTGGACGGCATATTGGACAAGTCTCTAAACGCTTCGGGAACCATTGCGACAAACAGCTACAATGTCTGCATCGGTGAAAACGCGCAGGAGAGAGGACGCTGCTTCGATGGCCTCATAGATGATGTTGCCATCTTCGACCACGCGCTAACCGAAAAGGAGGCCAAACAGCTATACGACCAGGGCGGCGCTTCGTTCATCCCGAAAGGTTACATGGCCAAATTGATTGAAGGAGCTGAGACCACTGTCAAACAGCTTAGACCCCAGGAAGCGATTGCTTATCTTGAAAGGAAGATTGCTGAATACGAAAAATGGAGAGCAAAAAATGTAGATGATATTAAGTTACCAGAGGACAAACGACTGTCTTCAGATATTTATGTTCTGTTGGCAAGAGCTAAAGAGGCTGCAGGCGCATCCACCCAGGATGTGATTGCAACGTATAAGCAATTAGTGTCACAGCCCCCGAAGCGGTCAAAATACGTTCCGGCAGCCCTCTTGTGGCTTTTCGAGAAGACGCCTACAGATGAGTACATTGACGCTGTTAAAGCGTGTGTGCGCAACAACGACGAGTCATTCTACAATATATATCATATTGCCAAACATTTTGAATCAAGCGGGAACTGGGCTGCATTTAAGCTCTTCCTGGACGCAATGTTCTCAGAAGTGAATGATACTACTTTGCATGCCAGAGTTGTGGCTGAAGGCCTTGGGGAAGATAAAGTGTGGGCCGGCAAGTTTCAGGAATACTGCCGAAATAAGCCGGAATTGACAAGGTATCTATTTTACGAAGATGAAAGAACTGCCAGGCAGTATATAGCCGAGCAGAATTTTGCCAAGGCCACCGAAGTCTACCGGGACATTGTCAGCCGATGTGGTCCCAACCAGAAAAAAACCATATATGAGCTCAGGGTGTGCGAATGCCTGTTCAACGGCGGCCAGTACAACACTGCTGTTCACGAAGTGGACAGTTTCATCAAAAACAATAAAGCCACTCATGTGGCGTTGATGAGTAGAGCAATTATGCTAAAAGGCCAAACTTATGTACATCTGGGAGACATTGACCGGGCAGTGGATGCATTCCTTGCGCTGATGATTGAAAATCCTAAGGCAAAGGAAGCACCCGAGGCCAGTTTCTTTGTCGGGTATTGTTATATGCTCCATGGTAAATTCGATGAAGCAGCAGAAGCGTTTAATATTGTAGTGAAAGATTACCCGGAAAGCAGCTATGCCAGTAAGGCCAGCTCATCCTTGATTCGTATCAAGGACATGGCCGAGTAGGCCAAGCACGCTGCAAAAAACGCCAGGCTTCCATAAAAGGATTGTGTAAGATGAGATGAAAAATATGCATGAAAAATTGATTGTTCTGCTAGTGCTGACTGTGGGGAGCAATGCCTCCGCCAATCTTGCGGGGCACTGGAAGCTCGATGAAGGTTCCGGCATCACCGCTCACGATGTGAGTGGTAGTCGCAACGATGACGTTTTCAAGGGGGAGCCCGAGTGGATAGTCGGGAAAATTGGTGGTGCGCTGGAATTTGACGGCGACGATTACGTTGACTGCGGCAACGATACCAGTCTGGACTTAACCGGTCCCATCTCAATCGCGGCGTGGATAAGACCGAAGGCAGATGAAACTCAACAGGTTGCACCTTTGTGCAAGGCGACCTCAGGCCCCGAAGGATGGAGCTGGCAGCTCAGATATGGCTGGAACAGCCCTAAGCCTTACATGGGATTTGTGTTCAACGCAACAGGCGGCCGCGTATTGGTTTACGTCAATCAGAATCTGATGCTGAGCGAATGGTGCCATGTTGCTGCATCGTATGATGGCAGCACTGTAAGATGTTATCTGAATGGGAAGGAAACCGATTCTGCCGACATGACCGGCTTTGCCGGTGGTAGATCCCCCTTGCTTATCGGCCAGGATGGATGGCACGATTGTTGGATCGGCGCGATCGACGATGTCAGGATCTACAGCCACGGGCTGTACGAAGAGGAAGTCAAGCAATTATGCAGCCGTGGTGATGAATCGGTTGTTCCACCAGCATTACTAAAGTTGACCAATGGACTTCACAAAGCCAAGTCAATCGCCGAAATACAGGGACCACAAAAAGCAATTATTTTTCTCGAAGAGAAGATTGCCGAATATGAACTGTGGAAAAAAGATAATACAAATGAAGTCGAAGTGCGCCACGAATGGCTTTCTTCTGAACTTTATTTTCTGTTAGCAAAAGCCAAAGAGGCCGCCAATGCACCAACCACCAATGTCGCTACAGCATATAAACAGTCAATATCGCAACAGTTTGTCAGGCGAAATCACGTCCCTGCTTTGTTGTGGTTGTTTAAGAACATGTCGGCTGTTGATTATGTAGATGCTGTCAAAGAATCTGTGCGTAATAGTAGTGGTACACGCGACAATCTTAATCACATTGCCAAAGATTTTGAATCAAGTGGGAATTGGACGGCATTCAAGCTCTTTCTGGATGCCACTCTTGCTGAAGTGGACCACCCCGTCTCATATGCCAAAGCTATAGCTGCCGGCCTGAGAAGGAATGGCACGTGGGCCAACAATTTCTTAAGATATGCCCAGGGCAAACCTCAACTGACGCAGTATATTCTCGCAACATGCGATAAACGTGCCCAGGAAAAGATAGCACAGAACAAGTTCCTAAAAGCTGCCGAAATATACCGCAACATTGTGAATCAATGTGGCTCCGAAAAGGACAAAGCAACCTATGAGTTGAAGGCGCTGGAGTGCGTTTTTGGCAGTGGAGACTATCGCCGTGTCCTTCCCGAACTCATCAGTTTCATAAAAGACAATAAGGCTGGCGATAAAGTTTTGGTACGAGAGGCGATGTTGTTGAAAGCACGTGCCCATATGCACCTTAATGAAATAGACCGCGCAAAAACTACCCTTTCAGAATTAGTGGCGGATTATCCGCATACGGAACAGGCACACGAAGCAGATTTCTTCACTGGCTATTACAGTATGCTGCAGGGCAAATACAAGGAAGCTGTAGAAGCACTGAACAGGGTAGTTAGAGACCGTCCCCAAAGCTCGTATGCGAACAAGGCCCGTCTTTGTCTGGTAAGAATCAAAAGAGTAACAGAATGAGGTCTATACATGTCAAAAGTTATTTTTGACAATCCATACCCTGGCTATGGCCGCGCAATTAGGCTTGGCCTGCAAAGAGCTAAGAACTGTTTAAAAGAAGCGGCTGTTTTTTTGAAAGGCAGTAGCAAATGAAAAGAAGATTTGAAAAACTCAGGGTACCTCTTGCAATGCTCGTGATCGGTCTATCCACCAGCGTCGTACATGCTGAACTGGTAGGGCACTGGAAGTTTGATGAGGGCACCGGTACCATAGTTTATGACTCAAGTTTCTACGGGAACGACGGCATCCTCGAAGGCAGCCCAAAGTGGATGGCCGGGTATTACGGCGGTGCGCTGGAGTTTGATGGGAGAAACTGGGTGAACTTTGGTGCTCCCCATAATCTGGTAACAACCGAGATGATTACTATCGCTTGCTGGGTAAAACCGGCCCACCTTAGAGATGTGCAGGGCCTTGTCGGCTTGGAGGGGGGGTATGCGTTCAAGACTCATGGTGAAAGTGTTTGGTTTACTACACCTGGTATTTTGGATCACAGCAGCGCCAACATTACTCTGGAGGTTGGGACATGGCAGCATGTAGCTGTCACTTTCCAGCCTGGGCAGAGCGAGGGGCTGGTGTTCTACCTCAACGGAGTCGAGACCGAGCGGATGACCAGTTCAGACATGAACCAGGGCACCGGGCCGTTTATTGTCGGTAACAATCAGTGGAGAGAGGCATATACCGGCCTGATTGATGATGTGCGAGTTTACAACCACACACTCGACGAAGACGAAATCAAACAGCTATGTGACCGTGGTGAAGCTTCATTCACCCCGATAGGTCATGTGGCCCAGTTAGCAGAAGAAGCCGAGAACATCGTCAAGGAGCTAAAACCCAAGGAAGCGGTTGTTTTTATTGAGAAGAAAATCGCTGATTATGAAAGATGGAGGATAAGAAACTTAGGTCATATCAAATCACGCGATGAACGATCGTCTTCCGATATTTACGCCCTGTTGGCAAAAGCCAAAGAAGCCGCGGGCACATCGACCCAAGATGTGATTGCGGCGTATAAACAATCAGTATTGCATCCCCATAAACCGTCAAATTACATTCCTGAATCTCTTTTGTGGCTTTTCGAAAACATACCATCAAATGAATATGTTAATATTGTTAGGGAGTGCGTGCGCAATAGTGAAGGCCCATCCCGCAATATATACGATGTTGCCGAGTATTTCGAGTCAAGAGAGAACTGGGCTGCATTTATGCTTTTCCTGGATGCTATGTTTTCAGAAGCGGACGATCCTACTTCCTATGCCAGAGTTGTGGCCAAGGGTCTCGGGGAAGATGGGGCGTGGGTCAACAAATTCCTGGAATATTGCCGAGACAAACCGGAGTTGACAGATTATTTGTTTAGTAAAGATGACAAAGTCGCCAAAGAGTACGTAGCCCAGAAGAATTTTGCCAAGGCCGCTGAAACCTACCGTAACATTATCGCTCAGTGTGGCCCCCGCCAAGAGAAAACCATATACGAACTCAGGTTGTCCGAATGCCTGTTCAACAGCGGCCAGTATGACAGTGCTGTCCACCGGATAGACAGTTTTATGAAAGATAGCAAAGTCACGGACAGAATACTTGTGCGCAGAGCGATCATGTTAAAAGGCCAAGCTTATGTACATCTGGGAGACATTGACCGGGCAGTGGATGCATTCCTTGCGCTGATGATTGAACATCCTAAGGCAAAGGAAGCACCCGAGGCCTGTTTCTTCGTCGGGTATTGTTATATGCTCCAGGGTAAATTCGATGAAGCAGCAGAAGCATTTAATATTGTGGTGAAAGATTACCCGGAAAGCAGCTATGTCGATAAGGCCCGCTCATACTTGATGCGTATCAAAACATGACCGAGTGAGAGAAATTGAGAATGCTGCCTACAGTTGTTGAAGCTGAGGATTTAAAGAAGTATTTTGTGGTGGATCGTCCGCTGTATGAGCAGTTTTTTGCACCGTTCGCAGCTAAGAAGAAGATCTGTGCGCTAAAAGGAGTCAGTTTTAGCATAAAGTCGGGCGAAATCCTCGGGGTCGTAGGCCCCAACGGAGCCGGCAAGACCACTTTGCTGAGGATACTCGCTAATTTGCTTGAGGCAGACGGCGGATGCGTAAAATTGTGCGGACAAGAACTGAACAACGAATGCCATCTGAGGGCCCACATTGGCTATGTTTCCTGTGACGAGCGAAGTTTCTTCTGGCGTCTTAGCGGTAAGCAGAACCTGGAATTCTTTGCCGGCCTTTATGGATTGCGCAGACGGACGGCCCGCAAAAGAATAGCCCAACTGCTGGACAAGTTTAGCTTGGAGGAGAAAGCCACGCAACTGTTTCGTGACTACTCAACCGGTACTCGGAAGAAATTCGCTCTTGTAAGAGCTTTGATCCATCGGCCCAGCATGTTGTTGCTTGATGAGGTTACCAACAGTCTGGATTTGGCCTCGGCCCGAAGTGTCAAGAGCCTGGTTCGAGAGTACATTTCTGCTCAGCGTGGTTGTGCCGCCGTGTGGAGCACGCACCGGTTTGAGGAGATAGGTGAGCTTTGTGATAAAGTGCTTGCCATTAGTGAAGGTCGTGTGAAGTTTTTCGGTGCTGCTGGCGATCTCAAAGACAGATATAACCCTAAAGCCTCTTATCTGCCGGATGTAGGCTTGAATGAAGGAGTAACTCGATCCATGAATACTCTCTTTGCTGATAGCCATTGAGTTTTTTTACGGGGACATAATGACATTATCGAAGACACTCAGTTATTGTCAGAAGACAAGAAGTCAGGTGCTCTACAGGCTGATTGGAGGGCTGGCACAGGCTGCCGGCTTTGTTAAAAAGGACATATCGATCGCCGTAAGCTACAAATTTCAGTTCATATTTCAGTTCTCCCAGATTTTCTTTGCCGTGGCGGTAATATACTTCATCGGGAAAATGCTTGGCGATTCGGGCCGCTCGCCTCTGCTCAAAGCATATGGAGCCGACTACTTTTCGTTCGCTCTGGTAGGTTTGGCGGTGGCCAGTTACCTTAAGACGGGACTGATTACCATAACAAATGATATAAGGCAGATAATGAATCAGGGCGTCCTTGAGGCCATGTGTGCCAGTCCGATGAGCTACAGATGGCTGCTTTTTTGTGCCTCTCTGTGGCCTTTCATTTTTGAGACTATTCGTGTCACGTTCTATTTTCTGGTTGGAATGGTCATTTTCAGAATGCGACTTGATAGCGCCAACTGGTTGGGCGCTGCAGCAACCATGATTATGACCATACCGATATTTTTGATGCTTGGCATAACGTCCTGCAGCATATTAATACTGATAAAAAAAGGAGACCCGGTCAATTGGATCTTTTCAAATGTCTCGAGTCTTCTTGCCGGCACAATGTTTCCGATAGCGGTATTGCCGTATTGGCTTCGAGCGGTTGCGTTTTGCCTGCCGCTTACTCATTCGCTTGAGGCGATGAGGAAAAGCCTTCTAACGGGAGCGTCAGCCCGGCAGGTTCAGAGCCACTTATTAGCATTATTGCTTTTCATGGTAATCTTACTGCCTGTCACTATTCTTGTAAACAACGTATGTATGAGAAGAGCGAAAAGGCGAGGAGCATTTTCGACACATTAGATTCGAAAGGAGAAGCCCGATGATATACAAATTCGCAATGTTGTGTTTGCTCGTTTTGCTTATATACTCTACTATTGTTTTGGCAGATAACAATCAGGTAGCATTAGCTTCACCGCAGCTGCCACCCATCGAGACCTTTCTTTTAGAACCGATCGAGTTGAAAAACATCAGCGTATGGGTTCCCGCCGACAAGACCGGCCCCGTCATTAACAGATCCTGCCAAACCAAGACAAACTGTTCATTTTCGTCTGTGTTGCCCGCAACTGTGCATCATACAAAGACCGAGTTCTGCCCAGCGGAACTCGCCAGGCTCCTGGCCGAGCATACCGCGTACTATCATGAACAAAGTTTACCGCTGACGATATTTAATGGTTGGCAGTGGGAGTATTCTTACAGCTTGTGCCAGTTTGAGTCGGTTACATACGACCTGCCCCGACGAGGGGGCTGCTGGGAAAACTCATGGGAAGCCATACTAACTCAAAGTACGGGTTCAGCCAGTTTCCAATGGATCGAGGTTTCTCCTTCGAACAAGTTCGTGGGCAAGCCGGACAGCGGCGAGCAGAGGAGCCATATCGAAGTTAAAACTTTCAATTCTATGAGGACAAGAGATGGATATCCGAAAAAACGACAGTTACCGTAGTAGCCTCGCATTCTATCTGAGTTTGGCTATCGTGACTATGGCAATGGCAGAGGGGGTCTCTGCCGTCGAGGCCAAAACGCCGGCCGAAGTGCTCATTGCCACATACAAATCGCCTCGTGTTATTGCGCCTGCTCAAGCCAAGTCGGCAGTCGCGGACTTGGAGAGCGCCTTAGCCGACTGCAAAGATAGTTATCTGGCCTTCAGGATCAAATACAGAATAGGGGTGATGTGTTTCAAAGCCGGCATGACCAAAGAATCCAAAGTCAAATTTCTGCAAATTGCAAATGATCCCAAGTGCCCTGAACTTATCCGAGCATGCAGTTTCAATATGATGGGGCAAATATCAAGATTGGGAGCAGAAAACAAAGAAGCCCTTGAGGCCTTTAACGAAGTAGCAGACCTTCTAAGACAACACATGTCTGTTGACAAAGGGTATACTCCGGACTCAGCAATAGGAAAGCTGTGGTGCTCAGCATTGTTAAGCAGAGCCGAGATTTATGAACTGCAGCAAGACTATAACGCGAGCATCACTGAGTACAGGCGTTTACTCCACGTATTGAGTCAAAGCAAAAACAAGGACATATCGAGCCAGTATGCACCGTTAGCAAATGACAGAATATCCCAGCTTTACTTACGAGAGGGAGATGCCGAAAAGTACATACAATTAGCAGAGACATTCACTGGACATTACCCGGAATATTGTAGAACACCAATTGCCAGACTTGAATTAGAATGCGTTAAGTTCCTGAAAAGTGTTTCTGCAAATCTTGAATTTCCTAACGGTAGCTTTAACGCACCGGCGCATGTAGTCGCTTACATCAAGGCCTCAAACGGTGGGACTTCGGCACAGGGCATCGTTGATAAGCTAAATAGAATGTGCAAA
>Ga0315294_10004638_pt1 | contig 15019 bp, 5 predicted proteins | sample YL17G13_40_MG_FD_203626 | JGI IMG/M metagenome (GOLD analysis project Ga0315294, IMG submission 203626) | Sediment microbial communities from Yellowstone Lake, YNP, Wyoming, USA - YL17G13_40 | ecosystem: Environmental > Aquatic > Freshwater > Lake > Sediment | place: USA: Wyoming | collected... | reverse complement strand
GGATTCCAATTCCATTCAGATATCACAATTGGTAACTTATGACCAAGAGTTGGTACTATAACATTATTCTCTACTTCATCGATATAATCTCCCCATTTAGAGGCTGTATTTATTATTTCTGCGTTAGAGTTATCGATCCTTCCAGCATACATATGCCAACTCACAAAATCAGGCTTTGGATCTGCTAATTCTAGAAGTTTTTTAATATAGCTTTTACCCGCTTCACCGGTAAATCCAACGACAGGACCACCTATTTTAATGTTCGGATCTATTCTCTTGAGTTGTGGCACTACTTGATTCCATTTCCGAGCATAACTCTCTGCTGGTCCCAATACAAAATCAGGTTCATTCCCAAATTCATAATAAGTAACTCTTTCCTTGAAGAGTTTAACAGTGTATTTTGCTACAGTATCATTAGTCATGGATAGAACACAAAATGGCTCAGCATCCACTTCATCTATTTTATTTAATAAATCTGATAACATATTTTCTGGCAATAAACCATTCTCACATCTGTCACTGTCGCAATTTGGATTGAATCTAAATGTACCTATAACTCCTTTAGCTAATTCTCTTTGTACCGGATTCAAAACAAAAGGTTCGTCCAATTCACCAGGATCTTTAACCCCCCAAGTTCCGAGATTACTGCCCAATATCCAAAGTTTTTTTTCTGTTTCTTCTTGTTTTAGTTGAGGTAGTAATAAAAAGACTAATCCTATGATGAGTAATATCAATATTATATATAATACACTTCTTTTTTTCATTAACAATCTCCTAAACTGAAACATCGTTATTATTATATAGACAAATAGTGCTACTATGTACCATCTCGGAATTAGGATTAGCGGAGTTGGTTCACCCAAAATTCCTAGAAATGGAAAATGTTGAGTATACCAATTGCAGAACGGTAAGAACTTATATCCGTATATTAATGAACGCCATGCACGACTGAAGAAATCTTCTACTGTTATCCCAAGAATTACTAATCTGACTAGAGTCAAAGGAATCTTATAAGTGAATGGGATAAGGATTGCAACATAAATCGAAAGACAAGTAAACCAGTAAATATATGCTCCTGGTGGTGGGGAAGTGAAACTAAATCCAATTAATAAAAATACAAGTGGACCAAGAATAGCTATAAGCATTGCCACGAAATGAGCATTAATTTCATTTTTTTTCAATAAATCTACCAAAAGAAGAATCAAATCTCAGATTTTTATTCTTAGATATTTCTATTTAATAGAAAAAATATTTTTATCTGGATTAAATCATTTCGAAAAAATATTTCTATTCAAAAGAAAAAAATCTTCAAGATAACTTTCTATTCAAAAAATAATAATTCTTAAAATTTAAAAATGGCAAAATAACTTCAAATTTTGGCTTTATTTAAAAATTGTATTTCTATCAAATAGAAAATTATTTTTCATAAAAATTTAGAGAAAAGTTTTTATAACACACAGTAATAACGTATTTAATCTTTAGTAGTGGTAACACTATGCAGTAGTAACAATTATATATAAAAAAATATGAGGAGGGTGTAAAATAATGTTAGAAAATAAGTTGCATATTTCTAATAAAAGTTCAATTGCGATTAAATTATCCCTTCTTGTTGCTATCTTGATAGCGTCAGCTGTATTCATAGTTTCTGTGTTGCCTGTTTTTGCTGATGGTTCTAATGCAATAATTTGGACAACTGATTATTCAGGAAATGACAAGACAGATTTTGAACCAAGTGAAATAGTTTATATTCATGGAACTGGATTTAACCCTGTTTCTCAAATTGATATTAGCATAATAAGACCCGATAGTGTTACAGAATCCTGTAATGCAATTTCATGTAATTTAAGATTTTTGAATGGATTGCAAACTTCTAACGAAGAAGGAGATCTTGCATACAATTATAATTTGAATGGTATAACGGGTATTTACACAGTTGACATGACTGATGGGACAAATTCTGCACAGACAACTTTCACTGATGATAGGGCTGTAAACTGGGTAACTCTGAATGGTGGTGACCAATGGACACCCCCATCACCTAGTAGCAACGGTGATTCTGTAACGATTGCTCCAAGTGCAACTATAACTATTGTGTTAACTGTTACGACAGATGATAATTCTGACTGGCTGTGTACATCATGGGATATAGAGGGTCCGGGAAACAGCGGGTCAGATAATTTCGAACCTGACCACACATCAAACGGTCAATTCACAGAGACTTTTGTTATAACAGCTCCCAACACGCCAGGTATATACGACTTGATGTTGCAGACAAGATCTAATGATGCCTGTACTTCAGGTTCCTCAGGCTCAATTGTACTTACAAATGCTATAGTAGTCCAGGCCCAGCCTGTTTGTGGCGATGGAATAATCAACGGCAATGACATATGTGATGATGGAAACACAGCAAATGGCGATGGTTGTAGTAATGCTTGTGTTATAGAATCTGGTTGGACTTGTTCTGGACAACCAAGTGTTTGTAAAACTATTAACCCAACTCTTTCTAGTTCTTGTGGAATAGATATAGCACTTATAATAGATAATTCTGGAAGCATTAGCGACACAGAATTAACACAAATGAAAAATGCATTCAAGGCTTTTGTTGATGCATTCTTACCATACACACCAACGCAAATGGTTCTTGTTAAATTTAATACCAATGGAGATCTTGTTCTGGATTACAACAGTGATGCAACTACAATAAAGAACGCAATCGATTCTGTATCAACAAGCAGCGGTTATACAAATTGGCAGGATGGCTTGAAAGAAGCATACGATGAATTTGACAATTCAGCAAAGCCTGATTTGTATGTTTTTGCTTCGGATGGCAATCCGAACAGGTATGGCGATCCAGCACAGACTGTGACTGAACCTGTTGCAGTTGCACAGGCTGTTTTAACAGCAAATCAAATAAAATTATCAGGAATAAGAATAATTACTCTTGGTATTGGTCTTGGAACTGGTGGCGCTGCTAACTTGCAAGCAATATCGAGTGCTGATGCATATTACTCAACAGGTTTTGGCACTTTAGCTCAAACTTTAGCCACCTTGGCAGACGACCTTTGTGGTGGAACAATAACTGTCAAGAAATTAGTTGACAGTCAACCAGCAAGCGGTTGGATTTTTGATGCATCTGCTACAGGAGGAGCTATATCTCCAACAATATCAACAACAGGAATTGATGGTTTCATAAACCCAGTGTTTGATATAGAAATTCCTGGCTCTTCAGCAACAGCTAGCGTATCAGAAAATTTGAATTCAGGACATATTTTTGTCAGTGCTTCTTGTGTCAATCAAAACCAACAGAGCGTCGGTTCATGTTCTGCAGGAACATGTACAGGCATAACTGTTGGAAAGAATGATGCTATTTATTGTGAATTCAAAAATACACATCATGAATGTGAAAGTCATGCTGACTGCATTCGTTTGAGTGGTCCTTGTGCTGATGGCATTTGTAATGCACAAAATCAATGTGAACAACAATTTAAATCAGATCAAACAATATGTAGAGCTTCTCAAGGATTATGTGACTTAGAAGAAAAATGTACTGGTTCAAGTGCGGCTTGTCCAGCTGATGCTAAATCAACAGATATATGTAAAGATGCAGCAGGGGATTGTGATATAGCTGAAACTTGTGACGGTAAAAGTAATGAGTGTCCTGCTGATATATTCTTACCATATACAGTACAATGTAGAGCATCGGCAGGAAAATGTGATTTAGCAGACTATTGTACAGGACAGAGCGCAACTTGTGTAAATGATGTAAAATCGACTGCGTTATGTAGAGAATCAACAGGGCAGTGTGATGTAGATGAATATTGTGACGGTCAAAATAATAATTGTCCAGCTGATGCAAAAGCTAAACTAAGCACACCTTGTAATGATGGATTATGGTGTTCTGCTACAGACCATTGTGATGGAAATGGTATTTGTGTTAAATTAACAGATCAAGATTGTTCAGGAAATAATATTATTGGAATTACAACTTGTGACTGGATACCAGACGATTATCATCCTACTTGGGACTTCAGGAATGCATTCACAAGTGTATGTGTTGAAGACAGTTCTAATCAAGGTCATTGTACTACAGGCGATTCAACAATAACGCACACATGCGATTATATAAATTGTAACGCTCAATGTGACGCAACTCATGCATGCAAAAGTTATTGTATGAGTAACATTTTCTTTTATGACGGACAATGCCAAGAAAATTGTATGTGCTATTATTCACAACAGAATTGTGATGACCAAATTTCATGCACAATCGATTCATGCGATAATGTAGCTGGATGTTCTCACACACCAGACAATAGTTTATGTGATGATGCCAATCCATGTACAATAGACACATGCGATGTCAGCAAGGGATGTGTAAATACATTCAGTGATACAACAGGTCCAACAACATCAAATTTAGTCGCTAATCCATATTACAACAATGGAATATTCGATGCAACTGCTTTAGCAACTGATACCTGTTCAAACATAAAAAAATCTGAATATTTCCTTGGACATGGTTTAGGTAGCTGTGGTTTCGCAGGAACAGGAACACCGATGGACGCAACAGATGGAAGCTTTGATGAATTAATAGAGGATGTAAAGAAAGATAACGTTCAGTATTATGTAGATGGTTTGAACTATATCTGTGTACAATCCCAGGATGTTACAAACAACTGGGGTAATTGTGTATGTGCTTACTTTGAAACGGATATATTGCCACCAGATTGTCCTTATGACATCTATCTTGACAAGCAATTAAACCCGAACGAATACTTAATATGTGGAAACAACGCATGGGTTAATGCTACAATCTGCGATCAACAATCTAGAATACAAGGTGGAGAATATTTCGTTGATATTACTATACCTCCAGTTCCAGCTCCATGGTCTGGAATATGGATGAATACTCTATACAACTTTACAAGAGCAGATGCTTGGAAATGTGCTGTTATAGGCGCTCAAGTAGATGCATCTAAACTCTCTGATGGAACTCATTATATAAAAATCAGAGGTAAAGATACTGCAGAGAACTGGGGTAAGATTACAGAGTGTCCGACTGTTTCATTCATAAGAGATATTTTACCACCAGAGACAACAAAGACATTGATACCTTCAGAGAAACAACAACATGAATGCTCTGCCGATGAAATAACAGGCGCAGTTCTTCCAAATGAATTAACAAACGGATGTCAATTCGTAAAAGGAGGAACTCAGGTAGTTCTTCATGCTACAGACCCAGACCCGCAGGGAACAGACGAACATGCAGACAAGACTAAAATATCTTGGATTGTTTGGTACAAAGTAAACCCTGAAGACCAATGGGTTATAGATCAACAAGGAGTTGGGAATGAAAATCAAGATGTTACGATAACATTAGATAAAGATTCTTATCATTTGATAGAATACTGGTCAGTCGATGGTTGTAGTTGGGAAGAGACACATCACTTTGAACTTGATATCGTCGATAATAAAGTGCCAGTCACGACAAAAACAATAGGCGAACCAAAGATATCATACAGTGCTGGTGAATGGTACATAACACAACAAACACCGATAGAATTGAGTTGTGCAGATCAGAATCCACATCCAGTAGACCATGTAACCCTTTATGCCAGATACAATGTTGATGGCGGAAATTGGGTTGACTTAATAACAAAAGACGGTTATGTTAAATTCACTTTCACAGAAGATTCTATACACACTCTTGAATGGTACTGTGAAGATGCCTTAGGAAACAAGGAATTGACATCTACAGAAATTGATAGAGTTGATACAACTTATCCAGATACTGTAAAGACATATGGTACTCCATTAGTTGAAGCAGTAACAGGTGGATATCCAAAATGGATTACTTTACAAACACCGATAACATTGACAGCAACAGATGGCGGAAAAATATGCGCTATAGGTGTTAGCAAAACTTACTGGAGAAACACAGTACTTGCAAGCAATGAAGCATGCGAGAATCCAACAATCTGCCAAGAACAGACAGGTATAGGATCATTTAATGAGTATACAGTTCCATTCTACAAACCAGAAGAATCATGCCACTTGATTGAATATTACAGTGTTGATAGTTTAGGAAATACAGAACCCATAAAGAAACAATGTGTTTATGTTGAGAACACACCACCTCAGATAGTAAAGACTGTTGATACACCAAAGCATGAATGTACTCTTGATGAAAAAACACAATATGGAAATCCTGATTATGGATGCTGGTACATAACACAAAACACTAAGATAACATTAGATTGTGATGATGTAATGCCACATCCAGTCGATAATGTAGTTTTATACTATAGAGATTATTTACTTGGAGAACAAGCTCCATCATACACAGCAGTTCAGGGAGGTTACGTTGACATTTATAAAACAGAAGACTCAGAACATGTCTTAGAATTCTACTGTGTTGATGCATTAGGCAACAGTCAAGGCACAGCTGAGACTCCACATAAAGAAATTGACATCGTCGATACTCAACCACCTGTTTCACAAAAAGATTTGGGAACTCCAAAACATGCATGTACAGAAGAAGAAGCAATGCTGTATTACAGGACAGGAATACCTTCAGATGGTTGTTATTTCATAACACAAAATACTCCGATAACATTAACATGTGCTGATGGTCAGCCACACCCAGTCGACCATGTTGAAATATGGTACAGAGACTATCTTGTTAGTCAAGAAGCACCTAGATGGACAGTTGTAGAGGATGATCATGTTACATTTTACAAGAGTGAGGATTCAGCTCACATACTTGAATGGTATTGTGTTGATGAATTAGGCAATACAGAGAGATTACATATTGAATATGACATCGTTGAAACACAACCGCCAATCACTACTAAAACTATACTAGGTCCTCAATATTTTGATGAAAAGGCTGGTAAATTCTACATAGATGGAAAAACAGAGATAGAATTAACATGTAAAGATTCAGAACCTCATCCAGTTGACCACGAGGTTATTTATTATAGATACAGAGTAGATGATGGCAATTGGCCTACAACATTCACAGAATACACAGGTGCATTCAAATTCCCAGAGGAATCAAAGCACGAATTAGAATATTATTGTGTTGATGCTCTAGGTAATGAAGAAAGACATCAATTCGAGATTGATTATGTAGATCATACATCACCTGTCACTACAAAAACCTATGGAAGACCATTCTTCACAGATGGTGTTAGTGAGTGGATAACTTCACAAACTCCGATAACATTAACAGCTGACGACGGAACTTCAATACACTCTTCAGGTGTTAAAGAAACTTATTGGAGAAATACATTGGTTGATGATAGATACTGCACTGACCAAAGCTTATGTCAAGAAGCTGAAGGTTCAGGTGAATGGAATATATATGAAACACCATTCTACAAACCTGAACAATCATGCCACTTAATAGAATACTACTCTGTAGATAATGTTGATAAAACTGAGACTGTAAAGAAACAATGTGTTTATGTTGAAAATACACCACCTGTTGTCGATAAGATAGTCGGCAATCCAAAAGTACCATTTACACCTGTAGACCCAATTCAATTCATGGATAAATATGATATAGTTGACCCAATGTGGTACGTAACCCAAAATACTTTAATAACCTTAACATGCGAGGATCAGCAACCACACCCAGTCGACAATGTTGAAATATATTACAAGATTTATAATGATGGGCAACTTATACAAGACTGGGCAAAGTATACAGCTCCATTCACTTACAGTGAAGACACTTACCACGAATTATACTATTATTGTGTTGATGCTCTAGGAAACAAAGGATCTGTACACGTAGAATATGATATAGTTGATACACTACCACCTGTCTCACAAAAGAACTTTAAAGGAGTAAACATACCATGCAGTGAACTTAAATGTGCAAATGAGCCAAGTTGTGATTATTACATAACTCAGGATACAGAGATATATCTAACATGCGAAGATCAACAGCCGCACCCAGTCGACAATGTTAAAATATATTACAGATACTTTGTTGATGATGTCCTACATAAAGATTGGGCATTATACGAAGGTCCAATAAAATACGATGAAGATTCAAAACACACTCTTGATTGGTACTGTGTAGACGCTCTAGGTAATATAGAGGGAACTCATACACAAATCGAGAGAGTTGATTCTACACCACCTGTCACTACAAAGACAGTCGGTAATCCAAAATATGGAAATGATGATTATTGGGTAACTTCACAAACACCAATAACATTAACTACATTAGATAATGAAATTCCATGTGCTTCAGGCCCAGCCACTTTATACTATGAAGTTTGGTGGGATTCTAATTGCGATGGTACAATCAATCAAAAAGTACAAGATGGTTCAACTACAACAGATTCTAATTGCAAGTTAGAAAAAACTATTTACTTGAATGAAGAATGCTTACACGAAATAAGATGGCATGCAGTAGATGCTCTTGGAAATGTTGAACAAGAACACACACAATTACATAAAGTCGATAACACACCACCACACGTTTTAATCTTGAAACCTGTTGATGGTTGGTACTCAGACGGAGAAGATATATCGATAGTTTCTATTGCCGAAGATCTAACTAATCCACACACACCTTGCACCAATCCATTAAGTGGAAAATGTGCTGTAGGAATAGAGGATGGAAGACAATGTTATGCATATTTGATAGATTTACTACCAGAATTTAATATTGTTGAATTGAATACAGAAGGAACATTCTTATACAATGCAGAAGCACATGAATGCCAAGGATATGCTACGATACCTTCAGAGAGCGGAATACCTGATGGCGTTGTATTACTTGCAATTTCAGCCGATGATAACCTAGGAAACATGGGAAACAGCTTACAGGAGATATACCATGCGATAATGATGACTTGTGGTGAAGGTCCAGCTCCTGAATGTATAATGAATGTCGTACAGGATATCATTACAATCTGGAACTTACCAAAGATTGGCATTGATAATCATGCACCTGAAGTAATTATAACTACGCCGATTGAGGGAACTTTATTCGGTGGAGAACAAGTTTACTTCAGTGCTGATGTTATAGATTCAAACGATGGTGATGTAACATCAACCATAACTTCTGGAACTCCATGCTACGTTACAGTAGGTGGAATTTCACTAGGAATAGTTCCTTACAACAATGAGAATAGAAAATGTGTTGGAACGATAATGATACCAGAAGATACAGACTTCCCACAGGGCACACAACCATTAAAAGTTGAAATCGCTGACAATGCAGGAAACTTGGGAAGTGATACTGTAGATGTTAATGTTGACACAATATCACCTTTACTCGCAATAAACGTACCAAGCAACAATCAATTTGTCAGTGGAATTCAATTGATAAAATTCTCAGCAACAGACACAAACTTAGATGTAAATTCAATAAAAGTTTCAACTGATAATGGACAAACATGGAAAGACGTATACAACTGCGGAACAGATTTATACTGTTATGATTGGGATACAACACAAGAAACAGATGGAATGGCTTATGGTATAATTACAAAAGCGACAGATCTTGCAGACAATACTGGTCACTCAGAAGTTGTCATAGTAATAGTTGATAACGGATCTCCTGAAGGAGTTTATGTTGTCGACCCAGTCAAGAACGATATAGTTGAAGGAACTATAACTTTGAAAGCTTTGGCCACAGATTATGTGAGTGGAGTTGAAAGCGTAAAGATTTATGTTGAAAGTATTGCATGGTATTGCGATGCAACTTTGACAGACGGAACATGGCAATGTCCATTCGATAGTACAATCTTGCTAGATGGAAATCATGAAGTTTATGCCGTTGCAACTGACAATTTAGGTCAGACAACAACATCAGCAAGAGTATCATTCATAGTAGATAATCATGCACCAACAGCACCTGTCATCAGTGTAAGCAATCCTGATGGCGATGGATACGATACTGATGGAACAGTTACATGGTCATGGACAAGTTCAACTAATGAAGGATCAGGAGTCGCATATTACGAGTTTATGGCAAGCGACAAGCCAGGAGATGTAATAACAAAGTTAATCGGTAACTTCTTTACTACAAGTGATTTGATTGATGGAACTTATGTGGCTAAAGTAAGAGGTGTAGATATGGCAGGCCACGCAGGTGACTGGTCGAATGAAGTTGACATAATTGTCGATAAGACAAAACCAAGTCCAATATATATATGGACAACTGATGTCGAGAACTTAATATATGATACTGATGGTAATTACGAACTACATTGGAATGGTGGAAGTGATAATAACTTTGATAGATACGATATCATAATTGACGGAACAACTTACAAAGATATAGTATCACCATACACAGGAGATTCAACAGAAGGTGAGCACACTTACAAAGTTATTGCATACGATTTGGCTGGTTGGTATACAGAATCTAAAGAGTTGACAGTTATTGTTGACTCTCAAAAGCCTGATATACAAATAACAGGAACAATTCCTGGAATAGGATTCTTCATAGTATCATACTCTGTGAGTGATCCTTCACCAAGTTCAGGATTTGATAAGATTGTTTCAAGCACAGATGGTTATGCATTATGCTCAGGAACATTCCCAACAGGCTTCTGTACAGTATTCTTAGGAAGTGAATTAGAACTAACAGCATACGATAAAGCAGGAAATGAAGATACTACTTCGACAACTGGAACAGAGAAAGACATAATACCACCAACGATTACATACTCAAGTCCAAGTGGAGTAATAAATTCCAATACAATAATACTTGAAGTAAAAACAGATGAACCATCAACATGTCATTACGGAAGTGATGATAACAATGAAACAATGAATCTAATGACTGCAGATGTAGGTAAGACAACCCACACAGCAAACTTAGGAACATTAATAGATGGGCTTAAAGTCTATCATGTCATGTGTGAAGATTTAGCAGGAAACAAGATAGATAGTTCAAAGACAATTGTATTTTACATAGATACTACAGAAAGCTATAATTTAGTCATTCCAGATTACGGTCATTACTGGAGCACTGGATGGAATTCATTCTTCCTACCAGAGGATATGTTAGAAGATATATGTGGAAACGGTAAACCATACACTGTCGAAAAAATATTGAGTTCATTGGATGGAAGTGATCCATCTTACGATGTACTTTGGTACTTTGATGGTACTGAGTGGTTATTCTACTATCCACACGGCAATGGCTACTCAAGCTTGACAGAATTCAACGATAAAAACAGTTTGCCATACTATATCAGATTAGTCAGAGAGGACAGGCTTGAGATAAGTCAGGCCAACTGTCTATTGAGTATATAAGTTTAAATGTAAGAGGTAAAAGTGGTCAAAATGAAAGCAAAATTGAACATCTTCAGCTTTTTTATATCGTTATTTTTATTTATTAGTCCAGTTCTAGCATTACCCTGTGCTTTTTATGGGGAAGTAAAGCTAGATGGTTCTCCGATAAACGGAACTAATGTCGAAGCTTATTTAACAAATGGAACATTTATGTCAAAAGGTAAAGAGCCAAGCGCAGGTTTTGGTCATTATTCAATAGCTGTTAATGCTCCTGGCGAGAATGTAATGTTAAAAATAAAAGGAATAGTAATCGATCAAGGAGTTAAATTCTGCGGAAATGGTAATCTATACTCTCTAAACATTTCTGCCACTAGTCCACCTACGACTATACCCACTACAACCATACAATATAGCGGTGGTGGCGGAGGCGGTGGTGGCGGGCATAGTGTAACAACTACTATCAATGCTACAAATAAAACTAATACAACAACTGTTGTAACAACTATCGCTACCACGATTCCAAGTAGTGATAATTCAAATGTAGAGACAACAATACCCGTTACAACTGAATCTTCGAATACGGTTCAAAATACATTCGATATAACAGGATTATTCTTAAATGGTATAGCTTCTCTAGGATACTGGTCAATTCTGATAATAATTATAATAATTTGGGCAATAGCTGCATTGATTTGGAGAATGCATTCTAACAAAAAAGAATCTAAAGAAAGCACAGAAGAAGAAAGTCCAAAAGAAGATACGACTTCTGGAAAGGAATCAGAGTAATTTTTATTGATGTTTAAATTTTTTCTTTTTTTCAATTAAACTCAAAATCTATTTGTATATTTGATAGAAAATTATTTACTATTATTTAGCAATAATTAGCGTTAAATGTTTAATTTATTCTATTACTAATTGGTAGTACATTTACAAGGTTGCTAATAATGAAAAAAATTATCATAGGAATTCTGTTAAGTTTGCTGATAGCAGCAAACGTAAATGCTTTACAAGAGGTAGCAGGTCCGATAATCATTCCGGTTGCTGCTGGCGGAAGCAATTCATCTCGTTATGGATTGATAAACGATGGGAATGAGACGGTTGTTGTCAGTCTGAGGGCAGAAGGCGATGTTGCAAAGTATCTTTCCTTTCCACAAAATGTGAGTCTTGAACCAAAGAAACTTGTCTATGTCAATGTGACAGCATCTTTGCCTTCAGGTTATAATCTAGGACAGAACATCACAGGATTTCTTTATGCCTTGCAAGAAGGGCAACCCGGACAAGTCAAGATAAACGTCCAGCTAATGAAGAGCATAACGATTATAGCAATTCCCATTGATAAAAACAAGACAAGCAGTATTTACCAGCAACAGAATTCGCCTTTAACAGGCTTCTTTGCCTCAATCTCAAACTATTCTTCCATAGTTGTTATTTTGGTAATTGCCTTTGCGATAATTTTCATACTCTATACAAAAGTGAAAAAAAATGAAAATGTTTATAGGTATAACAGATGATTGTTGATTATTTTTTCAATAGGATTGTAATTTTGATCGAGATATCTTGACTCGAATTGTTTTTTGAATAGAAAATTATTTACTATCATTTAGTAATGATTAGCGTTAAATCTTTAAACTGATATTTTTTTCTTGGGAATAATGTCTATCTCGTTTAGTCATACAAATCCTTCTCATTTAATTCTTGAGACCGCCGAGGAGGGGCGGTATAGCAAGGCAACTTACGTGAGCCTTGCTCGTGAGAGTAAATACCCAAATGAAAAGTGAAAAAAAATGAAAATGTTAATAGGAATAGTAGCAATGATTTCGTTAGCAATGTTAGCAGCAAATGTTTTAGCAGATACAACAGCTACTGCGACTGTTTACTGTACTCAACCATCTGATTGTACCCAAACAATATTGAATTTATGCCAGAAGAATCCAACAACTTGGCAATGTATAAGTGGTGCAACAGCAGTTTTGACATTCGGCACAGTAGGTCCAAAATTCACAGGAACTTTGACAACAGCAGGACTTGTTGCAAATAAAGATTATGCATTAATCTACAAACCAGATAAAGCAGATAGATTTGTTGATTGGAATGGAGCAGGCGGAGTGGTAATAGCAACATGGAATGGAAATGTAGCAGGCTTACCAATTGATAACAATTTGGGCTTTAACTTGCCAATTCCAGCCGATTGGAACAATGCACCAGTCCCAGATTACTGTAACAAGAATAATGGGTATGACAGTTATGCACACTGTACAGGTGCAAAGATATGGATAGTTCCAACAAGTGATTTGACAAGCGGTCCAGTATTACCATTAACAACATGGAATCCAACAACTTATTTGTTTGAAACAGACTTGGTAACATATACAATGGGAAATCCAACCACTACTTGTGTAAATGGGCAATGCGTACCAATAACATGTGGAATTGGATTACAAGGTAGTCCAGACTTTGGTAGCATGGTTCAAGGACAAACAGTGCAAAGTGGACAAGCAACAACAGTAACGAATACAGGAAATGTGCAAGTTACTCCAAAAATAAGTGGAGCCAATTGGGTAGGAGATAAGTATGCCACTTTAGGTGATGGTTACTGGATGCCAGTTGGAGCAACTCAATGGACAGTTACTGATTGGAGTAGTGTAAAACCATTAACAACTACACCAACTTCAATAGGAACTATTAGTACTACCGCAACTGTTTGGTATCAGTTAACAGTTCCAAGCCCACAACCAACAGACACTTATAGGCAGACAATAACATTCACTGCAAGTTGCTAAAACAAGCGAACTTTTGAGTAGCATTTGATTTTTTTTGCTACACCCATAATCGGGAGAAGAGAAAAAATGAAAAAAGATTTTTTAAAGATGGTAGCAGTAATGCTACCGATTTTATTCTTATTTTTTGTTAGCATCAGCCTTGCCAAAACCCCTTCTAACACAGTTGTTGCAACAGTAAAAATCATATCCGAAGGACTGAAAATAAAGATAATCCAACCAAAAAATAAAACCTATTACACTGATGATAACACTGAAAGCCTTTTACTCATGTTTTTAATACAACAAGAAAATTGGAGATCATTTAAATCAAAGTATTGGACGGGTTACAGTCTTGATGGTTCGCCAAACATAACTGTCAGTTCAAGCATATTCGGGTATTTTGAACCAAGAATTTATATGAAGTTAATAAAAAACATACCTTTAGGAACTCATAAACTAACAGTCTATGCCAATGACGCATCAGGCAATTCAGGGTCTTCAACGGTTTTCTTTACCATTAAAAAAGTGCCATGCAAAAATTTCATGTGGTTTGGAAAATGCCCTCCAGAAACAACAACAACTACAACAGAATAAACTCAAATTAATTCTATATGGTCTAGACCCTAAAAAAATATAACTTATTTAAAACTCGTCTTTTATATTGTATTCCATGGAAACAACCAAAATGCTATTAGTAGCGATATTAATCGTAGCAGTCGTGAGCCTAGGCTTTCTAGTGACTTACAAGACTGAAAAGTTGCCAGATACGATATTCCCTAAATACAATGATTTTAGAATACTATCAGCTACTGGAGAAAGCGAACAAGCTAAGAATTTGATAAACGTTAACGGGGATGCAAAGTTAAGTGCAGATCCAGAGAAAGTAGAAGTATCCCTTGGAGCAGAGACGACAGCCTTAACTGCGAAAGAGTCACAAACAGATAACGCTAACATAATGAATGATATCAGAAATTCTTTGAAATCTATAGGAA
>Ga0315294_10004637_pt1 | contig 15019 bp, 13 predicted proteins | sample YL17G13_40_MG_FD_203626 | JGI IMG/M metagenome (GOLD analysis project Ga0315294, IMG submission 203626) | Sediment microbial communities from Yellowstone Lake, YNP, Wyoming, USA - YL17G13_40 | ecosystem: Environmental > Aquatic > Freshwater > Lake > Sediment | place: USA: Wyoming | collected... | reverse complement strand
CCCTGGAGGAGGTCGGCGCCCTCCAGGCGATGGGCTGCCGGGTCCTCTGGGTGCCGGGGAAACCCGGCGGGCTGGACTCGCCGGCCGTCCGGGCCCTCGAGGAAAAAGGGGTCTCCATCCGCAGGGAGGGGAAGATCAAGGAGATCCGCGGTGACGAACGGGTGGAGGCCGTCCTCGTGGAAGGCGCGTCCGGGACGGAAATCGTCCCGGTTTCGGCCGTCTTCTTATTCCGCGAGATCCCGGCCGGCCCTCTGTTCGAGCGGGCCGGGCTCGTCCTCGACCACAAGCAGTGCGTCGCCGTGGACCGTTTCCAGCGGACCAACATCCCCGGCGTCTTCGCCGCGGGGGACATCACCTGCGGCGGGCTCCAGGTCGTTGCCGCCGCCGGCGAAGGATGCGTGGCCGCTATGCAGGCCCTCATCCATCTGAGATCGTAGCGCTTCGCGAACGGGGGGTCTCAGGCGGCCACGCCGTTGCGGACCGACCGCTTCTTGAGCCGGAAAGAGATCCTCTTCATCCTCGAGATCGTGACGTGACCGCCGATGGGCACGGCCATGCGGTTCCGCCGGATATCGTGGCCGAAGTTGGACACGGTCAGGATCGGCAGCGGACGGCCCTGCCGCCGCCGCTCCTTGATGACGTCGGCGAGGTAGGAGAGGATGAACCGGCCGGCGTCCCTCCGGGGCTTCTTCGAGGAGGGATTCTTGCCCGGCGGGCTGACCGAGCCGATGACGATCCCCTTGATCTCGGCAAAGACGTTGTGGCGCCTGAGGGCTGCGAGCAGGCGGTGGAGGTCCTCGACGTCGACCTGGATATCCTCGAAAAAGAGGATGTGGCGTTTCCAGCTGAACTTAGGGGGGGCGCCGCGGTTGAGGAAATTGACGAACGTCGAGAGGTTGCCGCCGACGGGGATGCCGGAGAGTCTTCGCGGCGGGGGAGGGGTCAGCCAGGTCGCGCCGCGGTACTGGATCTCGTCCCCGTTGATGAGCGCCAGCAGATTCCGGAAATCGCCCTTGCCGACCTTAAGGGAGGGGAAGTAGATGACGGGGACTCGGCAGGCATGGTAGATCTCGTTGAGGAGAAAGGTGAAATCTGAGAAACCGATGAACAGGGGGCGCCTGTCGCGAATGATGCGGAAGTCCTTGCCGTCGATCTCACGGACGAGGTCCTCGGCGCCCGTCCCCCCGGCGACCGAGATGATGAGGTCGAGCTCCCGAATGGCCTTCTTGAAGACCTCGGCGCGCGCTTCGACGGGGGCCGTGACGTGGTCGATCTGGGCGTCGCTCGAGAACAGATGGGGGCTGAAATAGGGCTCCTCGACGCCTAGGGCCTGCTTGAGAAAACGGGCCGTCCTGTTCAGGACCGGCTTCTCCTTGACGGACAAGCAGGTGGAAGGGGCAATGAAGCCGATCTTTTCATAGCTCATGGGGCTACCCGAGGCGGAAAAAGAACGTCGTCCCCCGCCGGCAGGGCGGCCGGTCAGAAGGATTTGAGCTTCTGGCCGGGGGGCGACAGCTGTAGGGCCTTGAGGGCCTTCAGCTCGATCTGACGGATCCTCTCCCTGGTCAGCTTGAAATGCTGGCCGACTTCTTCGAGCGTGTACTCGCGGCCGTCCCCGAGGCCGTATCTCATCCTCAGGACCAGGGTTTCCCGCTCGGGCAGGGTGCGGAGCGCCGCTTCGATCTGCTCGCGGAGGTTGATGTGGATGACCGTGTCGGGAGGGGAGGGGAAGGATTTGTCCTCCAGGAGGTCGCCGAGCGAGCCTTCGCCGTTCTCCCCGAGAGGCGTCTCGATGGAGACGGGGTCCTGGGAGGAGTAGAGCATCTCCAGGACCTTGTTGACGGGGAGGTTCATCCTGAGGGCTAGCTCTTCAGGGTTGGGCAGCTTCCCCCTCTCCTGGATGGACGTCTGGGAGATCTTCTTGAGTCGGTGGATGGTTTCGGTCAGGTGGACCGGGATGCGGATCGTCCGGCCCTGGTCGGCGATGGCCCGGGTGATGGACTGGCGGATCCACCAGGTCGCGTAGGTCGAGAACTTGTGGCCCCTCCGGTAATCGAACTTCTCGGCGGCCCGCATCAGCCCGATGTTCCCTTCCTGGATGAGGTCGAGGAGTTGGAGGCCCCGGCCCTGGTATTTCTTGGCGATGGAGACGACGAGCCGCAGGTTGGCCGAGACGAGGTCGCCCTTGGCCCTCTCCCTGGCCCGTCGCCCGGACTGGATGGCCTGGAGGATGGCCCTGTCGTCCTTGCGGGCCTGCTTGGACGCCCGTTTGAGGTCCTCTTTCAGGCGGACCTGGACGGACTGGACGATCCGGTCCTGCTGCTCCGGCTTGATCTCGAGCTCCTGGGCCAAACGGATGATCCGGACGGAGAGACGGCCCCGGGCGAAACGGTTGCGGACGAGAGGCCGGATCGTCCGGAGCCGGCCGCTGAGCGTCCGGATCCTGTGCATCTTGTCCAGGACATCGAGTCTCCTGGCATCGAGGCTGTCCTCGGTGTAATCCTCTTCCAGGATGTTGAAGTGCCTGACGAAGGATTCGGGGTTCTTCTTCAGCAGGGTTTCGAGCTTCAGGATCTCCTCGAGCGTGAACGGGGTCTTGGCGAGGGCCTTGATGATGGCCTTTTCACCGCGCTCCATCCTCCGGGCGAGCTGGATCTCCTGGTCCCTGGAGAGAAGCAGGATGCTGCCCATTTCCCGGAGATAGATCTTGACCAGGTCGGCGGTCTGCTCGATATCTTCCGGCGAGTTCAGGCCCCTGCCGTTCCCGCCGTTGCCGTTTTTCGGCTCCACCAGGCGCGGACCGAGGACGGCGGCATGGGCCGTCGGGAACGTCTCCTCTTCGTCCGAGAAGAGCTTGCCGCCGGGCGCCGTCGGGATCAGCTGAAGGAGTTCTTCGTTTTTATATTTGTATTGAGATGCCATGATCGTCTCCCTTAAACTACTATTATTATAGGAATACTACAATAATAAGCTTTTCGTTCCAAAAGTAAAGCCTTTTTTTTCATTTATTCTAGCCCTAGACTCCAGTTCTTCCAACGGAGCCGAGGCCGAAATCGTTTCACCCCCTGAGGGTGGGACCGTCGCAAATGAAGCGCGGAGGATACAGCATCCAGCCGGCCTTGTCAATAAAAAACTTTACATTTCCGCCATTTCCCAGGCCAAAGCCGGCCTGTTCGGGCTTTTCCTGCCTGATAGCGGCCTCGATTTCCGCCCTGTTCATCCTGTCCTCCTGGTCCTCTGTTCCCTCTTCAAGATTCGTGCCAGATGTTTCCGGCAGGGGACACTGGAAAGGCCGTTCAGCGGGGAGGACGGACTGTCTCGTAAAGGGGACACCGCTTCATGGACGCAGCGAGCTTCAAGCCGGCGGGCAGGGTGGGGGAAGGGATATTCTCGGCGGGGCCCGGAGCGGATCGGCCGCGGGGCCTCAGTAACAGACGACGCCGTGCTTCTCGTAGTATTTCTGGTGGTACTCTTCCGCCTGGTAAAACGCGGAGGCTGGGACGAGCTCCGTGGCCAGGGGTTTCTTGTATTGGCCCGATTTTTCGACCTCGTCCATCACGCGGCGGGCCGTCTCCCTCTGGGCTTCGCCATGGAAGAAGATGGCCGACCGGTACTGCGTGCCGTGATCGGGTCCCTGGCGATCGACTTGCGTCGGATCGTGGATCCCGAAGAAGTGGCGGACGAGCTCAGCGTAGCTGACGCGTTTCGGGTCGAAAGTCACCTGGACGGCCTCGGCATGGCCCGTCCTGTTCGTACAGACTTCCTCGTAGGTCGGGTTGACGCTCTTCCCCCCGGTGTAGCCGACGACCGTGGAGACGACGCCGGGAAGCTTCCCCAGCTTGTGTTCCACGCCCCAGAAACAGCCGGCTGCGAAGGTCGCCGTTTCCGTCGCCGCGGCCGCCATCTCTCGGCCCGCGACCTTCGCTTGCGCTTCGGGCTTGAAATCCAGGGCCGCGGAGTTGACGCAATAGTGGAGAAACGTTGGCGCCGGACCGTCGTCGAAGATGTGGCCCAGGTGGGCGCCGCAGACCGCGCAGCGGACCTCGATGCGCTTCGTCAGCAGGGAATAGTCGTCGCGGTATTCGAAGCTCTTCTCCCCCACGGGAGCCGCGAAGCTCGGCCAACCCGTGCCGTGCTCGTATTTCGCGGCGGAGAGGAAAAGGGGCGTTCCGCAGCCGGCGCAGATGTAGACGCCCTTCTCCCAAAAGTCGTTGTACTTCCCGGTGAAGGGCTGCTCCGTGCCGCACTTGCGCATGACGTCGTACTGCTCCGGCGTGAGCGTGGCCTTCCATTCTTTTTCCGTCTTCTTCACCTTTTCAGGCATGTCCTGTCCTCCCGAAGCGAAGGATGCCGGCCTCGGCGCGTCCCGGCCGAGGAGGGCGTTAACCCCCCTCCATCCGGCCAGGCTCAGGAAGGTCGCCAAGGCGAGGATGGCTATCTTGACGCTGGTGCGCATGGTGTCTCCTGGTAACGATATATCCTATATAATTAGTATACATTGAATCCCCGGAAAATCAAGAGACCCGGCGTGCCCTGAGTTCCGCCGTCGAAGAAATATTTCATAAACAACGCACTTTGAGATTGACAAGCGGGAAATGACTCCCCTATAATGAAACCGCTGGCTGGAGAGGGATCCTCCTTAGCCCCGCTTCCTTTTCCTTTGAAACCTTGGCGCCTCGCCAGCCAGCGTTCTTCTCCGCTGGAATCCCGGTCGGTTTCCAAGGTCGATTTTCTGCAAACAGTGAATTCGCCGTGGGTTCCTTTTTCGCGGCTTTCTCGGCCGGCTTTATTAGCGCTGGTTTCCTTGCCTTTCCTTGCTTCGTTTCTGCTGATACATCAGGAAATCGGCATGGGCCAGGAAATCGTCGAGCTGTTGGTATTTCTGGGGGTCGACGCGAACCAGGCCCATGCTCACGGACAGGCGCAGGTGCCCGAACTTTTTCACGCGGAACGTCCGGACGCCCTCCTCGATCCTAGCCAGAAGGGCCCGTTCGCCCAGGCCCTTGGAGCGCATGGCCAGGACGGCGAACTCGTCCCCGCCGATCCGGCCGATGACATCGGATTCCCGGAGCGTTCTCCTGAGGATAGAGGCGACGCCCAGCAGGAGCAGGTCCCCGACCGCGTGGCCGTGCGAATCGTTGACCTCTTTGAGGCAGTCGATATCGAGGAAGACCAGGTAATTGTCTTCCTTGAGGCGCTTGGCGATCTTCATCTGTTGGAGACCGAAGGTGAAGAAGCCCCGGCGGTTGTTGAGGCCGGTGAGGTGGTCGGTCAGGGACAGGTTTTCGAGCTTCTCGTTGGTCATCTGGAGCTTGCGTCGGCCGAGTTCGAGCTTCCTCTCCGCCGTTTTCCTCTCGGTGATGTCGACGAGGATGCCGTCGAGGTGTTGGATCGACCCGTCGGGCCCCTTGACGCCGCGGCAATAGTCGCGAACCCAGAATCTCCGGCCGTCGACTCGCCGGAGCTCGAACTCCTGGAACGACGTGGGCTTCGAAGACAGCTTCTCGATGATCCGGGAGCGGTCCTCGCCCCTGACGTAGAAGTCCTTGACGTTGCAGTTGAAGAGGGTCTGGGGCCTCTTGTGGCCCAGCATCCGGACCAGGACGGCGTTGGCCTCGATGATCATGCCGTCGAGGGTCGTCCGGTAGACGCCGACGGGGAGTTGTTCGACGAGCGCCTTGTAGCGGTCTTCGCCGACCCGGAAGGCGGGCGCGGTAGGCGCGGCAGTCGCGTCCGGCGGCGTCCGCTTCGGTCTTTTGCGCTGTCTCTCGGCCATGCGCGAATGAATTTAACAAAGACGCCGCGGATTGTCAAAATCGGCTCGGAGGACAGCACTCCCCCTCCTGGGAGAGTTTTACACGCCACTCAGCCGGCCGCGGAGGGGCCTCAGGCATCGTCTCCATTCGCTGCGGTGATTCTTCACGCCTTCCCGGTCCGGATCCGGTGAGAGGAGTCCGCGTATCCGTCCCGGGAAGTCTTAATCACCGCTTTATGCTCTCTCTGACGATACCCTCAGCCCTATTTTCCGCGGCCTCTTTTGGGCATTCAGCAGTTGCGACACAGCCCTAACCCCCTCCATCTGTTATGGTCCGACACGCTGCCCGGCTAAACTCTCCCAATGTCGGGGCTCGGTTGTCCTCCTCGCCGCAAATATATAGGTTCTGGGCTCGTTCAGATACATAGGTGACACCCTCGACGGAAAGGTGTAGGAATAGAGGGAGGGACCGTTTCCCCCTAAACGCCCCGGGGCGAGACGGCGTATTCTCGTATGGACGAACAGAAGAGGCCCGCCGTGGAAGAGAAAGAGATCATCGAAGGCTGTTTGCGGGGGAGCCCCGTTTCCAGCCGGGCGATGGTCGAGGCCTACGGGAACCTGGTCATGTCCGTGGCCCTCAACGTCGTCGGCAACAGGCAGGACGCCGAGGACGTCTGCCAGGAGACCTTCCTCCAGGTCTTCCGTCATCTCGCGCGGTACGACCTGTCGAGGAACTTCAAGACCTGGCTTCTGACCATCGTCTACAGGAGGTCGCTCGACATGATCAAGAAGAAACGGCGCTTTTCCGAATTTTCGGCCCGGGCCCGCTTCGAGCCGGCCGTCGCCGAACGGGGGGGAAATCCCCACCCAGCCGGCCCCGAGCCCCTGCCATCAGCCCTCCTGACCAAGCTCTCGCCTAGGGAACGGACGGCCCTCTGTCTTTGGGCCAACGAGGGCTACACGGCCCGCGACATCTCCGAGGTCCTCAAGTGCTCGGCGTCGACGGCTCGCGTCTATCTCTTCAACGCCCGCCGGAAAATAAAAACCTTGCTGGAGAACGACCATGGCCTTCTGCAAAATGGTTGATTTCATCTACGCCGCCCTGCCCCTCCGGCCGCTCCGGGCTTTGCTCATCCGGGTCCATATGGAAAGCTGTCCGCACTGCCAGTCCCGGCTCCTCAGCCGGCCGGAGGCGGGGAAGCTTTTCGTGGCCTCCGATCAGATCGGGAACACCGAAGGCCTTTGGCGGCGGATATCCGCCCAAAGCGGGAGCAGGACGCCGGTCCCAGAAGCGTCCCCGGCCCCGGCGGGCGCGGGCTGGCGCTGGGCTACGGCCGTGAGCACCGCGGCCGTCGTCGCCGTGACCGGCTTCTGGCTGCTCCGGCAGGTCGAGAGACCGGGCTTCAGACCGGGCGACGTCGGTCCGGCCGACCGCTTCCAGATCGACTACGTCAACGTGGGCGGCGCGCCCGCCCAAACCTTCGTCTACCAGCCCCAGGGGACGGACACCGTCTTCATTTGGGCTACAAAAAATCCTTGATCGGAGGGGTGATATGAAAAGAACGATGCTATTCTTGCTGGCAGGAGTGTTTGTCGGGTCATGGGTGGCCATGCCGCCGGCCGCGGCGGGCGGCGATGAAGCCGTCCAAAGCATGAAGACGGCCGCTTCCGCCTTCGAGCTGAAGATGAGGATCCTCGAGGGCATGCGGGAGAAGTCGGCCGAGCCGGCCAAGCCGGTGACCTCGTCCTATCTCAAGTTCATGAACTTCATCACCTCCGGTGTCGAGGAGGACCTGGCCACCGAGCAAGGAATCAAGAAGCTCTACAACCTCAAGGGTGTCAGCTTGTTGACCGAAGCCAACCTCGTCTGGGTGAAAGACAAGTCCGAGAAAGCCTTCCACATGTTCCGGCTAAACGGCCAGGAATACCTGGTCATGGTCACGCCCGGCCGCTTGCCCGAACGCAACCACTTCCGGATCGAAGTCTACGAACAGGGCCGCGATAAGAAGGCCAACCTGCTGGACACGGAATTCTCCCTGCCGGACAAGTTTGCGGCCGTGTTCGGCTTCGAGGACACGCAGCTAAAACCCTATTTCATTACCTTGAGGGTCGCGCGCTGGTTCGGCGAGCCGGCCGGCGCCGGCGGGGGAAAGATCGATGTTCCAGGCGGTGTGGTCGGCGGAGTGTTGAGCGGAGGCGGGAAGACGATGCCGCCCAAGCTCGTCAAAGATGTCGAACCGGTCTATCCCGCGGAAGCGAGGAAAGCCGGGATCGAGGGTGTTGTCATCATGGAAGCGACCACGGACCTTTACGGGCGGATCGCTAACGTCAAGGTCCTCAGGAGCATCCCCGCCCTCGACCAGGCGGCCATGGACGCCCTCAAGCAATGGGTCTACGAGCCCATGGTCGTCGACGGGAAGCCGCGAGCGGTCACGTTCACCGTGACCGTCAAGTTCACACTCGATGAGCAGAAGAAGCTGGCAGGCGGGGTGGTCGGCGGAGTTTACGGCGGGGTTCAGGGCGGCGTATCCACGGGCGTCGGGGGAGGTGTGGCCGGAGGTGTCGAGGGCGGCGTCAAGGGCGGTGTCAGCGGAGGCGTTGCGGGCGGTGTCACGGCCGCCGAAGCAGTTGGAGTTGCCGTCGGAATCGCAAATGCCCAGGACCTCAAGAAGTTCGAAGGGGACGCCGTCCGGGCCGTGGGCGAGGTCAAGCCGCCCAAGCTCATCAAGGGGCTCGCGCCCGTCTATCCGCAAGTGGCCCGCCAGGCCCAGGTCGAGGGGATGGTCATCCTCGAGGCCAAGACTGACGAGCAGGGTAACGTCATTGAGGCCAGGGTCCTGCGCTCCATCCCTATCCTTGACCAAGCGGCCATCGACGCGGTCAAACAATGGAAGTACGAGCCCCTCGTCGTCGACGGCAAGGCCCGCAAGGTCATCTTCACCGTCACCGTCCGCTTCATGCTCAAAGAAGGGGATAAGGTGAAGACGCTCGAAAAGTTCGCGCAAGGCGCGGTCCGGGCCGAGAACGACATCAAGCCGCCGAAGCTCGTAAAGGAAGTGGCCCCCGTTTATCCCGAGATTGCTAGGGTGGCCGTGATCGAAGGTGTGGTCATCCTTGGCGTCAAGACCGACGAGGAAGGCAAAGTCAAGGACGTCATCGTCCTGCGCTCCATCCCGCTCCTCGACCAGGCGGCCATCGACGCCGTCCGGCAGTGGGTCTACGAGCCGCTCGTCATCGACGGCAAGGCCGTCCCCGTCGTCTTCACGGTGACGGTCCGCTTCCAGCTCAAGTGAAGCGGGAGGGTGCTAAAACGTCCGGAAGATATTGAAACCTATACGGAAACGCTCGAAAAAGCTGCCACTGCCCAAGTCGCCGCCCGGGACGAACTGCGACGTCGTCAACCCGAAAGCGTTGGTCGCGAAGAACTGAAAAACGTGCTTACCGATCTTTTTTTCCAGCCCTAGCCCCCAGCCGCCTGCGTTGTCTTTGTAGCCGGCCAGGACCGGGACCCATTCGGCGATGACCGAAAAGTCCTTGAGGACCATGTAGCGCGCCCCCAGGCCGAGGGAGAACGTCCCTTCGGGATCAAGGTCCCAGTGGTTGGTGTTCGTGGCGAAGGCCGGAACGACCAGGACGGACAGGCGCCTCGTGACCTGCCGGGACAGGCTGAGCGCGGCGAAGAGCTTGACGCTGTCTTCCCCGAACGTAGCCAGGCTCAGACCGCCGTGAAGGGCCAAGGAGACAGGAAAGCGGCCCGTCAAGCCCTGCTCCGCGATGAGCCAGTCGGCCGAAAACTCGAACTCCTTGTACCAGCGTGACCGCCCCACGGTTATCCCCAGGTTGTCCGTGATCCCATAGCCGAGGCTGACCAGGATATTTGCGGAGCTGTCGAGGCCGAACAATTCGTTGAAGCCCGCGTCCACCGGCTCGGAAAAGCGGTGGGAGATCCGCAGCAGGAAATCCCCCTTGTCCGGCGTCGTGGTCGTCGGGAGATTGACCAAACGCGTCCCCCAGAAGGCGGGCTTGTCGTAGGGCCGGTTGGGGGCGGTCTTCTCCGGCGCCGTTTGCACAAGGATCTCCTCTCCGCCAGGCGAGCTCATTGCGGGCCCGTGAATAGGGACTGGGCTCGAACCCGCGAGCCAGGCCTCGATGACCTGGAGTTCCGCCGCGGTCAGGGCTTTTCGGGGAGGCATTCCGCTTCCGGCGATGTCTTTGCCTCTCCGGACCTTCTTCAGGAGGTAGCTCGAACCGGGCGAATTGGTGTCGATGATTTTCAGGGAGGGAACTTCCCGGCTCGGAGCGTCGAGGATGGCGACGACGTTAGCCGGCTCGAGGTTCAGCCCCTTGGGGGGATGCTTCCCTTTATGACAGCCTGTGCATCTTTTTTGGAGGAGGGTCTTGACGCCGTCGGGGACGTCCAAAGCGGCCCAGGCGCCGAGGGCCGTGGTCAAAAGCACGATGACGAAAATAACCGAAAACCGTTTCATCTCTTTCTCCTTGTCAAATGTCGTCGGCCGCTCCGTCGGTCCAGTCTCCGATGTCCCGGACGGCAACCTTCCCGACGGCATCCCCCGCAGGATGCGGCCTACTGCATCTTCGAATAATCGAGTTCGGACCCCATCAAGCTGTGGGGGATGAGGAAGATCAAAAGTGTAACGAGAGACGCCGCCAGCACGAATGGCCGTGCCGGTTTCCCCTTGCGTCCGGCGATGAGGGCAGCGACCCAGAACAGGAAGGCGATGAGGGTCTTGTTGTCCGTGAGGTCGAAGCCGACCGGGAACCCGGCCCAGGTGACGCCGAAAGCGAACTTCTGGACGAGCGGGCCGAGGATGAAGCCTCCAATGAAGAGAAGCGCGACCGCACAGAGGACAAGGCGCCGGGGATTTCGCTTTTTGTCGAGTGCGGCCAGGCCGGCCGCCGTCGACAGAAGCATCCCCGCGAACATGATCAGCACGTGCGGGATGATGACCCAGGCCGGGACGGGGTCCTTGAACCTGATGACGGCCGGCTTCCCGCCCGCGACCGGCGTGGTCACGTATCCTCCGGTCAGGCTGACCGTGTATAGGAGCTTCCCGGCCGCGGGCTGTTTGGGCAGAAGCCCGACGAGATCGCCGCCCTCGCGGGCGAGCACCACGCGGGTCCACGCGTCTTCTGTCTTGAAGCGCTTGTAGTCGAGATAGCCTTGGAGCAGGGCCGGCGCGGGGATCCGGACCTCGGCGTCGCGGACGGTTTCGGCGCTCCGCGGCAGTCTGTATTTGATCTTGGTCCCCTCCACGACGACCTTCCCCCGCAAGGGATGGGTTGGGCCCGTCCTCCGCTGATAGACGGCGGAACCGAGGGTGATGACGACGGCCAGAAACCAGAACAGGAATTTCTTCATGATTGACCTACTCCTTGACTTCGATCGAGCCGAGGACGGCCGAACCCTTGATGAAAAGCGTCCCCGTTTTTTCGGCGTCCGGGATGGTCTTCTTGTGGCTGTCCATCGAGCCGAGAACGGGTGTCCCCTCGAGGACGACCTGCCACTCGTGCGGCACGGTGAGCTCGATGTTGCCCAGGACGACGGACAGAAGGAGCGTCGCCTGGCCGCCGGAGAGGCGCGCCCCGCGGAAGTCGACTTCGGCCGAGCCGAGGACGACGTCGGCCTTGCCGCCCTTGAAGTTCTGAGACTCGACCTTGCGCGATGTTCCCGAGAGGACCTGGCTGATGGCCAGGTCGTCGGCGGTCATCTCATTAATTTTTTTTTTATCGGGGTGCCAGGCCGGGCGGATGAGGATCCAGAGCCCGGTCCCGATGATGGCCAGGGGCCAGACGAAGTGCCAGACCGTCCGGTCGAAGATCCGCATCCGGACGAGCAGGAAGAAAGCCCCGAAGAGGATGAAGAACACGCCGGCCCCTACGTTCTCGAAATTGTTGCTGAGGAGGATGGAGATACCGATGAGGATGAAGACGACGGGCCAATAGCGTCCGACGAGGTCGCCGAAATCCAGGGTGTGCATCTGATCGAGCAGGAAGAGGACGCCCAGGACGATAAGCAAAAGGCCCCAGAAAATGCGGCTTTGGGTTTTCTGTGCGCTCATTTTTCCCTCCGTTCTCGTCTAGGATACCACACCGCCCGCGGCTCTGCCAAACGCGCCGCGCGCGTGGTCAGAGCCGGCGGATGTTCATGCCGCCGCTGACTTCGACGACGGCCCCGGTCGAGAAGGCGAGGTCGCCCCGGGCCAAAGCGGCCACGGCCCGGCCGACGTCTTCGGGCAGGCCCCAGCGTCCCTGGGGGATGAGGCCGCCGGCGATCAGCCGGTCGTACTTGTCCTTGACGCCGGCGGTCATGTCCGTGGCGATGATCCCCGGTCGGACCTCGTAGACGTTGATGCCTTTGGCCGCTAGCGCGTCGGCGAAGAGGGCGGCCGACATGCTCAGGGCGGCCTTGGATACGCAATATTCGGCCCGCGACGTCGAGGAGACGACGGCGGAGATGGAGGTGATAAAGATAATGGATAGCGGCGCTCCCGCGCGGGTGGGCCTACGCCCGGCCATCCTCCTCGCGGCGTTCTGGGTCAGGAAAAACGGCCCCCGGGCGTTGACGGCGAAGAGCCGGTCGAAACTTTCCGGCGCCGTCTCCAGAATGTCCACGCGTTTCGCCGGGGCGATGCCGGCGTTGTTGACCAGGACGTCGATCGCGCCGAATTCGGCGACGGCCGCGTCGAGCATCCGGTCGTGGTCCTCGACCCGGGCGATATCGCCCGCGACCGGCAGGAATCGCCGGCCGAGCTTTTCGACTACGCCTTTGACTTCGAAGAGCCCTTTCTTGGTGTTCCGGGGCTCGAAGACGATGTCGATCCCGGCGACGTCGAAACCTTCGCGCGCCAGTGCGAGGACGATGCCCCGGCCGATGCCCTGCCCGGCGCCCGTGACGACAGCGACGGGGGCCCCGGTCTTACCAGGACCGGGACTGGGAGGCCCGGCCCCGGGCTTTGCCCGGGGGTCCGTTTTCGCCGTACGCGCCCGTGCATATAAAACACGGGCGTGTACGGCGGCCGGCCCCGATTTTTTCTCTCTCTTGGCCACGCTTAGTCCTCCTCGGCGATGATCCTGTCTTTTCGAAAATCGTTCCAGACCGTCTCGAACCAGCCGTCCGCGGCGGGCAGGGGCCGGACGGGGAGCCACCGTTTACGAACCCGCCCATTTTTATCGAGCCAAACCTCGAGGATGTTCCCACTGACGAAGTCGGACGGCTCGGCCAGGGAAAACGCCCAGCGCTCCCCGAGACCGGGATGCGGTTTGCGGCCGGCAGGGTCGGGGACGAGATAGGAACCCCGGCTCTTCCCGCCCCGGTCGAGATATTCGCCGACCGCCTCGAGGTAGACGGTGTGGGTCAGGGCGAGGTCCAAGGCCTTGAACGCTTTCGGCAAGTCCCGGCCCGAAGGAACGCGCACCTCCCGCCGGGCCCTGAGCCACAACTCCCGGGCCGCCGCCTTCTCGGCCCGGACCTCTTCCGGATGTCTGACCGCGGCGCCGCAGGCCGACATCCGCCGCCGGACCGCGGCCAGGCAGGACTCCGGCGAGAGCGCCCGTCCGTCCTTTCGGCCGATCATGGCCCGGGCCTGTCCGCTTTTCGCCAGGACCTGGGCCTTGGTCGCGCGGACGAATGCGGTGACGGACATCGGCCGTTCGGCGCGCCGGCGGGCGATGAACTTGGCCGCCCGGACGCTGCCGACTTGGCCGGCGTTGAGCGCCGAGCCTCCCGGCCGGGTGACGCCGTGCGTGCCGCAAGCCTCGCCGATTGGGAAAAGGCCGCGGACATTCGACTCCCACCATATCGACCCCTTGAACCCGCCGTTGTTGTGCTGGGCGCAGACGGCGACCGCGAGCGGCTCGCGGGCGAGGTCGATGCCGTGAGACCTGTAGAGGTCGACGGCGGGACGGTTCATCTTCAGGAGCCGGGCGATGGGCGTCGCCTGCAGGGCGCCCGATTTTTCGAGATAGGCGTAGGCCTCCGGGGCGAGCAGGCGTGGCTCGAACGGCTTGAGTTGTCCTCCGCCGGCGGGGTTCCGCCTGAAGTCCAGAAAGACGCGCCGCCCCTTGATGACCGTTTCCTCGTAAACAAGGATGTCGATGAGCGACGACCCGCCGTCGGCCGCTTTTCGCGGGTCGAAGGGCCATTGGTATCCTTTGAGAAAAATGGCCGTCGCCAGGGAACCCATATCCGGGAAAAAGTCGTTGAGGAATTCCCGCTCGTCGCCGACGTCGGCGTCGGTCGAGATGTATCGCGGTACGACCTGCTGGTAAGTGCCCGAGACGTTCCAGCGGAATTTCACGGAGGCCAACCCGTACTGAGACTCGGTCAGGTTCTGGGCCACGGCGCCGGTCTCGAAAAGAAGGCCATGCGAGCCGGTCTGGCTCTCGGGATAGACCGAGTGCTCGTACATCCCTCCGGGTCCGCCCGTGGCCAGGACCACATTCGTCGCGTTGAAGAGGACGAAGCCGAGGTTTGCCGAGCGATGTTTCGTCCTGTCCAGAGCGATCGCGCCGATGACCCGTTTCGCCGCGCCCGCGCCTTCCGTCAATAGGGCGATCACCTCGTGGCGGTCGAAGACGCGAACCTTCCGCCGCCGGACCTCCGCGGCCAGGGCCCGGAACATGAGGCGGGAGGTCAGCGGCCCGGCCGACGTCGCCCGCTGGCGAGGGTCGTGGTCTGTCTTGTACCCGACGTAGGCGCCGAAGCGGTCGTGCGGGAAGGGGACGCCGAGACCGACGAGGTGGAAGAAGGCTTCGGGCGAGCCCTGGGCCTCGGCCAGGGCGATGTCGCCGTGCATGGAGCCGCCGGCGAAAAGGTCGCGGGCCATGTCGAACGCGGAGTCGGGGCGGTCTCCGGCCAGGGACAGCTTGTAGTAGGTCTGCTTGTCGGAGCCGGAGTTGGCCGACGTCCCCGCCCCGAACCGGTCGGTGACGACGGCGACGTCGGTCTGCCCGAACTGGTGGAGGCGGACCGCGGCGTTGAGCCCCGCCGCCCCGCTGCCGACGACCAGCGTGTTCAGGGAATACACCGGATAGGCCGTGCGGCCGACCCGAATGACCGATCTCTTCATGTCAGGCGACCTCTCGTTCCTCCAGCTAAATTATCCCAACTCGCCTTACGCCGTCAAACCGCCCGACGTCCGTGCGAGGTCGGGAAGCAAAGACCCTGCCGGGGCTATGCGGCGAGGAGCGATTCGACGCGGCTGACATCGAGTCCTTCGAAATCGCGGACGGCGAGGTGGGCCC
>Ga0315294_10004636_pt1 | contig 15021 bp, 10 predicted proteins | sample YL17G13_40_MG_FD_203626 | JGI IMG/M metagenome (GOLD analysis project Ga0315294, IMG submission 203626) | Sediment microbial communities from Yellowstone Lake, YNP, Wyoming, USA - YL17G13_40 | ecosystem: Environmental > Aquatic > Freshwater > Lake > Sediment | place: USA: Wyoming | collected... | reverse complement strand
AGGCACGCGCGGCCTTCGCGGACGACGAGGCGGAGAATCCGTGGGGCGCCGACTCGATCCTGCACCAGGGCAAGGCCCTGCGGGAGATGGGCCGCTGGGACGAGGCCGATGCCCAGTGCCGCCGCGCCCTGCGCCTCGTGCCGAACTACGCGGAGGCGGCGACCACGATCGCCACGCTCGCCTACGCCCGGGCCCGGGCCGACCACGACGCGGGGCGGACGGCGGCGATGCGGGTCAGGCTCCGGCACGCCCGGGTCTGGCTCACCTACGCGCTCGGGTTCTTCCCCCGCCACGCGGAGGCGCTCAAGCTCCTCGGCTTCGTGGAAGTCATGGATCGCCGGTGGCCGGCGGCGCGCGGCGCCTGGACCCGTTCGCTCGCGGCCCGGCCGACCGACGACGATCTGCGCCGCAAACTGCAGATGCTCGAGGCCGATCTCCCCCGGCTCCTGCGCGGGGGACTGCCCCGCGGCGAGAAGAGGCCGTGACCGCCGTAGCGGGCATCCGCGGCTGGCCCGAGGCCGAACGGCCCCGGGAACGCCTGATCGAGCGCGGGGCCCACTCGCTCACGGACGCCGAACTGCTCGCGATCCTGCTCCGCGTGGGCACGCGGGGCCGCACGGCCGTCGACGTGGCCCGGGACCTCCTGCGCGAGGCGGGCAGTCTCAAGGCCCTGGCCGAAATGCTCCCGGCCGAACTGGAGAAGCGGTCGGGGATCAAGACGGCCAAGGCCGCCGCGCTTCTCGCCGCCTTCGAGCTCGGCCGCCGCCTGCTCAGCGAGCCGGACCGTCCCCGGCCGGTCTTCCGGTCCTCGGCGGACGTCTGGCACTGGTTCGCCGCGAAGCGCACCGGGCGCCGCCGCGAGATATTCGAGATCGTCCTGCTGAGCACTTCCCACCGGCTCCTGAAGACGAAGGTGGTGACCGTGGGCACGCTGAACCTCGCCCTCGTGCACCCCCGCGACGTCTTCCGGGAGGCCATCGTCATGGACGCCGCCGGCGTAGTCGTGCTCCACAACCATCCGGGCGGGGACCCGGCGCCGTCGGAGGAGGACGTGGCCCTGACCCGCCAGCTCGTCCGCGCGGGCGAGGCGGTCGGGATACCCGTGCTCGACCACATCATCCTCGGCGCGGATCGCTACTTCAGCTTCGCGGACTCGCGAAGGATGGGAACCTGATGGGAAAGACCCCGGTAGGCTTCGCCACCCACCCCGCATGCCTGGCTCATGTCGCCGGGCCCGCCCACCCCGAGCGACCCGCCCGGCTCGAGGCGATCCTGGCCCGGCTGGACGGCGAAGGCCTTCGCAAGCGCATGGTTGAGCTGGTGCCGCGGCCCGCGACCGAGGCGGACCTGGCGCTCTGCCATACGACGGCGCACATCGCGCGCGTGCGGGAAGCCTGCGCGGGGTCGCTCCCGCTCGCCCCCGACACCGGCACCTCCCCCGCCTCCTGGGAGGCCGCGCTCCGCGCGGCCGGCGCCGGACTCGTCGCCGCGGAGGCGATCGCCGCGGGGAAGGTGACCCGCGCGTTCTGCGCCGTGCGGCCCCCGGGCCATCACGCCGGGCCCTCCTCCGCCGGCGGGTTCTGCCTGTTCAACAATCTCGCCATTGCCGCCCGGCATCTTCAGCGGCGGCTCGGGATCAAGCGGGTCGCGATCGTGGACTTCGACTGCCACCACGGGAACGGGACGCAGGAGATCTTCCGGGCCGACGGAGGGGTCCTGGCGTGCTCGATCCACCAGTTCGGCCCCAACCCGCTCAACCCCGCGGTCCCCTTCTACCCCGGGTCCGGGGCCGCGGACGAGACCGGCGAGGGCGCGGGGGCGGGGCGCATCGTGAACGCCCCGGTTCCCTCCGGAGCCGGCCTCGCCGAGTTCGAGGAAGCGATCCTCGAGCGGTTCACACCCGTGATCGAGTCGTTCGACCCCGGCATCATCCTCGTCGCCGCCGGTTTCGACGGCCACCGCGACGACCCGCTCGCCCTGCTCGAACTCTCCACCGAGGACTACGGGCTGATCACGCGCCAGATCGTGGGGATCGCGGACCGCGTATGCCAGGGACGCGTCCTGTCAATGCTCGAGGGCGGCTATCACCTATCTGCACTGGCCGCCTCGGCCGCCGCCCACGTCACGGCGCTGCTGGAGTAGGACCTACACCGGAAGGCCGACGTGTCAGACGAACGGGAATGACCTAGAATACTCATGATGAGCAAGCCCGTTCTGCCCGTCACCATCACGAACTCAAGGGGGAAGTGCGTCACGATTCCTGCCGTCTTCGACACGGGATCGTTCTACACTCTGATCCGCCGGGACTGCCTGCCGCCCGCCACATCCTGCGAGCGGCTTGCCGAGCCCCGGACGCTGAGGGCCGCCAGCCGCGGAAGCCGCCTGCGTGTCACGGGAACCACCGTGCTCGTCATCGGTGTCGGCGGGAAAAAGGTCCTCGACCATGCCCTGGTGTCGCCGGATCTGGCGCGCGAGATGATCATCGGGGCGGGCACGATGCAGCAGTGGGACATCTCGATCCGCAACCGGAACGGCCGGACCAGGGTGGTCGTGGCCCGCGGCATGGGAGACCCCGAGATCACCGAAGTGGACTGACCGGCAGCGCCAGGATCGTCTGACCCGCCCGCCCCCGTGCGGACTCAACCGGGAATCCAATGATCCAAAGACTGTCCCTCTCCTCACCCGGCGGCGCTTGGGATCGACGCCGAGTCCCAGGACTTCCAGCGTTTCGACACCGATGAGCGGCTCGCCGGCCGGGGCCACGAGCACGGTCGCCGGAGCACGGCGGCCGTCCACGCGGAATACCCCGGTTGCGACCGGCATCTTGCGGACGGTGCCGTCAGCGAGCTCGACGGGGAATCCCCCCGCCGCCTTGAGGCCGATCCTCTCCGCGACCCGGGCGGGAAGGACGGAGAAAATCGCCCCGGTGTCCACGCGCGCCTTCACCCGAACGCTGCGGCCGCCGGTCAGCGGCCCCACGGTTACCCATATCCGCATCAGACCCATCCCGGGTCCATTCCAGCGCGCTCGGGTCGAGGAGGAACTCGACCTCGAGGCGGGTTGAGACAGGGAAACCGTCAGCGGCCGCCGCGAATGGACAGGACGGGCGGAGCCGTGAGGCCGTAGGGCACGCTGACGTAGTCGCCGGTCCAGCGCTTCGTGTCCACGAACTCCCACGGCCCGGTCCACCCGGGATAGACCTCCGAGTTGTGCAGGGGGCCGAGCAGGTTCCGGCGGCTGGAGACGACCGTGATCCCGATCGTGTTCCGGCCGGTGCCTAGCGCGCCGGTGAGGTCCACCTCGTAAGGCGGCCAGCCGCACTGCCCCGCGGGCGTTCCGTTCACGGCGACCCTGACGAGCGTGCCCTCCCACGCGGGCAGGACGAGCACCGCGCGGTCGCCGGCCCGGACCGAGACCTCGGCGTCCATCCGGTACGTGACGCCGCCCGAATAGCACGGGAGGCCCTGGAACCGCCAGTCGCCGGCCGCGAGCGCCCGCGGCGGCGCCGTGAGCACGGCCCGCCGGTCCTGCCACCGGGCTCCGAAGTCCCCGGCGAGGTACATGGCCTCGAGCCCGGAGTCGTGCCGGTAGGCGGTCTCAAGCACGAGCTCGTTCTTCCCCTGCCGGAGCGCCGATGCCGGAATCGGAATCCGCCGGAACGCGGGGTCGATCCACCATCCGTCGGGCGCCGGCGGGACGGAATCGCCGTTGAGCACGATCGTGAACCGGTCGGGCTGTTCCATGACCAGGTGCACGGGCCCCGCCGGCAGGGCCTCCACGTCGAACCGGTACCGGAGCTTCACCGCCACGGCCTTCTCGTCCTTCGGCGCCGCCGCCGCCCACGGCTGGACCATGGCGCCGCCGCGATGCCGCAACCCCGCCGCGTCCCGGACCGCCCGGTCCACGAAGAGGATCTCTTTCGCCGGCTGCCAGCCGCCCCCCGCAATCGAGAACTCGGGGCAGTCGAGCGGCATCGCGTTGGGCTCGTCGAGATCGACCGCCCACGGCCCCGCGGGCAGGGCCACCTGCCGGGCCTCGCGGAGGGCGGGTCGCGGGTTGAGCCCCGAGTCGGGAGCGGGATCGACGACGAACAGCCGGCTTCCGCACCCGGGCAGGTCGGTCGCTATGCTGACCCCGCCGTCCTCCGGTCGCGCCTCGGCCAGACGGATCTCGCCGGTGGCGGCATCCCATTCCTGGACCTGGCCCGCGGCCGGGATCCGGACCGTGACCGGCCCCGTCCCCGACCGCTGTTTCGTCTGGCAGAGGAAGACAATCGTCCGGCCCGAAGGCTCCCGGCGCATCTGGTAGAGGACGGTCGGGCACTCGGTCCCGCCCGGCGAGGTCACCGCGACCCGGCGCAGGCCCGGGATCCCGGCCAGCATTCCCGGGACCGCGGCCGCCCCGTTCGCGGTCGCGGTGCGGCGGGCGAGCGCGGCCGGCTCGTTCGAGGGTTCGACGTCCACGCATGCCGGAGGCGGCCCCGCGAAGATCACGCGGCCGCCGGCGTCCGCGAACTTCGCCAGCATCCCGAGCGTCGTCTTCCGGATCGTGAGCAGGGGCGGGACCACGACGGCGCGGTACCGCGCGGATCCCATCTTGAGCTCCCCGCCCTCGATGCCCCCGTGCCGGGCCAGCAGATCCTCGTCGAGGTAGTCGAAGTCCCAGTGCGCCTCGAGCAGGGCCGCCTGCACTGCCTCCAGGCCGCCGTTGAGCTGGTCGATCCCCCCGGAGTCCCCGGGGATGCGGACCGCCCACCCCGACTCGATCGGGTGCAGCACGGCCACGTCGCGCACGGGCTCGCCGCGCGTGAGCCAGACGCCGAGCCGCGAGAAGTAGTTCTCGACGCGGGGGTAGTCCTTCCACCACGGCGACTGGAACGAGATCGCGGCCGGGTAGTCGCGCTTGGCCTCGCCTAGGAGCGTGTAGGGAGAGAGGTGCGGGCACCGCAACGTGATTCCGAGCGCGGCCTGCCAGTCGCCCACGGACTTGTGTTCCGCGAACGTGAACTGCCACCCCGTGCATCCGTAGAGCTCGCTGAGCACCCACGGCCTCCCGAACTGGTGCGCGACGGACGCGCACTGCTTCGCGGTCAGGTACTCGGGCGGCCGGCCGCCGGGCCGCTCGAGCCCCTGGCCGCACAGGATGTCGATGCCCGGCGCCTGCTGGTACTCGTAGAACCGCATCGCGGCGCCGACCTCGGCGGTCTGGCTCCCCAGCGACTCCTCGGCGAGCGCGTGGCCCGTGAACGCGATTCCATGGCGTCCGCACCACTCCCCGATCTGCTTCGAGAAGCTGGTCGTGAAGAGGTGCGTCGCGCAGTCGTAGAAGTCGCGCCGCGCCTTCGAGAGCTCGCGGCCCTCGACGAAGAAGAAGAGCTCGGGGAGGTGCTCGAGCAGATCGTAGCCGTACCGCTCCCGGAATACCCGGGGCAGGTCGTCCGTCCAGGGCACCGATGCCGGCCCGTCCCCCTGATGGTAGTTCGGCTCGTCGGTGAAAATCCCGGGGATCACCCGGCCGAAGGAAGCGCCCACGGACCGCGCGTAGGCTTCGTGGGTCACCTCGATGAACTTGCCTACCGCGTCCGGCGAGAGCGTGTCCAGGTAGGTCTGGTCGTTGTACCAGGGCGACGGGCCCGCGACCTCGGAGCGGAAGGCCAGGACGAGCTCGGCGCCGCCGATCCGGTCCGCCGCACCGATCCGGTGGGCATACCGGAGCACGTTCTTGTCCGGTCTCCCGGCGAAGGCCGCGAGGGCCCCGTCCGTCGACACCTTGTCGGGCTCCCCGACCCTCATCACCAGCGACCGCGCCCGGAACCGCTCGTCCCTGGTGACGAGCCCGCCCGCGGCGCCGGACGGCCACCGGTCCTCGTCGTACGCCCAGGCTTCCATCTTGAGCTTCCGGCACTCGTCCGCGCACGCGCCCACGAGCCGGAACCACTCCTCCGAGAGATACGGCGTCGCCAGCCCGACCCGGGAGTGCATGAACGCGCCACCGAGCCCCATCTCGCGGAAGACCCGGATCTGGCGCCGCAGTTCCGCTTCCTCGAGCTTCCCGTTCCACGCCCAGAACGGCTTGCCCCGGAACGCGGCAGGCGGATCGCGGAAGATGTCGCGCGGCTCCATCGCCGCGCCGGCCGGCATCGCGGCCCCCATGGCCGCTCCAAGAAGGAAGATGTTCCGGGTGTCCATGGCCACGATCGTACACCATTACCTGCTATTCTGGCGGCGGATGAGCCTGAATATCGCCGTCATCGGGGCCGGAAGCGCCGTCTTTTCCGTGGATCTCGTCCGGGACCTATGCCTGGCCAAGCGGCTGGCCGGATCCACGGTCCGGCTCATGGACATCGATCCCGGGCGGCTCGACGCCGTCCACGGGCTGTGCACCCGGTACGCGGCCGAGACCGGCGCCCGGCTCGCCATCGAGCGCACGACGAGCCGCCGCCGCGCCCTCGCCGGCGCGGACTTCGTCATCACGACCGCGCTCGCCTGCGGGCATGACCGGCTCCGGGCCGGCTGGCGGGTGGCGCAAGGCCAAGGGTACCGGTTCGGCGGAAGCCTGCACGTCATGCACGACGAGTCGTTCTGGGTGAACGCGCACCAGCTCGCGCTCATGGACTCGATCCAGGAGGACATCAATCGCCTCTGCCCGAAAGCCTGGCACCTGCTCGTGGCCAACCCCGTCTTCGCCGGCACGACCCGGCTCAGCCGCCGGTGGCCCGGCGTGCGCCTGATCGGCCTCTGCCACGGGTGGGGCGGCGTCCACGCGGTCGCGAACGTCCTCCGCATCCCGCCCGACCGGCTCGGGTTCGAGGTCGCGGGCGTCAACCACTTCCTCTGGCTCACGAAGCTGTCGGATCGCGGGCGCGACGCGCTTCCCCGGCTGGCCCGGTGGGCGGCGACGAAGGCCAACCGGTACGGGCGTCGCTGTGGGACGAGCGATCTTCTGGGCCCCAAGCCCGTGGACGTCTACCGGCGGCTAGGGAGCTTCCCGATCGGCGACACGTGCAACCCCGGCGGCGGGTCGTGGCCCGCGTGGCACCATGCGTCACGCGCCGCCGAGCGCCGCTGGCGCGAGGACCCGGCCGCGTGGTACCGGTGCCACTTCCGCAACTCCGGGGCCGGCATGCGCCGGCTCATCGCGCTGGCGCGCGACCCGGCGGCGAAGGTTACCGCCGAGATTCCGCCCGTTTCGTCGGGTGAATCCATGATCCCGATAATCGAATCCATCGCGTTCGACCGCCCCCGGCGGTTCATCGTGAACGTGCCGAATACGGGAAGCATCGTCCCGGGACTCCCCGAAACTATCGCGATCGAGGCGCCCGCGGTCGTCAGCAGGAAGGGCATTCGGCCCCGGCGCACCTCACCCCTGCCCGCGCCCGTCCTCGCCTGGACCCTCCGCGACCGGGTGGCTCCGGTGGAAACCGAGCTTCTGGCCTACGACCGCGGAAGCCGCGATCTCCTCGTTCAGCTCGTGTGCATGGACCCGTGGACCCGGACGCGGGAGCAGGCGCAGGCTCTCGTGGACGCGATCCTGGCGCAGCCCTGGAACGGGTTCATGCGCCGCCACTACCGCTGACGCGCCCGCCTGCGTCTTGTCCATCGGCCCTCCTGCAAGCGTGACGGTGATGGTATTACCAAACATTGTGTGGTAAGATGGTTTCATGAGCGTGGTGATCAAGAAGATCGGGGCGAGAGAGTACGCCTACGTGGCGTACCGGACGGGCCGGAAGGTGAGGCAGAGGTACGTCGGGCCTCTGTCCGAACCCCAGGTCGCCTCGCGCGTCGCGGCCCTGCGCGCGGAACGGAGAATCCCGGTCCGCTTCCGCCCGCTCTTCTGGGACACGGATCCCGCCAAGGTGGATCTGGTTGGGAACGCACGCTACGTCATCGAGCGGGTGCTGGACGTCGGCGACCTCGCGGCCCTCACCTGGCTCCAGCGGACCTACCCGACGAAACGCATCGTCGAGACCTGCGAGACCAGCCGGAGGCTGCCGGAAAAGTCGAGGAACTTCTGGCGGGTGTGGTTCGATGCATCCTGACTGCCTCCCCAGGGACGGCCGGAGGACGCTCGCCGCGCTCAAGGGCCCGGTCCGTGCCCACGGATTCATCCTGGCCGGCGGGACGGCGCTTGCCCTCCAGCTCGGACACCGGATCTCGGAGGACCTCGACTTCTTCTCCGCCGCGCCGTTCTCCACCGACGCGCTGTACCGGGAAGTGAAGGGCAGGAAGCTGTCTCCGTCGGTCCTGCAGGAGGCCGAGGGCACGCTTACCGTGGACGCAGCGGGCGTCAAGGTCTCGTTCTTCCACCATCCATACCCCTTTGTCGGGAAGCTGGCGCACTTCGGGGGCATTCCGCTCGCCTCGATCACCGACATCGCCTCGATGAAGGTGATCGCGGTGAGCCAGCGTGGCGCCCGGCGGGATTTCATCGACCTCTTCTTCATCCTCAAGGACACGCCCTTCAGGAAGGTCGCGGAGAACATGGTGGCGCGCTACGGGGCGGCTAGGATCAGCCCGGTGGGGATCGGGAAGTCCCTGGTCTTCTTTGACGATGCGGAGTCCGATCCCGATCCGCGCTACCGCGGCCAGGGACCGGACTGGGAGTCGGTCAAACGCTTCTTCGTTAGGAACGTCAGGCAGATGGTCCTCGACCTGGAGGCCGCGCGGTCGGACGGGGAGCGTCCTCCGGGTTAGCCGCGGAACCGGCGGCTTGGGCTCACGGACGCGATCCTGGCGCAACCCTGGAACGGGTTCATGCGCCGCCACTACCGCTGACTGCGCTATTTCTGGCGAATCCCTCTCCAGTCCAGCCTGTTGCCCGGAACTGCGGGATTGGGATGAGGCGAAGGGAGCACGCTGGTACCCAAAGGCGGCGGCGTGACTGACACCTGGACCTGCGGCGGGGCCGGAAGCCTTACCAGGATGAACCGGCCGATCCGGTGGTCACGGCCGTTCGCATTCGACACCTCAAGGCTGCACAGGTACCAGCCCTCCGGTACCGGCTGGCCGTCGTTGCCGAGCCCATTCCAGGCCATCTCCGTGAACCCGGCTGGCAGAAGCCTGACCGCAGTGTAGACGGGCCGGATCACGAAGGAGTAGATGATCAGGGTGGCGCTGCACGCTTCTGTAACCTCACCCCCCACGCGGATCATCGGACCACCCTGGTGCACGACAGTCGTGCTCAACTGGACGATGCGCAGGCTCCCTACCGGACTCGTCGTTGAAAGCCGCTGCGTTCCCGAGGCTGGGGCGGCCCCAGCCAAGGGTTCCGGCACTGCCATCGCCAAAGGCGCGGCGCCTGTCACGGAATCCGGGAACCGGAGATGCATGAGCAACGGCTGGTTGAGCACCCCGCCGAGGTAGTCGAACCCGCTCCCGATGGCCCAGGCCTCACCCGTGGACGGCATCCGGGCATCGAGCAGAACGTAGTCGTGCCACCCCGCCGGCAGGGACACGGGGATGTTGACCCACCGGCCGTTGCTGAAGTAGAGCACCACGGGCAGATTCGGATCGATACCCGCCGGCGGCGTCCCAGTCCACGACCCCAAAGCGATGCCGTGGTTGGGATCATGGAACGTGAGACCTGCGAACGTGGCCTGAAGCTGGGGAGGCGGGTCAGTCTGCGACCATTGCGTCCACGCTGTTCCATCGAACCTCAGGAGAACTCCTGCATATCCTCCCGCCCAGACGTCGTTCGGAGCGTTCATCCAGAGCGAAAGGACTGGAATCTCAACCGCCGGGTCCGGGGTCCAGCTCCCGTTCACGAACCTCGAGAGCCTGGCTCCGGGTTCCCCGAAGATCGCCCAGCCCTCGTCGGGTGCGCCGCGCACGAACCTGATCTGCCAAAGACCTCCCTGCGCCCCGAAGCTGTGGTACAGCGACCAGTTCGAGCCGTTGTACCTGAGAAGCTGCGATTCACCCGTAGTCATGGAAACGTCGCTGTATTGGTACGTTTCGAGCCAGCCGTCCGTCGGCGTGACCATGGTCATACTGCGGGGCGATGGGATGGCCGGCAACGGCGTGCGGAGCACGGCTGGCCATCCACCAGCCGCGAACCGTCCTCTGAACTCGAACCTGCCCGTCGGGCAGACCGCCTGACGACCTACTGAAGCCTGCCCATTGACCCATCCCGCGCCGGTGCCATCCATGGCAGCGCTGGCGCCCTGGTACAAGGTGGCACAGTCGTCGAAGATAGGGAACGACGCCTGGCTCCACGCTGAGCCGTTGAAGACGAGGACGAGGGGCTGATGGAGATCGCCCTGGCTGCCGACCACACACCCGGTCGTCCCGAACAAGTCGATGTCGCTGTAATCCCGATGGCCGGGGACGATCACGAACTCGTGACCCCGCGCGACCTCGACCGTCGCCTGACCGGCCGGTCCGGCAGACGTGCTCGTGTCTTTCGCGGTGATTGTCTGCAGCCCCGCGGTGAAGAGGGTTGCGCTGAAGACGTGCATGCCGGAATCAGGCTTGGCATACGGATAGGCAGCCGGCAGTTGCGCCAGCGGGTCGGTGGAGCTGAAGACCACGGTCCCGTTGAACGAGGTCACGGTGTTCCCGAACGCATCCTGGGCCGTGACGGTCAGGCTGAACCGGAACCCGGGAGCCGCGGCCGGGGGTGCCGTGACGGCGAGCCGGGAAGCCTGGCCCGTGCTCGGCTGGGCCTGAACTGAGATCGTGCCGGCGAGATCGGGCCTTTCGACTCCCCTGGCCGTGATCTTGGTCACCCCAGTCTTGCGCAGAGCGACTTCGACCGTCTTCACCCCTCGATCGCCGGCAACGAACTGGATGGTCGCCGGCAGAGAAGCATCCGGATCCGTCGAGGTCAATGTCACGGTGCCCGTGTACAGGGCGTCGACGGCTCCTTTGGCCGTGATCGCGGTCAGCCTGAGGGGAAAGGCCTGGTTCCGGACGATGACCGAAGGAGCTGCAAGAGCGAATGCAGTCGCCTCAAGACGCCCGTAGGCGACACCGCCGACGATGACGCTGTTCTCCGCAACCGCCAGGGATACGGTCGACGGGCCGATGTCCACGGATGAGATGAATCTCGGACCAAGGCGGGAGGGATCGAGCTGAACCGCGACCAGGCGACCCTCGACGCGGTTACTTCCCCGTCTGGTCAGGTTCGCCTCGTAGAAGGCGGTCCCGCCGCCGATCACGGGCGCGGAGGTGCAAGATGCCGACGCGATAATAGTTCCATCGACAAGCGCGAGTGTCCCGGTGGGCAATCCCGTAAGCCGGTCGTACCGCCGGAGTGCCCCGTCGTTGCCTGTCACCACATACACCGAATCGGCCGATACCGCCGCCTCTGAAACGAAGGTCAGGCCCGGCCCCTGCGCCGTCCAGAGCGGCTTCCCCGTGGATGCGTCAAGCGCCATGAGTCTCGAAGTCGCCGACACCAGGAGCATGCCCTCGGAGCACACCAAGGCCGAGATGCACGAGCCGCCCGTGGCAACAGGCCTTGAGTAGCGGAGGGAGCCTTGGTGGGTGGCCGGGTCGAAATCGGCCGCGCTGAAGGCAAAGAGCCTGCCGGTATTGGACAGGTAATAGACGGCGTCGGCCGAAACGCCGGGCGGCGAGACGAACTCCGTGGCGGTAACCCCGGACAGTGTTGCCGACCACTTGAGTCTGCCGGTCTTCGAATCCAGCGCAAATGCCATGCCACGCAGCGAGAAGTAGACCGTTTCGTTCGCCTCTGTCACCCCGGTGCGATACGGCAATGAGGGCAGAAGCGACGACATCCTGCTCGTGTATTGGTCGTTGGTGAGGCCCGGTGCGAACCGCCATTGCTCCGTTGGCAAACCGTACGAACGGTTGGCAACATCAAGGGCGTACACAGCCCCGTTGCTCAGGAAGTAGACGGAGTCTCCCTGCACGGCCGCCGTGTTGATGATGCCGTTGCCCGTCTTCGGCGCATTCCCCAAAAGCCAAACCTGCTTCCCGGTGTGTACGTCGGCCGCGGCGAGGGAATCCGTGGTGGCCTGGTACACGATCCCATCCTTGGCTACGACGGCGACGCCGTTCCCGGCGGCAGTGCCCCACTTCAGCGGGGGAGGCATGGGAACCGCCTGGGTCGGAGATACGCCGGCATGGACCGAAGACATCTGCAGATTGCGCCATTGGCGGTCCGGGAGGGCCGCAGCCGACGCCGGATTGGACTCCCTTCCCTGCCTTCCGGTCGAATCGCGCCCCCTCACGAGATACGAGTAAGTGGTACCAGATTCCGCAGTGTCATCCAGGAACAACGTGGCAGAGGACCCCTCGATCCTCCCTATATGAAGTGAAGTCGAGGTGCTTGGCCCCCCGGATCGGTATACGTCGTATCCGGCAACCGGGTATACCGTGGGCACGGATGGAGCCCACACCAGCGCAACTCCTCCCTCCCTGGGGATAGCGGTCAGGTCGAATGGAGCGGTAGGACCAGGATACGCGGCCGCGAACACCGGACCGATCGGCGATGACTCCGCTGGAGCCCGGGAGGCGATCGATACCCGGTAGTAGTAGGGCTTCATGTTCACGAGGGCCGTATCCACGTACGTGGTCGCGTGGGAACCTACGAGTTGGGCGAGGAGGGCGTAGGGACCATCCGGCGCCGTCGCCCGGTAGACGTAGTACCCCGATACGTACTTGAGCGGCATGTCGGCGTAGTACCAGTGGAGACCGACCTGGCCATCCGCACCCTCCGCCGAGAGTACATCCGGGAACCGGAGAACCGACCATCTCGCCCGTTCGGTGACGTTGATGCGGGCGCATGAGTAGAGGTTGCCGGACGAATCGACCGACTTGTCCACACCCACGCCGTGGAGTTCCCGAAACGGCGAGTCGACGGGTCCACGGGATTCGTCCAGGTAGTTCAGGTCGTCGTCGAGTACGAAGAGCCTGTCTCCAGAAAGATCGGCCGCATAGATTCTGCCCACGAGGTCCGAATCGAGCGAATAGATGAGCACGGAACCGGCGTTCGGAATCCCGGGGATCTGCTTCACTAGGTTCCCGTCGGGATCGAACTTCTGGATGCGGTTCGTCGCCTCGTCCGAGACGAAGATGCTCCCGTCAATGTAACTGACGGTGACCGCGAGCGGGACCGCGAACTGACCCGGGTTCGTCCCGAACTGCCCAAGGATGTTCGTCATGCCCGGGCGGCGGTATGGGGACACCACCTTGAAGGACCTGATGGGATTGCCGGACGGATCGAACTTCTTGATGACGCCGTTGTCCGAGTCGGCCACGTAGAGGTTGCCCGAGCGATCGAGCGCAAGGGCACGGGGCCGGTTGAACTGGGTCTCCCCGGTTCCCTTCGACCCGAACGCGGAAAGGAAGCTGGCGGAGGCTGTCGCAGGTGAGTACGAGAGCTTGACGATCCTGTCGGTCCCCGTGTCGGATATGTAGATGGGCCCGCCGGTTCTGAACGCCAGTCCGTGCGGGTGCAGGAGTCCCTGCGCATATGCGTGGAAGCCGAAGTCCCTCGCGGCCGGTTCGTAGTACCGGATCAAGAGCCTGCTGTCGTAGGCGTCGAGAAGGAATACAGCGGGCTCATTGTTGGGTGCTTTCTCGGACGGGGATCTGGACGCAGCAACAGCCCCCAAGTCGCCAAACAGTCGGCGGGTTGGGTTCCCGATGTACCTCTGCGCATAGACGTTGTCCACCTGAGAGGAAACTAGAAGCTCTGGGCGCACGAGGCCGGGACAGCACACCACGAGAGCGCAAAGGACTCGACAGTCAAACTTGAAGACGACGGGAATCCCATTCGGCTCGGTTACACAGCTCCCAGCCGTGGGCACCCATCCTGCAACGTTTCGGTGGCGTCCCGTTTCCTGTTGCTGTCCCGATTTATGTTGCTGAGGCAGAAGGCGTCGGTCGGGGGTATGAGAGGCTAACGGGATGGGACACATGAGACACCGATCTGTCCGGGATGCGGTTCGAGGGATCTCAAACGCTTCGGGTTCCTGAGACGCGAGGCGAGGCGGGGACGGTCGGAAGACGTCCAACGCTACCGATGCCTGGCCTGCGGCCGGACGTGCCTCAAGCGGCCGAAGTTCACCGAGGCTCTCAAGGCCCAAGCGATCATGGCGTACATCGACGGCGAGGAGTCGTACCGGTCGGTGGGACGTTCGCTCGGGGTGAAGGCCGATACGGTGTGGGGCTGGGTGCAGGAGCTGGGCATGCACTGCCGGGACTTCGCCGACGTGGCGAGGGCGCTTCAGCCGCGCTGGGGCGGCTACCTGCTGGCCGACGGTCGGGCCGTGAGCATCCGCGGTGTCAAGCACGCCCTGCTCCTGAACGCCGATGTCACCACCCAGGATGTCCCGATGGCGCACTTGGCTCAGGCCGAGGACACGGCCGCGTGGCGGCACATCCTCGAGCGCGTGAAGGCCCTGGGCTACACGCCAAAAGGCTTGATTGTGGACGATTCTCCGGCCCTCTGGGCTGCCCTGGACCATGTGTTCCCCTGTGTCCCTCGCCAGCTCTGCGTGATTCACGTTCTGCGGACCTTGCGGTCCTGGCTCCGCTACCACGCCCATGTCCCGCTGCTCATCGCCGAGCCGTTCCTGGAGTGGTGCCATCGCCTCTGCTACGCCGTCAACGCCGGCCACGCGGCCTCGCTGTGCACCAAGTGGCAGATCCAGCGGCCGCAGTTCCTCGCCGACGGCCTGAAGAACGCCGTCGAGATCTTCGAGAGCAAGTTCCCGGTCCTGTGGACGCACTTCATGGATCCCCTCATGCCGCGGGACACGAACGTGATCGAGGGCATCATCCGTCAGCTCGGGCGGAAGCTGGACGACACCGATGGGTTCCAGTCCACGACCACCGCGTGGGCGACGATCCAGCTCCTGATCCTCCGCTACCGCTTCCACGGCTTCTCGTGCAGTCGGTACAGGGGCCACAACGGGAAGAGCCCGTTGAACTTGGCGTCCGTCAACACGAAGGGCCTCGACTGGGTGAGGTTCGCCCGAAGCGTGCCCCCTCCCTCATGACCCCCTCAGCAACAGGAAACGGGACGCCACCCTTAACTCCGAATACGCAA
>Ga0315294_10004633_pt1 | contig 15029 bp, 8 predicted proteins | sample YL17G13_40_MG_FD_203626 | JGI IMG/M metagenome (GOLD analysis project Ga0315294, IMG submission 203626) | Sediment microbial communities from Yellowstone Lake, YNP, Wyoming, USA - YL17G13_40 | ecosystem: Environmental > Aquatic > Freshwater > Lake > Sediment | place: USA: Wyoming | collected... | reverse complement strand
GACTCGTGGAGCACGGTGGGGGTGCATACCAACATCATCGAAGCGAGCTGGCAAGCGCTGGTGGACGCGCTGGAATACGGCCTGCTGCGGCGCGGCGCAGGCGATAACCAGGGGTGAGCGGGCCCGGTTCCACGCGCCGCGCGGAACCGATTGGACGTTGAGACGTCTGTGGTATGACTGGGTGCGGCCGCTGGCCCGGATGCGCCCGCGCGGCGGACGCCTTTTGTGATTGACACCGCGCAAGGGCCGTGCTACATTATGCGCTCCGCCCGACGATGCCACCCGGCTTCGCATTGGACCGGGCCGTCACGGGCAGCTCACTGAGGAGGCATCACCGTGAAAGTCATCATCGTTCCCAGCAAGGAGGAGATGGGCACGCGCGCCGCCGCCGTCATCGCCGAGCGCATGCGCGGCCGCCCCCACTTCGTCCTCGGGCTCGCCACCGGCAGCAGCCCCATTCCGCTCTACCAGGAGCTGATCCGCATGAACCAGGCGCGCGAGCTCGACTTCGCCGGCGCCATCACCTTCAACCTCGACGAGTACATCGGCCTGCCGCCCGACCACGAGCAAAGCTACCGCCGTTTCATGAACGAGAACCTCTTCGACCACATCAACATCAACCGGGCCTTCACCCACGTCCCCGACGGCATGGCCAAGGATGTGGACGCACACTGCGCGGCCTACGAGCAGATGATGGACGACGTCGGCGGCGTCAAGTGCCAGGTGCTCGGCATCGGCGGCAACGGCCACATCGGCTTCAACGAGCCCGGTTCGTCGCTCGCCTCGCGCACCCGCGTCGTGAACCTCACCCGGGGCACCATCGAGGACAATGCCCGCTTCTTCGAGCGCATCGAGGACGTCCCCAAGCAGGCCATCTCCATGGGCATCGGCACCATCCTCGAAGCCGAGAGCATCGTCATGCTCACCTACGGCGAAAACAAGGCCGACGCCGTCGCCAAGTCGCTCGAAGGGCCCATCACCGCCAGCGTCCCCGCCAGCGCCCTGCAACTGCACGAGGACGTCACCTGGATCATCGTCGAGGACGCCGCCGCCAGACTGACGCTGGAGTGGGGTAGGTGAGTTTGACCCCACGCATTACGCGGATTTCGCAGATGGCGAGCAAGGACAAGCGGCCCGGACGGCCCCCTCGGCTCGTTTGGGCCAGTTTCTCCTGATCGGCCCGAGATCCGGCTGCCTCCCACAATCTGTGTAATCCGTGAAACGGCTAGGCAGCTCCGTTGCCGCCGTGGCGGCCCAAAGGGCCTAGCCATCGGCGGATGATCGCTGAGCTTTCTGCGCGCTCTGCGGTGAGTCCGATTTGTCGGGTGTTATTGTCTGATGCCCCTGCTCGACCGCATCATCAGCCGGGCGCAGTCCGACCCGCGCACCATCGTCTTCGCCGAGGGCGAGGACGAGCGCATACGCGAGGCCGCCCGCCGCGTCGCGCACCGCGGGATCGCCCGCCCGGTGCTGCTCGTGGCTAGGTCGCGCTGCGACTGCCACCCCGGCCCGCAGGGCTTAGGGGTCGGCGAGGGCGCCGGCGCCGCCGCGGACGACATCCCCCGCGTGCGCCCGGACGCATCGCCGCACCTTCGCGAATACGCCGAGCGCTATGCGCGGCGACAGACCCTGGCGGTTTCCGCGGCGCAGCGCCTGCTGCGCCGCCCGCTTTACTTCGGCGCCGCCATGGTCGAGGCCGCCGACGCCGACGGCATGGTCGCCGGCGCCAGCCACACCACCGCCTCCCTGCTGCGCGCCGCCGGCCTGGTCATCGGCCTGCGCCCCGGCACGTGCTGCCCGTCCAGCTTCTTCATCATGGCCCTGCGCGAGCCGTTCCACGGCCGCGAGGCGCTGGTCTTCGCCGACTGCGCGGTCAACATCGAGCCCACCGCGGAAGAGCTCGCCCACATCGGCGTCAGCTCGGCGGCGAGCGCGCGCGCGCTGCTGGGGGTTGAGCCGCGGGTGGCCTTCCTGTCCTTTTCCACCCACGGCAGCGCCATCCACGAGCGCGTGGACAAGGTGCGCCGCGCAGCCGAGCTCGCGCGCGACATGGACGCCGCGACCGCCTACGACGGCGAGCTGCAAGCCGACGCCGCGCTGGCGCCGCGGGTGGCGGCGTCGAAGGCGCCGGACAGCCCCGTCGCCGGCCGCGCCGACGTGCTGATCTTCCCCGACCTCGACAGCGGCAACATCGCCTACAAGCTGACGGAGCACCTGGCCGGGGCGCAGGCCGTCGGCCCCATCCTGCAGGGCTATGCCCGCCCCGTCAACGACCTCTCGCGCGGCGCCACCGCGGACGACATCGTCGCCGTGGCGGCGATCACCGTCGTCCAGGCGCAAGCGACGCGCAAAACGTAGGGGCGCATGGCCATGCGCCCAAGAAAGTCAGGGCAAGTGGCTAGGTCGCGCGCGACCGCCACGGCGGCCGTAGGCCTAGCCGCGCGCACCCGCAACGCCGAGGCGGACGGGAATGCGGCGGCGCACGGCGCTCGCCGCCACCGGCGACGTCACCCTGAGCGGTTCGCTCGTGTGCTCCTGTGGCGCCGTGTCATTCCGAACGAGCCCTTCGCGGAGTTTACCCAGAGCGCGCCACCAAGATCCTTCGCCGGAGTTTACCCCGAGCGCAGTCGAGGGGCTCTGGATGACACGCGCGAAGGGCTCAGGGTAGACTCCGCGAGTGAGGAGTTCCCTAGCGGGGATGCTCGACGTTGCACGCCGCTATTCCCTGGGTGGTGCAGGGAGGTAGGGGATTCCGCCATAGGCGGACAAGTCTTCGCCGGAGTTTACCCTGAGCGCGCCACCAAGATCCTTCGCCGGAGTTTACCCCGAGCGCAGTCGAGGGGCTCTGGATGACACGCGCGAAGAGCTTGCCCTGAGCCAGCGAAGGGGCTCAGAATGACATTGACGGCGACTGCGCTCGGAATGACACTATCGGCCGCTTACGCATGATCTCGGTCGGAGATTCCAAAGAACGCGACATGAGTTACATCCTGGTTCTGAACTGCGGCAGCTCGTCGGTCAAGTACCGCCTCTACGACATGGCCGAGGAACGCGTGCTCGCCGACGGCGTGGTCGAGCGCATCGGCGAAGAGACCTCCTACGTGTCGCGCCATACCGCGGGCCGCGAGACCGGCTGGTCGGAGCGCGTCCCGGATTACCGGCACGCCTTCGAGCTCCTCACCCACCACCTGCTGGAGACCGCCGACGCGCCCCTGTCGCACCGCGCCCATCTGCTGGCGGTGGGGCACCGCGTGGTGCATGGGGGCGAGGCTTTCTTCGAGTCCACGGTGATCGACGAGCAAGTCATGCGCGCCATCCGCGACACCATCCCGCTGGCGCCCCTGCACAACCCCGCCAACCTCGCCGGCATCGAGGCCGCCCGCCACCATTTCCCGGCTACGCCGCATGTCGCGGTCTTCGATACCGCGTTCCATCACTCCATGCCCGGCCACGCCTACCTCTACGCCGTGGACTATGACCTCTACCGCCAGCGTTGCATCCGCCGCTACGGCTTCCACGGCACCTCCCATCGTTATGCTTCGACCGCCGCGGCGGGGATGCTCGGGCGCGACCCCGCCGGGCTGCGGCTCATCACCTGCCATCTCGGCAACGGCTGCAGCCTCGCCGCCGTCGAGGGCGGCAGGTCGGTGGACACCAGCATGGGCATGACCCCACTCGAGGGCGTCCCCATGGGCACCCGCTCCGGCGACATTGACCCGGGCCTGTTCTTCTACCTGCAGCAGCAGTTGGGCCTGAGCATCGAACAGGTGGACGACCTCCTCAACCGCCGCAGCGGCCTGCTCGGCCTCTCGGGCATCAGCAACGATCTGCGCCCCATCGAGGACGCCGCCGCCGCGGGCGACGAGCGCGCCGAGCTCTGTCTGGAGGTTTTCGCCTATCGCGTGAAGAAGTACATAGGCGCGTATCTCGCGGCCCTGGGCGGGGCCGACGCGGTGGTCTTCACCGGTGGCATCGGCGAGCATTCCCCCGACATCCGCGCCCGCATCTGCGCCGGCCTGTCGGGCCTCGGATTGGAGCTCGATCCGCAGCGCAATCAAGCCTGCGCCGATGCGGCGTGCGTCATCAGCGCGCCCGGCTGCTCCATCGCCGTGCTCGTGATCCCATCCAACGAGGAGTTGTTGATCGCCCGCGACGCGCTCCGGGTCGTGACCGCGCGCGCCCGCGGCAACCCGTAAGCCCACTGGAGGCATAGATGAGGATCTGCATATTCGAGGACGCCGGGGGCGATAGCCTCTATCCACTCAACCTCGTGCGCCCCACCTTCGAGCTTCGCTGCGGGGCGATCAGCCTGCGCGAGCGCATCCTGCGGAACTATCCGCAGGTGAACGAAGTCTGCTATTTCGTGCGCGACCATCTCGCGCCCGTCTATCACCGCGCCGCCTCCGGGCCGGTCAACGATCCCGGGGCGCTCGCGGGCGATGGCCTGCTGCTCATTAACGGGCGCATGCTCGCGCTCGGCGGCGGGCCTGCCGCCGACGGCGAGGACGAGATCGGGATGTGCGGCGAGGACGTCGCGTACGCCCGCCTGAGCGCCGCGACCGCGGCTGCGCTCGGCGCCTCCGACGCGCTCTCGCTGGTCGCGCGGGCGAAAGAGAAAGTGAAGCGCGTGGCCGCGCCGCAGAAGCTGGTGGGCTATCCCTGGGACCTCATCGAGCACAACAACGAATGCATCGCCGCCGATTTCGAGGCGCTGCCGCACAAGGGCGTCCACGGCGAGCTGGCGCAGATGTCCGTCATCTACGGCGACAGGGAAATGGCATACGTCGCGCCGGGGGCGCAGGTGCATCCGCTGGTGGTGCTCGACACTCACGGCGGGCCGGTCATCATTGACGAAGGGGCCAAGGTCTTCCCGCACACCCGCATCGAGGGGCCGAGCTACATCGGCCGCGGCGCCCACATCGTCGGCGGCAAGATCCGCGAGGGTTGCTCCATCGGCCCCGTGTGCCGTGTCGGCGGCGAGGTCGAGGAGAGCATCATCCACGGCTACAGCAACAAGTACCACGACGGCTTCCTCGGCCACGCCTACGTCGGCGAGTGGGTCAACCTCGGCGCCCTCACCACCAACAGCGACCTCAAGAACGACTACGGCAATGTCGAGGTTTACGTCCGCGGCGAGCTGGTCAACTCCGGCAGCACCAAGGTCGGCTGCTTCATCGGCGACCACGCCAAGACCAGCATCGGCACCCTCTTCAACACCGGCACCGTCGTCGGCGTCGGCTGCATCATCCTCGGCGGCTCCGAGATCCTGCCCAAGTACCTCCCCTCCTTCGCCTGGTACTACAACGGCCACATCGCCAAGGGCGGAGGCTTCGACGCGTTCATCGACACCGTCCGCACCGCCATGGGGCGCCGCGGCGTCACCCTCACCGACGAGGATATCGAGCTGCTGCGCACCGCGCGCGAGATGACCAAGGCCGAGCGCAGCGAGGCGATACGCAAGGCACGCAAATAGAGGCCGAGGGTATTGTCACCTCAGGGAAGGGAGCGCGGGTCGCTTGCATGTCATTGTGAACCCTTCGCTACTTGTCAGTCTGAGGCCCTTCGCCTGTCATTCCGAGCGGAGCGAGGAATCTCGGTCCGGCTCAGGGTAAACTCCGCGAAGAGTCTCGTCCCGCTCAGAGCCTGCCCTGAGCGCAGCGAAGGGGCAAGCTCCGCGCAGCGAAGTGAAGACTTGTCCGCCTATGGCGGAATCCCCTATCGGCAGGGCTGGGACGGTCGGGGAATCGACAGGAGCTGCGGGATTATCCGCTTGCGGCTCAGAATGACAGGCTCTGGGCTGGGCGCGAAGAAAGGGACACTGGCTTACGCCATCTTCCGTGCGGAATCTATCCCTTAAGCATCCACACCGAAAGCGAGGGTCGTGATGGCTGACAGTTCGATCGCCGACAGAGTACGCCAGGTGGTGGCGAAGCAGCTCAAGCTCGATCTCGACAAGGTCACCGATGGCGCCTATTTCGCGCAGGACCTCGGCGCGGACTCGCTTCAGAGCATGGAGCTGATCGCCGCCTTCGAGGACGAATTCGATATCGAGATGGACGAGGACGAGGCGGTCAAAGTCAAGACCGTCGGCGGCGCCATCGAGTTCATCGAGCGCGTGGCGGCGGAGCAGCACGGCTGAGCCCGCCCCAACCCGCCGGGCCGCCGCCGGCCCGCCCGCCGCGGCGTCATCTTTTCGCCTGAGGAGAGCTCCATGCGGAGAGTCCTGCCTTTCGTTCTCTTGCTCATCATCGCCGGCGCGGCGCCGGCCCCAGCCCAACCGGTCGAAGGCAGCCCCGCGCCCGCCGTCGGCGAGATCATGCTCGCCTCGCAGGTCCGGGCCGGCATGATCGCCGTGGGCAAGACCGTCTTTTCCGGCACCGATATCGAGGAGTTCCACCTCCAGATCCTGGGCGTGATCCCCAAGGTCCGGGCCGGCACCGACATCATCCTCGCCCGCGTTCTCGACGGCCTCCTGATCGAGCGCCAGTCGGGCATCCTGCAGGGCATGAGCGGCAGCCCGGTCTATGTCGATGGCCGCCTCATCGGCGCCATCGCCTTCTCCTGGCCCTTCTCCAAGGAGCCGGTCGCCGGCATCACTCCCATCGAGGACATGCTGCGCGTGCTGCCAGCGCAGGCTCCCGGTCAGGGCGGCCCGAGCGCGCCCTCCCTGCCGCAGCCGGTGATCGTGGACGGGCGCACCATGGACCGCGTGCGCATCCTCGACCCCGGCTCGCTGCCGCAGGACGCGGGCGAGGCGGAAGGCGTGCTCACCCTCCAGCCCATGGGCAGCCTGTTGTTCGCCTCCGGCCTGTCCCCCCGCGCCCTCGATCGCCTGCGCGACGTGGTCGCCCCCTTCGGCGCGGCGGTGACGCAGGGCGTCGGCGGCAGCGCCGACTTCCAGGGCGGCGAGCTCCAGCCCGGAGCCTCCCTCGGCGTTCAGCTCGTGCGCGGCGATTTCGACGTCACCGCCATCGGCACCGTCACCTACGTCAAGGGCGACCGCGTGCTCGCCTTCGGCCACCCCATGATGTCAATGGGCGACGTTGATCTCACCCTCACCACCGCCTACATCAACACCATCGTCCCCAGCTACGCCGCCGGCATGAAGATGGGCTCGGCGGGGCGCCCCGTGGGCCGCCTCGCCCAGGACCGCTTGTGGGCGGTCGTCGGCATCACCGGCGAGCAGGCCCAGACCATCCCGGTCGCCGTCACCGTGGTTGATCCCGCGCGCGGGATCAACCACACCTACAATGCCGAAATCGCTCCCCACCGCCGCCTCGCCCCGGGCCTGGCGGCCACCGTGGTGTTGAGCGCCGTCGATCGCGCCTGGGAGCACGTCGGCGAGGGCACCGCCCGCGTCAGCGTCGAGATCGACGGCGAGCGGCGCGCCATCCGCCGCAGCGACATCGCCTTCAGCCCCGCCGACGCCGCGGCCTCGGTCACCGCCGAGGTCGCCGCTCCCATGACCATACTGATGGAGAACGAATTCGGCGGCCTCCAGGTCAAGGCGGTGCGGGTCAAGGTCAGCCTCACCGACAAACGGCAGACCGCCCGCCTGGAGAACATCAGCGTGCAGCCGGGCAAGATCAAGGCCGGCGATACGCTCGACCTGTGCGTCCGGCTGCGCCCGTTCAAGGGCGCGCCGGTCGAAAAGCACCTCGCGCTCAAGCTCCCGCCGGATCTGCCCGATGGCAGCCTGCGCCTCGGGGTGGCGGGCGGCGACGAGGCGCAGCTGCTGCGCGCCACGCTCGGCCTCGCGCGGCCGCGCGCCTTCAATCTCGACCAACTGGTGGACATCTACGAGACCACCGACCCCGCCGACGACATCGTGGCGCTGCTGGCCCTGCCGAGCTCGGGCGCGGCGGTGGAGGGGCGGCGCGTGCCCTCCCTGCCCAGCTACTACGTCGAGATGCTGACGGATGCGCGCGCCGGAACGATCAGCCCGGAGCGAGACCACATCAAGGCGACGCTGTCGTCGGAGTGGTTCGTCGAGGGTCGCCAGGTCATCACGGTGGAGATCGAGGGCAAGCCGGGGGCCGCCAAACGCGGCGCCCCTGGCGCCCGCCCCGCGCCGTCCGCCAAGGGTGAACCGCCGGCGGAGGAGCCGCCAGCCGAGGACGAAGCCCGCGAGGCGATGCTGGCGCCCATGAGCATGACCCTCGCCACCGAGCCCTCCGCGGAGTCCGGCCAGGAGCAGAAAAAAGAAGAGACAGCCAAGCAGGAGCCGGAGAAGAAAAAGGATGCGCCGGTTGGACGCGAGCCCTCCTCGCTGACGCAAGCCAAGCGCGCGGACTTCTGGCCGGGCGAGTTCGAGGATGTCGCCGTTGACGAGGACGGCGGGCTCACCCTCGCCCCCGCCGCCCGCGCCCTGGCCAAGCTCGACGAGCCGATCATATCGGCGCTGTTGGTGCACGGCGGGGACACCTACGTCGCCACAGCTCCCGGCGGCCGCGTGCGCAAGTTCTCCGCCGACGGCCAGGTCGCGCAGACATGGGATACGGGCGCCGCCCTGGTGACGGCCCTGGCCGCGGGCCCCCAAGGCGCCATTCTGGCCGGCGCCGCGCCCGGCGGTCGCATCCTGGTCCTCGGCGACGACGGCAAGACCCAAGACTACTTCGCCACCGGCGAGGACACCGTGTGGTGCATCACCCCGGCGCGCGACGGCGGCATCTATGCCGGCACCGGCCCTCATGCCAAGGTGTTCCTCGTGTCCGAGCCCGGCCGGGGCAAGCTGTGGGCCGAGCTGCCGGCCACCAACGTCTATGCCCTCGCCGTCGCAAACAACCTGCTGTACGCGGGCACCGGCAACGCAGGAGTGCTCTACGCGATGGACTTTAGCGGCCAAGTGCGCGCGGCCTACGACTCCGACCAGGAGGCAGTGGCCTCCCTGGCCGTGGGGCCCGAGGGCGACATCTACGTCGGCACCGCCCCCGGCGCCGTCGTCGTGCGGCTGCGCCCCGGCGGCGCGGAGCAGATCATGGAGGCCGAGGGCGAGGTGCTGGCGGCTTTGGCCGCCGGGCCGTCGGGGCTGCTCTACGCGGTGACGGCGGAAGATGCCGTGGTTTACGAGGTTGACCCCGGGCGCAAGACGGCGCGGCTGCTGCGCAAGCCGGAGCAGGGGCGGGGGATGGCCCTCGCGGTTGACGAGCAAGGCGCGGTCAGCGTCGCCGACAGCAACCCGGCGGCGGTCGTGCGCCTGGGACCCGAGCTCGCCGAACGCGGCGCTTTTACCTCCACGCCCCAGCCGGCGCCGGCGGGCACCCGCTGGGGGGCGCTAAGCTGCGCCGTCGAGCGCCCCGCGCAAACGCTGGCCACTTTCCAGACCCGCTCCGGCGACAGCGCCGACCCCGATGACCACTGGAGCCCGTGGTCGCTGCCCGCTGACATCGACAGCGCCGCCGACATCATGAGCCCCCCCGCCGAGTTCCTGCAGTACCGCATCAACCTCAGCGCGCAGCAGCGCGGCGCCACCCCACGCGTGGGCGACCTGCAGATAAGCTACCTGCCCCCCAACCGCGAGCCGACCGTCTCGTTCAGCGCCCCTAAGCCCGCAGAGCGCCTCCGCGAAAGCGTGGATATCAAGTGGAAAGGCCAGGACCCGGACCGCGACAAGCTGGTCTATGACCTCTACTCGTCGGCCGACGGCGGTAACACGTGGAGCGAGCTCAAGGCCGACATCGACGGCGATACCTACTCCTGGGACACCAGCGATTCCAAGGACGGCTCCTACGTGCTGCGCGTGGTGGCGAGCGATCGCCCCAGCAACCCCGGCGCCCCGCGACAGAAGGAGGCCCGGCGCGCGGTGTGGGTGGACAACACTCCGCCCACGGTCCTCATCCTGCGCCACGCCATGGTCGTGGGGGCCAATGGAGTTGTCGCCGTGCGCGGGGCGGCGGCGGACGAGCTCAGCCCGCTGCAGGGCGTCAACTACCGCGTGGACGACGGCAAGTGGCGCGCGGCCATCGTCGAGGGCGCGCTCGGCACGCGCCAGCTCTCGTTCAGAGTGGAAACGGAGCCGCTGAAGCCGGGCGAGTACCGCGTCCACGTGCAGGTGTTCGACCAGGCGGGCAACAGCGCCCAGGACGAAGTGCGCGCAAAGGTTGAGCAGTCCGCCGCGGGCGAGACCAGTCGCCCTGCGGCGACAAGTGCCGCGCCCTAGCCGCTGAACCCGGCGGGCGGGGACTAATGTAGCGCAGATTACAAATCTGCGCTACCTACCCGCCCGGAAGGGGACAGTCCCCCTTCGGGGACAGTCCCTTGCAGGGAATCCTCGGCCGCACCCACGGGAGGACATCATGACGCGATCGGAATTGCTCTGCGTGGCGGTCATCGCCGCTGCGCTCGCATCCTGCAGCATGGGCCGCGCGGCCGACGACGGCCGGGTGCGGCTCGAGACGAAGTGGCTGCGCGTCGAGCTTGATCCCGCCTCCGGCGCGATCACCGCGCTCGCGGCGGATCCCTCCGGGGGCGGGGATTTCTCGCACCCCGTCGCCGCCGGTCCTCGCCCTTACGGCATTTCCCCCGCCTGCCGCACGCCGGACGGCCAGGTTCTGGCGGCCGAGCCGGGGGATGGCTTCGCCGTCAGCAGCGCACAGGGCAGCGTCGCGGCAGCCGGACTGCGCATCGGCGACGGGCTCTCCGCGCGGCTGGAGGCGTCCGTGGCTCCCGACGCTGCGGAGCTGACCGTTCGCGCCGTCATCCGCGCCGAGGCCCAGACCTCTTGCCAGTGGGCGGGCCTGCTGTTCGCCCTCGACCCCGCGCTTGCGCCGAGCACGGTGTGCTTTGCGGGCAGGCAGGGGCTGGCTTCGGCGTCGCCGGGCCGCCTGGTGGTTCCCGCCGCTCCCTATGCCGGTGCGGTCTGCAAGGAAGGCGCCGAGCGCACCTTCGTCTTCACCAGCTCGCCGCAGGCGGGCGTGGAGATCGAGACGAGCAAAGGCCGCGCAGCGATTGCCGTCGCGCCCGCCATCGGCCGCGAGCCCGTAACCCTGCGCCCCGGCGACACCATCACCGTCGCCGCGCGCCTGGTCTTCGGCCCCATGCGCGTCGCCGCGCTCAAGCCGGTCACCAGCAAGTTCCTGCCCCAGGCGCAGGACTTCATCTTCTGGACCTCCCACATCGCCACCACCCGCCCCTTCGCCGGCCGCTGGGCGCAGGAAACCGCGGCGGTGATCGACCCCGGCCTGCCGCCCGATATCCAGCAGGCCTACCGCCGCTGCTGGCTGCGCGACGTCGCACACGGCTGGAAGAGCGGGATGCTGGTGGCGGGGCCGGAAATGCTGGAGGTCATGCGCGCCGAGATCCTGCTTTTCGCCGGCAGCCTCGATGAGGCCGGCCAGCCCCCCACCAGCATCGGCGAGGGCGGCGACCCCGTTTACGGCAACCTCGATTCCGCGGGCCTGCTCATCGGCATGATCTACGACTACCTCTGCCGCACCGGCGACATAGCATTCCTGCGCTCGGTGCTGCCCCAGGCCGACCGCATGGGCGGCGCCATCGCCAAGCTCGTGGGACCGCACGACCTTCCCGTCATCGGCGAAGGCGGCGACACCTACCCCGACCTCGGCTTCGTCAAGGGCGAGCAGACTTACCTCACTGCCGTGTGCTACGACGCCATGCGCAAGCTGGCGCGCCTGCACGAGGTCGTCGGCGAGCCCGAGCCCGCCGGCAGTTGGCACACCGCCGCCGGCCGCGTCTCTCTCGCCGCCAATCGCCTCGCCGAACGCGGCGGCCTATGGGACCCCGAGCGCGGGGTCTATATCGGGTGGCGCAAGCCCGACGGCTCCGTCTATCGCGACGAAGATTCCTTCGCCAACCTGTGGGCTATCTACAGCGGGCTGTGCAGCGACGGCGACCGCGTTCGCGCCATCTTCGATCGCCTCAACGCCAACTGGCAGCGCTACTACCTCGACGGCCTGTGCCCCACCGCGCTCAGCATCGCGCCCTATCCGGGCGGCCTCAACCAATGGGTGCCCTGGGTCGGCGGCTGGGACGTGTACCTCCGCGCCAAGCTCTCCGAGCCCAAGGCGGAAGACGCGTGGCGGCTGCTGTGGGCCGACTACCAGCGCACCGACTTCCCCTATCGCGAGGCGTCCGGCTTCCAGCAACAGGACCCCAACGCCGGCAACCGCGGGCGCATCTGGGACTCGTGGGGCCTGCTGCAGGCCATCTACGCCGGCCACTACGGCATCGAGATGACCCCCGCGCACCTGCGCCTCCTGCCGCGCGCGCTCGCGCCCGTCGTCGGCGACTCCCTCTCCGGCCTGAGCTGGCGCGACGCCACCTACGACATCGCCCTGCGCGGCAGGGGCCTGCACGTGGCGCGCGTCACCGTTGACGGCGCCGAGGTGGCGAGCTGCGTCCTGCCTCTCGCCTCCGGTGCGCACCAGGTGGAGCTGACCGAGTCCGCGGCGGCGCGCAAGGCATTCGTCATCGACCTCGCGCCCACCCTGGCGATGCTCGCCGCCGAGCATCGCGACAAGGGGATATACGTCGAGGGCGCCGCCACCTGCGCCGGGCGCTATTGGCTGGCGCTGCAGTGGCCCAGCGAGTGGGGAGCGTTGCAGGTTGAATCCGGCGCCGGTGTCGAGTTCCCTCAGGCCGCGCCCCTGGCCGGCGACCGCGCCGCGCTCCTATTCTCCGTCGGCCGCCCCGGCAAGTTCAGCTTCAGCCTCAAGGGGAGCGGACTGCTGTCAGGTCCTTAGCCGGATTATTCATACTCCTGGTGCACTGTTGCTACTAGAGAAGTCGCGCCCACTTGGGCGCGCGGTCTCCTGACCGCGCGAACTGCCGCCCTAGCACGATGTGGGTAATGGTAAGCCGCGAACAGGGGCCTCTGCCCCTTGCAGCCCCCGGCAACCCGTTCCCCGCAGCCTTGGCGAAGGGGAAAGGGTAAAAGGGCAAGAGAGAAAAGGTAATCTCATTCGGGTCCTCCCTTCGACTGCGCTCAGGGCGATGCGTCGCGCGCGCAACGGAAGCCGAAGTCGTAGAGGCCGTTGTAGCGGAAGTCGGGGTGGTAGCAGTAGCGGTAGGCGCAGCGGAACAACCTCGGAAGGACGTCGTACCAGGAGCCGCCCCGAAGCACCCGATCACCGCCCTTCGCGGGAGGCGTGAGGTCGCCTTTCGCGTAGCGCTGGTAGGCATCTTGGTCATACCAGTCCGCGCACCACTCCCACACGTTCCCCGCCATGTCCAAGCACCCGTAGGGGCTTGCGCCAGCCGGGTACGATGCCACCGCAGCCGGACCCTCGTGCGCCGCGTCGTGAGCCCCCACCCAGCTCAGCAGCGCCGGCCACCACTCCCATACAGTCGCATACTTCCTCCCCGTGATGAGCTCGAAGTTGCGACACCGCTTGCTGTCCCATTGGTTGCCCCAGGGGAAGATGCGCCCGTTCCCACCCCGGGCTGCCTTCTCCCATTCCAACTCGGTAGGCAGCCGGCCGCCTGCCCACTCGCAGTAGGCGCGAGCGTCCTGCCAGTTAACTTGCACGACGGGCAAACTATCCAGGCCCGACGGGACCTGTCCGCCCTTCCAGTGTTCCGGCGCGCGATGTCCGGTGGCCCGCACGAAGCGCAGGTACTGAGCGTTGGTTACCTCGGTGCGGCCCATCCAATAGCCCGGCAGGTTCACCCGGCACTGCGGCTGCTCGTCCTTGAGCAAGTCTCGCGTGTCACCGGCATGCTCCTTTAGCCAGGCGTCCACCTGGGCGTCGCTCGTGCCCAGGGTGAACTCCCCCGGCGCGACGTACACCATCTCCATGCCGTCCTTGGGATTGACCCACACGTCTCCCGCTTCTGGGTTCACGGGTGGCTCCGTCGTGCGCCACACTACGGCGTTCGGGTTGACCTCCGGCGGAGGCGCCACCTTCTCCGTCGGACGGGCCTCGGCCCCGGCGTACCCGGCCGAGCACAGACAGAGCACCAAAGCCATGAGCAGCAGAAGACTTACACCCTTGCGCTGTATCATCGTGCACCTCCCTGCTTCAGAATGCGTCATCCTGAGTGGCTAGGTGTGCTAACACCTCGTGACTGAAGTGCCCGTATGAATGATTGTCATTCTGAACCCTGAGCCGGACCGAGATTCCTCGCTGCGCTCGGAATGACAGGCGAAGGGCCTCAGAATGACATTTTCGATACCGTGTGCGGATTTTAGGATAGGCTCTTACTCCAACTCCACCACCGCCACCTCCGGCCGCGTGTACCATCGCGGCGGGGCGCCGCCGGTTACCCCGCTGGTGATGTAAACCCAGCCCCACTGCTCGCGCATCAGGCCATATGGGTGCGCCGAACCATAGGCCGTCGCCGGTATGAGGCCGCGTCCGGTGAGCCGGATTAGCGCGCGGTGCACGAACCTGGGCAGGCGGAACTTCCCCGCGTGCGTATGACCCGAGACGATGAGCGCCGCCCGGTGGGGCAGGTTTGAAACCTGCCCTACCTGTGCCGCCGCCTCGGGGTTGTGCGACAGCAGCACGACGGGAGTCCGCTTCGGCACGTCCCGCCAGGCGGCGTCCCAGTCAACGCTGCCCGCCCACAGGTCATCAATGCCCACGAGCGCCAGCCGCGCCTTCCCCTTGCGCACCACGACGCTGTCGTTGACCAGCACCCGCACGCCGGCGGATTCGAGCGCCGCCTCCACCGCCGGCGCATCCGCCCAGTGGTCGTGATTCCCCAGCACCGCATAAACACCCAGGGGCGCGTGCAGGGCCGCAACAACAGAGGGTATCTCCGGGATGCCCGCCTGGCCGGAGACGAAATCGCCCACCAGCACAATCGCGTCGGGCCGCTGGGCCATCGCCTCGCGCACGGCGCGCCGGGCCATCCCCGCCCCCCGCCCCCGCGCGCCGAGATGCAAGTCGCTCATCACCGCCAGACGCACCGGGGCAGGCAGCCCCACCGCTACCGCAAGCCGGCGCACGCGAAACCACGATCCGGTGACAAAGCCCGCCGCAACCGCCGCGAGCACCAGCGCTGCGGCAACCCTGGCAATGGCTCGCCTCCGCCTGCCGGACAACATCGTCATGCGGCCGGCCCCT
>Ga0315294_10004632_pt1 | contig 15030 bp, 15 predicted proteins | sample YL17G13_40_MG_FD_203626 | JGI IMG/M metagenome (GOLD analysis project Ga0315294, IMG submission 203626) | Sediment microbial communities from Yellowstone Lake, YNP, Wyoming, USA - YL17G13_40 | ecosystem: Environmental > Aquatic > Freshwater > Lake > Sediment | place: USA: Wyoming | collected... | reverse complement strand
TTCATATTTATATAGGAAATAAATTAGCTCCAGGAGGATATGTTTGGGTATTTCCAAAAGGGGAAGAACGTGCAAATGTTGGTGTAGGAATTGTTCCTAGAGAGAAAAGACCAAAATTTTATTTAGATGAATTCATAAAAATTCATCCTGAAATAAGCAAAGGATCAATAATAGAGGTCAACGCTGGCTGCGTTCCTGTTGGCGGTTTGGTAAAAGACATGGTAACAAATGGCTTTTTGGTGTGCGGTGAAGCTGCACATCATGTTAATCCGATTCATGGTGGTGGCATTAAAGAAGCTCTTGCTTCGGGTCAGTTAGCAGGAGATGTTATAAAAGAATGCCTAAAGAGTAATGATGTTTCTAAAAAAGCTTTATCAAAATTCAATGACATATGGTGGGATGTGAGAGGGAAGCATTTGAGAAATGTTGAAAAACTAAGAGAAGTTGTTGAAAAACTTTCTGATGAGGATTTGAATGACTTGGCAGATGCATTAAAACCTGAAGATTTGATAGAATTTTCCAAAGGCTCAAAGCTATCTGTACTAGCAAAGGCTCTAATGAGAAAGCCAAAACTATTAGGCTTAGCAAAACACCTATTATAAATCCTTTTGTTTTCATAAAATTTCTATGCTTAAAACAATTGGAGAAAAAATAGCAGAAGAAATGGAAAATAGTCTTAGTAGGAAAATTTTAAAAGAATTGGAAGCAAGACCAGTAGAAAATTCTTTATTAATATTTGATATGCTTTATGAAAAGCCTGAAAGATTAGAAGTCTATGCAATTGACCCAAAAAATCTTCTAATGCTATGGAAATGTTTTGAACTACCTGATGCTACTATAAGAGCTGAAAGTGAAAAAAAAGTTGAAAAATTATTAGGTTTCGTAGAAGATGCCAAATGCACATTCATGATACCTCAAAATTTATCAGGGCCTCTAGAAAAAAGAGATGATTTAAAAAAAGAAAATTGGCTATTGTATACCACTGATAAAGAAAAATTCAGAGGAAGTATAATTCATCCTGTAGAAGAGTTAGAACCTAGTTTAAGAAATTCAAAACAAATAGCTAATCAATGGAAGTACTATAAGGGAGCTGATTTCATATATGAAAAAATGAATCAGAATCCATTTTTTGGAATAAAGGTAAACGAAAGATTAGTTTCTTATGCAGGTATCTTTGCTCGCACAGATAATGTTTATTTTTCAGGATTTGCCCGAACTAATAGAAACTTTAGAAGAAAAGGAATGATGAGCTCTGTCACATCAGCTTTAGCTGAAAGATCATTTAAGGATGGCAAGGTACCTGCTATGTACATAGTTGAAGAAAATATACCGTCAAGAAAGGCTGTTGAGAAATTAGGCTTTTATAGTATAGCCACGCATGCAAGATTTAATCCTGTTTAGGATAATCTTTTTAGAATGCTTTTATTGGTTAATTCTCGAATTGCATCTGAGGCAATCCACTTTGCAGTTTTAGAATCTATTTTTTGGATTTCCATTGCAATCTTGATCGCTTCTTTGTTTAAATTTTTATTACGTTTTCCAATCTGCCGCAAGGCCCAGTTAATAGCCTTCCTAACAAAGTTTCTGTCATCTGTAGACTCCCTCTTTATTAGAGGTAGAAAATTTAAGAAATTCTCATCCTTCGCTTTTTTGTCATGAACTGCTAGAGACGCCATCAATGCAAAGCCTGCGCGTTTTACGAACTCTTCTTTTCTTTTACTCCATTCCTCTGCCTTTGAGTAAGCAAACTTAGTTTTGTCAAAAAGGTTCATGCAAACTTGATCGCAAACATCCCAAGAATCAAAGTCCTTTACCCATTTTTCCATTTGTCCTTCAGTCACATCCTCTGCTCTATCAATAAGGCATGCAAGTATCCTTGCTTCATGAATCTCAGAAAACCAAAGCCATTGAGCTAATTTATGGTCCTTTCCTATCTTTTTACCTAATTTCCTTATTTCAGGTATTGACACTCCATAAGTGTTCTTTGAATTTATCCCAAATCTTGCCATGCATTCTACTGCTTTGGGATCAGACAAGGATTTTAATTTTTTTAGAATGTCGTTATAATTCATATAAATCTTTTATAATTAACAATACAAATAAATAACTCAGGCAAACTATAATTATTCTTAGTGATAAAGTGACTAGAATAGAAAAATTAGAGGTACAGGGTTTCAAGTCTTTCGCAAAAAAGACTCTAGTCACGTTCCCAAGCAATTTTTCTGTTATAGCTGGTCCAAATGGGAGCGGTAAGTCGAACATACTAGACGCAATATGCTTTGTTCTTGGAAGGACATCCGCCAAAAGTTTGAGGGCAGATAGGATGATGGAGATGATCTTTCATGGGTCAAAAACCAAGCCACCAGCAGATGTAGCAAAGGTCTCATTATATTTTGATAACTCTGAGAAGGAATTCCCTGTTGAAGAAGACAAGGTTATGCTGACTAGAAAGATAAACCAAAAAGGAATTTCTATTTACAAGTTGAATGGAAGAACTGTCACAAGAGAAACTATACAGGAAATTCTTAGGCCTGCTAGGATCCATTCAGAAGGTTATAACATAATTCTGCAGGGCGATATAATGGACGTTATCGAGATGAGTCCTCTTGAAAGAAGAGAAATAATGGATGAGATATCAGGCGTTAAAGAGTTTGATGAAAAAAGAGAGAAAGCACAAAGGGAACTAATGACTGTAGAAGAAAGGTTGAAAGGATCAAACATAGTTCTTATAGAAAAGAGGTCAAGTCTTGACAGGCTAGAAGTTGAAATGAAAGCTGCTCAGCAATATCAAAAACTGACAAATGAACTAGACAAATTAAGAGGTTCTTTAGCGAAGCAAAGGCTACAAGTCGCTGAAGAAGCTATGGGCAAGCTTGACAAGAAAATAGATGAAATAACTTCTGGAGAAATTGATAAAGAACTGGAAGGAATGGACAAGGAAATAGAGGAGCTTGAAAAGAAGAAAAATATCATTTCTAAAAGATTATTTGACAGGAGCAAGGACATCGCCATAGTAAAAGAAGTTGAAAGGTTAAAATCTGAGATTAACAGGAAGAAAGATAAGTTGGAAATTAATAAAATGGAAATCGGAAGAATAGATGAGATGTTAAAAAGACTTGAAATCATTAAACAAAAGGAAATGGAAGGTTCGAAAAGCAAGGCTGTTCAAGATATCTTGAAACTAGGATGGACAGGAATCTATGGCACTGTAGCATCATTATCATCTGTTCCTAATGAATACCAAACTGCTATTGAAATTGCAGCAGGACCTCATCTCCACGACATCATCGTTTCTAATCAGAACGTCGCAATAGAGTGCGTGAATTACTTGAAAAAGAATAGGATTGGTAGAGCAACTTTCCTTCCATTAGACAAGATAAGACCAAGAGATAGCAACCACTTAAAGAAATTTTTAGGAAAGGAAGGTGTTATTGGCATAGCAATAGACTTGATAAAGTTTGATAACAAGTATTTCAACGCATTCTCCTTTCTCTTCGGAGAAACGTTGATAATAGACAAGATTGAGACAGCAAGGAAATTAGGAATTGGCGAAGCGCGTTACGTGACTCTGGACGGAGACTTGATAGAGAGGTCAGGTGCAATAATAGGCGGTTTCTATGCTGGGAAGAAAATTTTCACTGAAACCGAAGATATTAAAAATTATTCTTCTAGAAAAAACCAGTTAGAAAAGGAAATCGAACAAATAGGAGGAGAAATTGTCAGGTTAAGTAAGGAATATGAGCGTCTGTCAACTGAAGAGCAAATAGGCAGCAAGGAAATTGTTGAGATGCAAAGAGAAAGGGAAGTAGTAGAGCAAAAGTATGAATCATTAAAAGCAAAGAGAAAAAGACTTTTTGAAGAAAAAATGAATTCTCAAGAAGAGATCAACAAATTAAGAATCAAGAAGGCAAGATTAGAAGCTGAACTGGACAATCTGAAACTAGAGTTCGAAAATTATAAGAAATCAGAGACTTATCAACTAGCTCCTTCCACTCTTGAAAACAAGATTAGGGAGACTATGGAAGCCATCAATGCCTTAGGTGCAATAAACATGAAAGCCTTGGAAGAATACAGCCAACAAAAGATTATTCATGATGAATTAAAGGAAAAGGTCGATAAGCTCTCAGAAGAAAGGAATAAGATTCTTGAGATAATGGCTGAGATAGAGGGAAAAAGAAAGGATGTCTTCATGAAAACACTCGAAGGCGTAAGAGAACAGTTTAAGATCGTCTTCAAAGACCTGATGGGTGGAGAGGCTGACATAAGACTTATTGGCGGGATGGACAGCGGACTGCTTATCGAAGCCAATCCAACTGGCCGTAAACTCTTGAACATAGACTCAATGTCTGGTGGTGAGAAGACCTTAACTGCCCTAGCTTTCCTCTTCGCAATTCAAAGATTCAAACCTGCACCATTCTACATTTTAGATGAAATAGATGCTGCTTTGGACAAGCCGAACACAAAAAAGACTGTTGAATTGATAAAGAAATACTCACCAAATTCTCAATTCATTGTCATTTCTCACAACGAGACTACAATGCAAGCTGCTGACTGCGTCTACGGTGTGTCAATGTCTGAAGGAGAATCACAATTAATAGGAATAAAGATGCCGAGCTAATTTATTTTAAATAATCAGGCAACTCACTTTCATAATCTTTGAATTTTAAAGCTTTATTGATTTGACTCATATGCTCAAAATTTTTAGTTTCTCTTGATGCAGCAAGTGGAACAGTAATTGATTTAGTTAATCCTACTTTTTTGATATCTTCTGCTTCTACATTATGAATTACAGGGTAACAATTAATTTTTTCACAAATATCATGTAAATTATCTATTTCTTTTTGGGTTAGAGATGGAACAAAATAAGTAGCTTCTACATACTCTGCTGGCCCTCTTTTCTTTGAGATGCTCGCTTCTGCTATTCTCAAAATAACTGCACCTGTTACTTTACCATTTTCTTTCATAACAAGCAACAGTTTTTTCATCCTCTAGTAAAGCACGTAATGCAGATAATGCCATGTAATCACTAAATAGGTATTAAAAGCAAAAGAATTTAAACCTTTCTCAAGAACTTGTCTAGAATGTCTTCCAAGTTTGGTTTGCCGATTTCTTGTATCTCGTATCTGACTCTTGCAGCTGGTTTGTTTATGTTTAAAATGTTTCTTAGATCGACAGGAGTTCCGACAAGTACAGAATCGCACTCAACGGAGTTAATAGTCTGCTCTAATTCATCTATCTGCTTCTTCGAATAGCCCATTGCAGGAAGAACTGCTCCTAAATGAGGGTATTGTGAGTAGACTTCCCTTATCGAGCCCACTGCCTTGTCCCTCGGACTGATTATGTATGCTCCAAGATTCTTAGCAATTATGCTTGCTGCACCAAAGTTCAATCCGCCATGTGTCAAGGTCGGTCCGTCCTCAATAGCTAAAACTCTTTTACCTCTTATTAATTCTGGTCTATCAATGAAGCCTGGCATGGCAGCTTTTATAATAATTGCTTTCGGGTTTATCATGTTGACATTTCCTATGACAGTTTCTATATCTACAGGGTTGGCTGTATCAATTTTGTTAACAATGACAACATCAGCCATTCTAAGATTTGCCTCGCCTGGATAATAGAGAAGTTCATGACCAGGCCTTCGTGCATCAGCTATGACAATATGCAAGTTCGGTTTAATGAACGGCAAATCGTTGTTGCCACCGTCCCAAACAATGACATCCGCCTCTCTTTCAGCTTGCCTAAGTATCTGCTCATAATCAACACCCGCATAAACGATGTTGCCTGATTCTATGTGTGGTTCATACTCTTCTCTTTCCTCTATGGTAGAACCATACTTGTTCAAATCAGTCTTTGTTGAAAATCTTTGAACAACCATTTTATTCAAGTCGCCATAAGGCATAGGATGTCTTACTACAACGAACTTTATTCCTTTTGATTTGAGCAGTTGACAAATCTTTCTTGTTGTAGGAGATTTGCCCGCACCAGTTCTAACAGCACAAACAGAGATAACAAATCTTTTTGATTTGAGCATAGTCGTCTCAGGACCCATTAGTCTAAAGTCTGCTCCCTCTGCTAAGATTATAGCAGCCTTGTGCATAACATCAACATAAGAAAGGTCAGAATATGCAAGAACTACTTCATCAACCTTTTCTTTTTTGATTATTTGAGGAAGAGTTTTTTCAGGATAAATAGGAATGCCTTTTGGATATAGCTTGCCTGCCAATTCTTTTGGATATGTTCTGTTAGCTATTCCAGGTATTTGCGCTGCAGTAAAAGCAACCACTTCATAGTCTTTATTTTTCCTGAAGAAGACGTTAAAATTATGGAAATCTCTTCCAGCAGCCCCCATTATCACTACTCTTCTTTTGTTATTAGCCATATAGTTCTCTAGATAAATTTATAAGATATTGATATTAAAGCTTTTACTAGAGGAACATGAATAAAAAGAATAAGAAACCAATATCTGCCCTGTTAATTTTATTTTATTTAATTCTTGCAACAATTTGTATAATGATGTTGAATATGTCTAGTTGATAAAATGCTATCTGACCAACAATTAATTAATCTCATGGTATCTGAACCAAGCTGGGAAGATGTAATCATAAAAATAGTTGCTGAAGAGCAGATGAATCCTTGGTCTATAGACATAATAAAGCTCTCAAACATTTTCTTGAATTACTTGGAAAAAATGGAACATTTGGATCTGAGAATACCTGCAAGGTTTATTCTAATAGCAGCAATTTTATTGAGAATGAAATCAGACGTCTTAATAGAAAAAGAAGAGAAGATGTTTATTCCAGAGTCTGACAGAGAGACAGACGAGACCTTAAGGGTCCTTGCATCTTTACCACCCTTACAGCCACCACTAAAAAGAATACCCCTTAGGAATGTTTCTTTAGAAGAATTGATATCAGCTTTGAAAAAAGCATATGAGGTTCAAGAAAGAAGAATTGAAAGGAAAGTAAGAATAAAAAAGGCTGTAGAGGCTGTTCTTCCTCCAGCTGAAGCAGAAGACATAACTGAGAGGATAAACAAGCTATTAACTCAAATAAACGAGGCATTGTTAGAGGTAGAGAGCATAGAGTTCTCAAGGATTGTAAAAAGATGGGGAAGAAAGGAAATAGTAGAGGCCATAATACCGTTGTTGCATTTGTCACAAGATGGAAAAGTTAATTTACAGCAAGAAGAATTGTTTAAAGAAATACTAGTAAAGTTAAGAAAATGAATAATCTAATATTTTACATATTTGCCTTTTAAAGTTCTATAACTCCTAAAAAAATACATCACCATAGTCATCTCTAATTAATGTCAACTTTCTCTTTGCTTTCATAAGCTCATGAACATCGTAAATTCTCATAGTAATTAAATCTATAATAAAGAATAAAAATAGATATTAACACAATTAACAATATTTTATTGGGATTAGAATGAGAACAGAAAGATTAAAGTCAGCAATAGAGGCTGCTTTGTACATGTCTAATGATCCTATTTCTGCAGAAGAACTAGCAAAGATGTTCAAGTCAGATATAAACGATGTAAAGGAAGTGTTAAACGAACTAAAGAAGGAACTTGAGGAAGCTCATCACGGTGTCTATTTGTTAGAAACTTCTGTAGGCTATCAGATTCGGGTTAAACCAGAGTTTGCTCCTCATGTCCGAAACCTAACCCCTTATCAGGATTTGGGGAGAGGCTTGTTGAGAGTTCTAGCATTAGTGGCATATAAGCAACCAATAACACAGTCGGAAGTTGTTAAAGTCATTGGCAATCGAACCTACGAGTATGTAAAAAGACTAGAAGAGCGTGGGCTAATAAAAACTGTAAAGCACTCTCGAACAAAGGCTCTGATAGCAACAAAGGAATTTGCTAATTACTTTGGCCTTGAAAATCCTGAAGACATCAAGAAGTTTTTTGAGCAGATGACAAAAGAAACTAAACAGTAATTATTAGGCAAAGACCTAACAAAAAATGAAACTTATAAAGTCTTAACATTTAATTCTAGATTATGGAAATAGACAGAAAAACGCTAAAGGCATTAGCAGCAGACACTAGGCTAGACATTCTAAAAAGCCTATCTCATAGGAGAAAGATGCCATCCGAACTCTCAAAAGAATTAAGTTTAGCTCCTTCTACTGTTTTAGAGCACTTGAACAAACTGGAAGAGGCTGACTTGATAAGAAGAGTGGAAACTGGGCATAAGTGGATTTATTATAGTCTGACTGAAAAAGGGGAGAGTTTAGTAAGACCTAAAATTCCTGTTCAATTTGTCATTGTATTAAGCATAAGTATAATAGTAATTGCTGCTGGCTTTGTTTACATAAATAACACTAGCAACTATGCAGCCTTAGCACCATCTAAAGGTTTTGATCAGCCAAACGTTGGCCAAGCAGCAGAAACTGGAGGAACGAAAGCTACTATATCTGGAGGCGTAACAAATCAAACAAATACAACTAATGTAACAATGCCTAGATAATTTTATTAATTTCGTTTTCTATTTCGTTTGCAACTTCTTCTATTGATTTTTCAGCATCTACTACAATCCATTTTCCAAAGATATTTTTACTAGCTAATTCGTCATATTTCTTAGAAACTTTTTTTCTGAATTCTAAATCTTTCTCAAACAAATCTAGGTTATTTTTCTCCATTTTCTTTCTTTTCATAGCAATATCAGAAGGGACTTTCAAATAAATTATCAAATCCGGCTTTACAAAATCAAACAAATCTGCAAATTTTAAAGCCTTCTCTAGATGGAAGCCTTGAGCGCATTGATAAGCTAGCGTTGAAGTGAAGTACCTATCAGCCAAAACTATTCTTCCTTCATCTAAAGCTTTTTTAATTTCATTCATGTCCTTCAGCATATCCAATGAATAAATGAAGAATTGCATATCAGTACTAAGCGCAAGCTCCTCGTGAAGAAACTTGTGAATCGTGACGCCAACTGGACTATTATAATTAGGATATCTTATGTGTAAGACTGGTTGCGACAACCTTTCGTTTAATTTTTCCTTTAAGAGCTCAGTTTGGGTTCCACAACCAGCACCGTCTATTCCCTCAATCACAATCAATTTGCCTTTCATTTCAAACCTTTTTCTTGAATTCTTGACTTATTTTTGAATAATCAACTTTGTCCTGTTTGAAGTATTTTGCATCTTTTTTCATGTAATAAGGTTTTTCACAAGGAGAAGATACTTGCATGAAAACCAATTTGCAAATCCTCATTCCTGGATATAAGGCTACTGGCATTTTTCCTATGTTTGTTATTTCTAGAACGAGTCTGCCTTCCCATCCTGGGTCAACAAAAGTTGAAGTAACATGAACAACTACACCCAGTCTTCCCAATGAGCTTCTTCCGTCTACTGCTCCTGCTATGTCATTAGGAAATTTTATGTATTCGTTAACATTTCCTAGTATGAATTCTCCTGGTTGTATTATGAATGATTTTTCTCCATCTAGTTTAACAACTTCAGTCACGTCTTGTGGGTCCTTTGGATCAATCAAAGCATTTTGTGTGCTCTTAAATATTCTAAATTCATTTCCTAATGTTAAATCAATCCAAGCAGATTGAAACTGTTCTTCTTTTAGTTTAGGGTTAATGGAAATTCTTCCGGTTTGAATATAGTTCTTAATGTCTTTGTCAGATAAAATCATAATATCATCTCTATTAATTAGTTTTTGAAAACTTATAAAATTGTGGGCCCCGAGAGATTTGAACTCTCGTCACTAGCTCCCAAAGCTAGTATACTGGACCAAGCTATACTAGGGGCCCGTACTTGAGAATATAGAGTTAGATTATTTAAATTTTGAATTTATGTTATTTTATTCCCAAGTTCAACTTCTCTTTCTGGCTTTAAAAGCACTACATTGTCTTTGGTTATTACTCCCAGAACTAGTACATCAGAAACGAAGCCTGCAATTTTTTTAGGTGGAAAGTTAGTAACCGCAATAATCTGCTTTCCTAACAAATCTTCCTTTGAATATAACTTTGTTATCTGAGCACTAGAATTTTTTATCCCTAGCTCTCCAAAGTCTATTCTTAATTTATATGTAGGCTTTTTAGCCTCAGGAAAATCTTTTACATCTATTATTTTACCCACTCGCATCTCTAGTTTTTCGAAGTCTTCAAATGTTGCCATTATTATCAGTTAAAATTATAGAAATAGATTATTTAAATATTAATTTAAAAGAAAAACTAAGGCAATGAAGGTGGTGATACCCCGCTAGCATTGCCGAATACATCTGTTCCTATTCCAGTAGGTTGAGTTAAAAGAGGTAACACAAAATAGCCTATTACTATGCCTATCACCAGAATAGCTATAATTAAAATAATTATTTTTCTATCCATTCAATCACTCTCCTGGAAATGGTGGTGGTTGTATTGAGTTTGTTTTTAAATTACAATCTGTAACCGTTTGAACAATTATACCATTTCCTTTTTCCTGAATTAAATCATCTCCTGATTTTTCTATCCATTTTTGGGCGTCAGAGTCCCATTTGTATATTTTTTCAAAATTGCAACTACCTTTTATGTTGTTTAATGTTTCTCCAATCATATCCTTTGTTACTCCCAGCAAGTTCCAACCCCTGGTAATTGCTAAACCACTATAAGTTGAATATCCGTTAAATTTAAACCCTATGTTGCAATCATCATAAGAATAAACCCAGAACGAATGAGTGCTCAAGTAATCTAAAAGCTTCTCATTGCCCATAGAATTCACAGTTTCTTCAAAACTCACGTATCTTTGCTTATCAGGCACATACATAAAAGCTACTGGTTTTTTATCTTCAGAACAGGTTCCTTTAATGAAACCTATTCCTTTTCCAGGAACGCTTACTAGGTTCCAACCCTTATTTAGTTCTATATTTATTTTCTCTGTATCCGGGAATGGTGGTGGCTCTGGTGTCTCAATGAATTTTACATGAAGAACACCTATTGCACTATCACTTGTAGTCTGGTCCTCCTTAAGATAGGCCTTAACTGCAAATTTAAATGTAGCTTCCTTCACAGGTGTTGTCTCTTGTTGTGTTGATGTAACACTTGGCTGGGTGGCAATAGGTTGACCTGTTATGGTTACTGACCTTTCTGCAACTGCTGTTGCTGCTGTAGTAGTAGTTTCTACAGTGGTTGTAATACCCTCTGCTGTTTTAACAGATGATGGAAATACTTTTAATTCAAAAGTATTCGACCCACCAGCATGAACACTAATCACATTCGGAAAGACTGTATGATATGGCAATCCACCAACATCTACTAAATAATTATAAATTTGAGGTCCACATTTGACTATTTCAGTTTTTGCCTCTACAGGAGTTGTCGCGCTAACTGTAGTTTCTGCAGAAGCTAATATTGCACCAGTTGCTATCGACACTCCACCACTTGTTACAGCTATTGGAGTTGCAGTATAACATTTCATTACAGGATGTTTATCTGTTATCGTCACATCGTATTTAACTTCTTTGCCAATTATTGTAGATTGTTCCTTAGGATTGATTGAAACATCGACATAATCATAAGCCACCTTTTGAACCTCAAAGTTTATTTCAGCATTCTTTTTATTTCCGCCTGCAACACCAGTTGATAAAATTTTCCAAGTGCCAACAGGTCCATCTGAAGGAATAATATGATTACCTACAAACTGATATTCAGTTTTTATTGAGCATGTGTAAGTTCCTATCGCAGATCGTATACAAGTTGAAGCACTAGCACCCACTTGCTCCATTTTTATTTCAGTCTGAGTCCCTTGATTGTCTGAAACATAAGTTATTACTTTGGCTTCATTAAAGTTAATAGAAGAATCTCCAGAAAGTATGGCAGTTATTCTTACATTCTCTCCTGGAGTGTATGAATATTTGTCTGTTTTAATATAGAATTTAAATTCTTCTTTCACTGGATGACACTCACAATCATCTCCACAAGCGGTCCCTTGTGGGCAAACATCTCCATATATGTCTACTATATTTGTTCTCTGACAAAAACAAATACCATCCTGATTGCATTGTCCTAAACAGCATTTACCTGTCATGCATCCATAGACACCTGTAGGGCATGTGCCTTCCCAACTTTTACGGTTATACACTGATCCCATCCATTTAGAAGTGATATCCAAATTATCGCAGGCTTGAGAACATTCATCATGATTAACACATTTATTGCTTGTATTTCCTTGTAAAGGTACATTAAACTTTATTGCATGGTTAATATCTGCATTTGTAAAATGCATACTTACTCCGTTAATACTTATTTCACCAGAATATGTTCCATAAGATTCACCACCGGTCTGTCCAATTACAAGATAATAGGTGCCGCTATTAAGATTTACAGACCATGTACCACTTCTAGTATAATACGATGTTTTTAGTGGTGTACCGCTACTCCACTTTCCATTTCCTATATACGTTCCAGTAGGATCATAAGTGAATATGTTCCAGTCTCTTAGATAAGAGTCTGATGAATCGCTTGCTTGAATGGTTACAGTATAAGCATTATTTGTAGATTTAACACAAGCACCATTGCTACAAATATAATCTGAAGGACATGTATATTTTATTGTCTTGCCTTGATTACCCTCACAATATCCCTCTGTTAAAATATTACCTGAACAGGAATCACATGCAATGCCACAACCGCCCCCGTATTCTGTAAAAGAACATATAGAAGTGCAACCCTTTAAGAAATAGTTGATGCCACCATCGGAATCTGAGCAACTTGCATTTCCAGAAGAGTTCACAAAAGCTTTTATTTCTAATTGATTATTACCCTCGTTTAGTTCATCCACGAGGCTTCTAGGATCAACATAAGCCTTTATATCATAATAGCCATTGGATATTGTACCACCAAGTCCATCATAACCATACCCTGTAGCAATGCACAATTCTCCAGGATTTAGATAGCTACATGTACTTGAACCATAGTTGCTGAGCTGTGGGACTTGTATGTTTGTCTCAAAATTAGCAGAAGCTGTTCCTATATTTTTTACTGTGACTTGATAATATAGTTTTTTAGGATTAGTAGAATCATCTAAATAATAGCTTATTTTATCGACTTTCAAATCAGGTTTTGTTGTTTGGTTTAGACAAGCACCGTTGCTACAACCATTTGAACATGATTTCAGAACAGACCAGAAATGAGGCTTGCTACCTGACGTAAATCCACAAAAATAGTGTTGAATACCAATCTCACCAGATCCGCTGCTGATTCCGCATCCGTCTGTAAAGATTTGCTGCGCTCCATAATTATAGCTAACCTTGATTTGCGCACCATAAGAATACGCTTCAATATTAGAGTTTGTGCTGCCTTCACAAGATGTTATTTCTTTTATATTTACACATGCACCATCATTACAACTAGAGCATTCGCTAGATGTAGATGAAAGAACACCATAAAATTGACTACTTGCATTCGCACTCATACAAGAATATTCTTGAACCAATTGGTCGTTAATACAAAAATCTTGAACAGTTTGTAAGTTAGAGGATATTTTAGTCACGTATTCATTTGGAAATCCTATAGTGGTTCCTTTTAAAGTAAAGTTATTTCCTCCATCAGAATCTGTACAACTTACAGTTACATTCTCACCAAAAACTATGTTTGTAAAAGCAAAAAATGATACGATTATTGTTAAAAATATTATCTTTTTATTCATAATCATCATTTCTAATATCAATTTTCTGGCTTAAATATACTCCTATTTTATTAGGTAGAAAACGTAAAGCCTCAGATGGGAGTTGAACCCATGACCTTTTGCTTACCAAGCATTCGCGGAAATTTACATTTCTAACGCTCTACCAAGCTGAGCCACTGAGGCATTTCAAAAACTCTATCTTTTCCATATTCCTTAACGGAATGAATTCTAAAATTTTTATAGAGTCTTCTTTATTTAAATAAATCTGATGATATAAATGCCCATTAAATTTCCACGGGCAATAATGACATTTCATATCTAGCTTAGAAAACATCATTTTAACAAAATCAGATAGTTTTTCGCTTGCAGTTGAAATGCCAAACCCAGAACCTTTCTTTCCTCCGTCTGTATCTAGCAAACCAGCTAGAAAATACATCTTATATCTCTCTGGCATTTTGATAGGCGATGCTATTCTAGCTTTTCTTCCAGAAATCATGCCAAGTTTATTTGTCAGAAAGTTATACAAATTCTTAGATTCTAATCTACAATAAAATATCTCATCCTTGTTCTTATCCTTCCATCTTACGATATATGGCTTGATACCGAACAAGCCTTCAAACAGAGGTTGATAGACATTCTTTATGAATTTCAGGGATTTGCTTACAAAAGATATTTCGTAACGCCTTTGAAACTTGCCGTTATATCTTTTAGAAAATCCTTTAGGAAGGCTCCCATCACCTACTATTAAACCACAAAAGTAAGATAGATTGTTGCTCCATTTTGGTAAGAATGCACTATATTTCATTTTACCATCTAAGAGCGCAATTAGAAAAGCACCATATTTATAGTTTTGTAACTCTATCTGAAGCTATTGCTTTGGCTTTTTAGCGCCTTTTAATTTCTCAACCTTTACAACGTTTCCACATTTCGAGCATTTTACCTCAAATCTGATTTTTGCTCCCTTGGAAACCTGTTTCCGTTCTTGAGTATGATAATCATAATTCCCGCACTTTGGACATATAAATTCTACATGCAATATGTTCTCACCCTTAACTACAAGGGCCCTTACTTTGCCATTATTCTCTAATGCCCTTAAAGTATGATATTCACAGGTAGCTGGTGTAAGTTTCTTTTCGACTATTATCTTATCAATTTTATCAAACATGAATAGAATTTCACAAATAAGTTTTATATTTTTATCGGTTCTACAAAATTCCAATTAGAAAAGCTATTAACGCTATGAACATAGCAATCTTCATCATCTTCTGTGATTTTTTAGGTGATATAAAAATCATGAAGCAAGAAAAAATAAACATAATATTAGCAACAGTGACTATGTAGAGATAGCCTTCATTTAAAAGATTAAAGATATAGGGCAAAGGAGAAAAAATAATCGCGAATACGACGAAAATGA
>Ga0315294_10004631_pt1 | contig 15031 bp, 15 predicted proteins | sample YL17G13_40_MG_FD_203626 | JGI IMG/M metagenome (GOLD analysis project Ga0315294, IMG submission 203626) | Sediment microbial communities from Yellowstone Lake, YNP, Wyoming, USA - YL17G13_40 | ecosystem: Environmental > Aquatic > Freshwater > Lake > Sediment | place: USA: Wyoming | collected... | reverse complement strand
TCTAGTTTTGGCACTTTCTTTTTCACCAGACTTTTGTGTGTCATCGACGAGAAAAGAATCTACTGCGTCTGACTCTTTCTTTTTTTCGCCACTAAAATATTTAGGCTTAAGATATAAATGATAAAGCAAAAATAAAATTGCCACCACTATTACAATAAGCAGCGAATAATTTGCAATGAAGTTAGATAGACTATTCAGGGACATCTTCAACTTCCTCCCTTATTTTTATTAGTCTCAATATAACGTCATTAATAGATTCCCTCGGGACAGTTCTCATACCCTGTAATTTTAATTTCGTCTCTGGTTTAATCCAAATAGTCTTTAGTCCTTCCGTTCCCATACTATACTAATAGTATACCGCTTTATATATTTATCGGTTAATTGGGATCACTCTGCAGCAGTAGCTATTACAAGTGGAGCAGTGGCCATGTACTTTTTTGAAATGCTTATAGTAAATAGTGTTTGAGGTCTTCATCTTTGTTATTCTATTACAATATAAGCAGTAAGTATTCATTTTATTAATAATCCTCCAAAAACATAAGTTTTATATTATAATGTGACCGTGGCATAAACCTTATCCTCTTTGAAATCTTCTATTTTTTCATTTAAATTTCTAATTGATCTACCAATGCGTGATTTGTCTAGGGGTGTACCATTGTCATACAGATATTTCTCTAGTTCTACCTGAGTTCTCCATTTATTCTCAAAGATTAGTTTAAGTAATAGATTCCTTTGCAGTATAGACTTCTCATTCCTAGTCGGGTTTCTTATCTCTTCTTTCAATGCTAACATCAGAGTCTCACGTTTCAGTTTGAGATACTCTTCAAAAAAAGGAACTTTAAAATCAGTGAACCTTCCGATGAAGTCTGACTCTGGTTTGTCATAACTGCCAAAGTTCTTCTTGCCATACTCATAAAGTTTCTTTAATTTTTTCTCTCCAAAGTAAGAGAACCTTCCTCGGTTCAATTCCTCGTCGGTATAAACGTGCAAAAGGAATCTAGCTCTTCTGGTCGCTATTGGTTTAAGTAGGTCAAAGAAACTAGGTAAGATTATTATAATGCATAAATTCTTTTGTCCAACAACATCTAGAATCTTCATTATCTTTCTTTGTTCTCTCCTCATTGCATCCTTAGAACTAAATGACATACTGCCTTCATCAACAAACAAAATAGATTTATCCGGTAGAGTTTCTATCTTCCTTATCGCGTCCTCTGTATCTTTTGATATATTGTTTATTGTTACCTTGCCGTCGGATAGATACCACGCACAAACAAATCCCAGTGTTGATTTTCCACTTCTCTCTTTGCCATCAATAAGAATTACAGCATCCCAATTCTTAGAGATAATCTTTTTTACGTTGTCTAATTTTGATTTCAAATATCCGTCGATATAAAAGTTTTCCATGTTAGAATAAACTGCTCTCCCCTTTTCCAGGCATGAATACTTTATTTTCTTGTAATAGATCTTCTATCTCCGATATGAACTTATCACAAGCCTTATCTACCGCATAAGAAAAATATTTTACTCTCTTTATTACTTTGCCGTCTGCTATTTTAATTTCATTGAACTTTATATCAGTATCCTTTAATTTTTGTTCTAGTTCAGTTTTCTGTAGTGTCTTAAGTAACGGTCTAGATGCTATCAGAATTTGATTGCATGTTCTGCTTTTTATTACTTGAACTTCCAGGGTATCGTTTAGGGCAAAGTTATTATTTCCCAATTGAACAGAATCCATAATAGAAACTTTATGATAAAAGTTTAGAAGGTTTCTTATATTCTCTAGGGTGGCTAAACCCATGTTAAATTTTACCTGTTCACCTTGGGAGGTAATTCTTTCTTCTTGCATGTTCTTACTTATCGTTCTTAGCTTATAAACATTAAAATTTTAAAAAATGTTTTTAAACTCTAGTTGATTTAAATTAGCATGAAAACTGGAATACTCATAGCCTTAATAAGTTTCTTACTTGTATCATTCTTTCTTGTAAATACTTTAGTAAACAGAGATATTGAAACTTCCGATGACAAACAAAAAGAAACAATTAAGGTAGGTTCAATCTTTGGTTGCTTAACTCTCAGGGATAAATATACTGAAGCAGAATGGACAGCAGCTCAGAATTTAAATGAGAAAGTCTGGGGTTATAGACTTGTCAGGTGTGACTAATGGCGACACAGTCTCAAGCAACATCAAGTTTGTATGGCAAGGTTTTTGGTACCCCAAAAAACAAAGTAGAACAAATAGTAAGGGATGCCCAGGTTAATGCTGCTTCTAAAAATGTATCTGGAGGAATAACAATAAATAATAATACTTCTAAACGAAGTGGTCGGGGTGGCGGTGGCAGTGGTGGTAACAGTTCTGGTTTCTCTTCTGCAAATCCCATACTTAATACAAACCCTAATTTTCCAAGCGTGAATCCTCAAGCATCTTCTCAGGCCCAACAAGACGCATCGATGAATCTAGCCAGACAAAACGCAGAGGCTCAAAATAACGCTAACCAACGCGATGTAAGTTATTCATTGAGTACCCAAACAAAGGTTAATCCCTATTCTAGTTATGCCACATCTAAAGGATATTCTGGAGGAACCCAGCTATCAAGTGGGCCGGGTTACAATTATCAAGGAGAAATATTCTTTGCATCATCTATATATTCTACTCAAGTAGATTCTTATAAAAATAAGGAAACTGGACAAAGGGTATCAATAAAAGAAATAAGATACAACGCTGGGGCAACGGGATCAACTGGTTTAATAGAAGATAGACTGGCAACTAATGAAGAACAACAAACTTATTTCAAGAATACAATGTCAATACAACCCGGAACAAAGGCAACAACTTTAGGAGTTTTAAAGACTGGGGCGGTCATGTATGGTTCAAGAGCAGAACAAGTATTAGAACCAGTAGTTATAACCTCTCAGAAAACTGAAGATTTTTTAGTTGACTTTAATAAGGGTTTTACTAAAACTGCTTTTAATAATAGCCCAACTATGAATAAGTTAGCAGAGTTTGGTAGCGGAAACATAAGGGGGCTTATACCGTCGACTACCGGAGAAGTTGTAGTAACGGGAGTATCCTTTGGGGTAGGAAGTTTAGTAGGGGGTGGAGCTAGAATTGGTGGAGCAACACTTTCTAAATTTGCTCCATCAACAGTAAGTACAGTATCTAAAGGGCTGGGTGTAGGGGGAGTTGCATTTGGTGGTTTTTATGGTTTGACCAAAGTTAATGAAATGGAACTAGCTCCAACAATAGAAAAGAAGGGAGAAGTTTTTGGAGGAACAGTAAGAGAACTAGGTGCTTTTGATTTAGGGTTTAGATCAGGTTCTAAAGCTGCAGGTTTAGGGGTAGGTCTTTATAGAACTCGTGGCATGTCAGAACTAGAACCTGAATCAATCATAGCCCCAGAATATTTGAAAGGTCAATTATATCCAACTGTAAAAAGTGGACAAACTGCAGGAGAATTGTTATCTGAATTTAAAATAAAACTTCCTGGAGAAACAAAACCTGCAGGTTGGACATCTGCCCCAAGAGAATTAACTGGAACTCAATTTCAAAAAGGCAGTTCAGAACTACCTGCCTTTTATCAGTCTCCAGATTTAAATCCACAATTTGCAGGTCTTGGAAAAGGAAGTTATGGACTAAATTTGGATATTTTACCTGGCGGTATGCCAACTGTTTTTAGAACAACCCCAACGTCTTATGAGTTAACACCATTTGTTAAGCCCGGGCAAAGTAGAATGGCTTCTCTTAAATCTACAAAAGAATTCTTTTTAGAAGGTGCAGAAAAAGGAAAATCTTATGTTACTTTTATAAAAACAGAAAAAGAATCTCTTATTCCATTTGATACTTCTTTTAAAGAAATCAATAGAAGATATTATGTTAAATTAAAAGGAGAGAGAGTTCCAATAGTAGAATTAGAAACACTGCCTGGCGGTAAGACCAGTGGCGGAGAGTTTAAGGTTAGCGACATAACAAGCAGCTATAGATCATCTAGCAAAGGCTCTAGTTACTTTAAATCATTATCTCCCCCTAGTTCTTCTTCAAGCTCTTACTCAAGTTTGTCTAGCAACTTTAAATATTCTTCTGGGTTTAATTATAAAAGTTTATCTAACAGTTTGTCTATAAATCCATCAAGAACAAATTACTATGGAAAGTTTAACAGTTTTGGTGGAGATTCGAGCAGTGGTGGAACTAGCGGTTTTAGTGGTACTTCTTTTTCTTCTTCAACTATAAATGGGCCTAGTCCAGTTGGTAGCTACTATCTGCCTAAGAGTAAAAAGCTATATTTTCCAGTAGGCTCAAATGATTTATTTGGTACAGATGTTAAAAAGTATAGGGAGAAGAAAAAGCCATTTGAAGTAAACATAGCCCCATCATTCACTGCTATAATAAAAGAGATTAAAATGACATCTCCGTTGAAGGTAAGTAAAACCTTTGGAGTAACTCCTTTCCAAACAAGAGGACTATTAGTTGGCAAAGCATCATCTAAAAAGTATTATCAATTAACTGACCTATGAAAATAATAATAAAAGGAAAACCAACATACTTGAAGAGAATGTATAATCATCTTAGAAAAGAACATCCTAGCACGAAGCGAAGGATGAAAGTGACAAAATAATTTAAATGTTTAAATACTAAAGGCTTTTATTTAGGGCATGCAAGAACTTAGCCCTCAGCAACAAATGGCTATGGAGAAAGATTTACTCCAACAGCAAATAGACAACAATCCCAACTCTGTATATACTGATTCTCTAAGAGAGGATAAGATGAGGAATGTTATTGCTCAGCTTAATCCAGAACTATTACTAGAAGAGATTGAACATAGGATAAGGGGTGAGAAAAGAAATTATTACACTGACCAATGGGAACCAATATCAAAAGAGGGAAGAGTAGTTTCAGAAGAATTAGTACAAAACTATGTGTCTTATCTCAATGCTTATTTAACACAGAATAATTCTTTATCTAACTTCTCCACCGACGAAATAAACAATATTATGGGTGTTGTCATTGACTTCATTAAAGATGATTTATCTGACAACGCAGAAAGATATGGCCTTACAAAAAAGGAGAAGATTATTACAAGTGGAATTGGAAAAAAGATAGTAACTTCCATTAATAGCGATGGTTTCATTTCTTATAACTTTGAACTTATTGAAGTAGAAATAGAAGTACCTGTCGGAGAAGAAATAACAGACTATAATGAATTTAATAGGATAGGCCATATAGTATGCCAGTCTACATTTGCTGTACTGAAACAAGCACAGAATGGAATGTTAGCGTCGAGAATATTCAAGGCATTAAGAGTAAACGAAACATTAAACTCCGGAGGTCAAAAATCAAAACTCGACTTCTTAAAGTTTTGGTAGTAATATCATGGTTTTCGATACAGCATCTTTAGTTCCGAAAGCTCAAAGCTTATTTTCTGGAGGATTATCTATATTCATTTATGTCGCTTTGGGTTTCATAATTCTTGTAATGTTAGCAGTAGTCTTTATGATTTTCTATTTCAGAAAAAGATGGAACCTGGATGTAGAATTTAAACTAACAAGAAGCGATGGACGACTAACTAATGCCGAATGGGGGAAAGGACATTATAATTCAAGGAAGGGAGTTGTATACGTCAGAAGGCCAACAATGGGGAAGTTCTCTAAGGGAATACCAATAAAGATATTTGATATAAGAAAGTACCTGCAAGGATCATCTATTTTAACAGTTATCCAGGTAGGGCCTGAAGATTTTAGACCAGTTCTAAATGACTCATGGACTGAGCATATCGAAACTTATAAGGATGAGACTACTGGAGAAGTAATCCAAGTAAAGGAAAGCATACTTAATATAAAAGTAGATTCTGGGTTAAATAAAGCTTGGAAGTCAGCTTGGGACTCTGCAGCAAAGAATGCTTATTCCATAAGAAGCTTTATGTCACAATTTCAAACGCCAATAGCAATAGCGATAGTTTTGATTGCTTGTTTCGTCGGCTTCGCAATACTTTATTCAAAGATAAATTAGTGTTAGCATGGGAAATAAATATAATGTTTTTAAATATCCCAGTTTTCTTTTAAACATGAGAACAATTAACTTAATAATGATTTTCTTGATATTGCTATTTTTACCAATGGTTAGTTCTTCCTTAGGAACATTCAAACAAAATGAATGCGTACCGATAAGGGTGTTAGCTAATTGTTTAGTAATCAATATTACTGAAGTAACAATAAATAACAATTACAGTTATGTTCTAAATAAACCAATGACTGATTTAGGTGGACAGACATTTAATTACAGCTTTTGTAATACGTCTCAATTAGGGTTTTATACTTACTCTTGGGATAATCCATGCGTCGATTGTTCTCAGGGAGATTGTGGAAATAGTTTTATAGTAAATGGTTCAGGCCAGGATGTAAGCACAACTCAGGTAATTTTAATAATAATAGGGCTTACTGCCATGCTTATATTTGCATTGTTCTTTTTTGTTCTGAGCTTTCTATTCAAGCATCCTGGGACAAAGATATTCTTTATGGCATTATCGTCACTAACACTAATAGTTTTAATAGGAATCATTGCAGCAAATGCAACAACATACCTGGCAGAATTCCCGAGCATAGTTTCATTCTACAATAATTACTACATCCTGATGACTATATTTGCAATTACAGCCATGGCTGGATTGATTGTATGGCTCATCTATTATTCAGTAACCTTGTTCAATAAAAGTAGAGGAAGATTACCAGACTTAGACTAATGGAAATTCGTTATGTAAATGAAGGAATAGCTAATAGATACGACGAAGTAATAGAGCTAAATGAAAATCTAAAGAAATATCCCAAGCTTCATGACTTCATGCTTAAACATGAAATGGATCATACTAGCACCGAAGGATTCACAAAACAAGACTTTCTGCTAGACATTAACCCCGGAAAGATAAGTTACCGAGAATTGATGAAGTTTATGATTAAAAATCCTAAGTCTTTCTATCAGCTTTTACCCTTCTACAAAAGAAATAACATTGTTTTCTATGACATAAACCTGATAATATCCTGGACTGTTGTTACCGTTATTATTGGCTTAGCAGTTTACTTTGCCTGGACAATTTAATAAAATGTTTTTAAATATCTTAGTTTTCTTCTGTTGATGGCAAATAGAAATAAAAGAAAAGTATCTATCTACGTTGACACCGATTTCTTTGAAAATATATTCGAGCCTGAAAGAAAAAGCCTTCAGAATAAATTGGGTATTAATCTAGGACAAAGAGAATTTACTCAATACCTTGCCAGATGTAATGCTAAAATATCTTACCCAGCTATAGACAAAACTTTCTCCCCTAGAATGAATAAAAGAGGGGGCATGTTTGTAATATGAATCATAGAGGTGAATTAAGCGATATAATGATCTGGATGGTCACAATATTTATCCTAGCAATAGGCCTTTTTGTTTTGATGTTTGTTGTTCCTTCTATAACAAGTGGTCTTAGAAGTGCAGGAATAAATAGTACTGCAGAGGGAAATAATGCCATAGATAAATTAGACCTATTCAGCACAAGCACAATAAATAACGGTTTCTTAATGCTTTTCGTTGGTTTGATTATTTCAACAATGATAACTTCCTTCATGGTACGAACTCATCCAATATTTCTTTTTCTATACATCTTCTTTCTTGCTATAACAGTATTGCTTTCATTCTATCTCGGAAATACTTATCACTTGATGACTTCAAATCCAACATTTTCAGGAATGGTAGATACTGCGACATTTCCTAACTGGGTTATGGGCCATATAGCAGAAATAACTGTCGCTGTGGGGGCGTTGAGCATGATAATTGTTTTTGCTAAATTTTCTACATTTGGAGGTACACATCAATTTTAACATGAAAAAATACATCTTTTTGGTCATCTTTTCTATACTTTTGCTACTACCATCAGTTAGTGCTTTATTTGAAACAGCAAATCAAACGTGGTCAATTCAGGCTAGTTTGAATAGTCTTGATGAAAAAGGAATGGCAATAAATGTAGTATCTAACTACAGTAAGGTTTATGTAGAAAATGTAACAAAGGATTCATCTTGCACAGCTAGTCAAGTAAGGCTATGTTCTGATACTCATTGTAATAATATTTTAGCGGTAGCTGCATTTTTAGGAGATGTAGCCACATTTGCACCAACACCAGGATTAGCCACTGGTGGTATTTATTATTTACTTGTTGAAGAAACGCTAATCACACATGTTATAGGAAATTTAGACGTTAATTATGCATTTCCTCCAAATAATAATCATATCAAGTTTGATTCTTCAGTTAACAATGGCCATCAAGATTTTAACTATTGGGTTGATATCAGAAAGGTTACTGTATCATTTCTTAATAATCCATTTGTTACTTTGATTAGCCCTAATGATGATAGTTCTTCAAACAGTGATTCAAGGTTTTTTAATGCATCGATTACACCAGATAATTTTAATTCTCTAAAAAATGCAACAGTATATATTTGGTATGAAAATGGTTCATTATTCAATAAAACAACAAATATTATTAGTGGCTTAACAATTAACTATACGACTTGGAATGTTAGTTTAATACCTGGAGGGGTTTTTAATTGGAATGTTCTAGGATGTTCGAATAGTACTGAAGGTGGATGTGTATTTTCAGATAGTAATTTTACATTTTATATTCTTCCGTTTAACATAAACTCTCAAAGTTATAATTATTTGACATACGAAACAAGTTCTGAAAATTTTATGATAAACATTACTACGGCAAAAAATATAGTTTCAGTTCAGAGCTTTCTTAATTATAACGGCACTCGATATCCAGCGGATACTTCGTGCAATTCTGGAGAATGTATCATAACAAAAACGATAGACATTCCGTTGGTTTATTCTGGAAATAGCCAAAATAAATCATTTTATTGGACAATAAATGTTTATGATGGAACTACTTTGTCTGTTTATAACACTGATTCTACAGAAAATCAACAGAATGTAACAAAGATATTTTTTCAATATTGCGACGCTACCGCAGCAATATTATCTATGAACTTTACATCCTATGATGAACAAAACAAATCACGAGTATCTCCTTTTAATTTTGAAGCAAGTTTTGATACGTACATAGGTTCTGGCAGCGTAAAGAGAAGCTACAATTATACTAATAATAATGCTATCAGTGTACCGATGTGTATTAAGTCAGACATAAATCAAAAGATTGATGGTATAATTGCTTATTCATCAGTACCAAATTACACTGTAGAATATGACACTAGAAATTATTTCTTTCAGGCTAGACCTGTAAATAGTACTGTCCAGAATATTCCATTATATTTACTAAAAGCCAGTTCGTCGACTTCATTTATTTTGCAGGTACAAAACCAAGCGTTATTATCATTAAAAGGAGTTTTAGTAGAGGCACAAAGATGTTACCCTGGAATAAACACAAATGAAACTGTTTTTGTTTCAAGAACTGATAGCTCAGGTTTAACAACTGGAAACTTCGAAGCAGAGACAGCGTTATATCAATTCTTCATAACAAATTATTCCAGCACTTTGTTAGCGGTAACTCCATGTTCTAAAGTGATACCTCAAACTGTACCATACACATTACTATTTCAATTAGGCGGAGCATACGCTAGTCCATTTTTGAATATCCAAAATATTTCTGGAGTCACGTCGACGATGTATTTTAATTCAACAACTAATGTCTTTACATGGACATACATAGACACATCTAGTAATTTTGTCAATGCAAGTTTAATAATAAAGAGTCTAAATTACACAGGAAATTATCAACCAATAGTCTGTTCAAGGTCTAGCATTTTGGCAGCTAGTATTTTATCATGCAACCTTTCAGATACTGGAACTTACGTCGCTGATCTTTATATTTTTAGGACTACACAAGTACTTATAGACCAAACAGTATTTACAATTTCAGATTTTGCTTCAATAGCCGGTAATTATGGCATCTTTCTTGGTTTTTTCATTATTCTAATTTGTGCTTTCGCTTTCAAATGGAATGAAATAGCCGGTATCTGGATTGTTACAGTTGGGGTAATATTCGTTAATCTTGTTGGTTTAGTAAATTTTGGAAATGTTTTTATCACTGCTATGGTTTGTATCGTTGTCGTAATCACTGCGATACTGGAGAGATAAATGAAAATGAAACAGAAAAAGGGATTTCTATTAAGGGATTTTGTTGTAGTTGGAATACTTTTTGGATTGGTTGTTGCTCTTTATATCATAATGGTCGGAAGCATGGCAAACAATTATCACAATACAGAAATAGTAAGTGCCAGTTTCTCAGAACATTATTCTAAATTGGGTACTAATCTTAATCAATTGGATACGAGTTTCTCTTCGGTAAAGGGTTCTGGAGGATTAAATCTTATTGGAACTTTTAATATTGCATTCAATTCTGTTTTCACAGTTGTTTCAATGGTTTGGGATAGTCTAATGATTTACACTGGAATGGCTGGTAATATTGCAGGAGACTTCTCATTTTTGGATCAGGCGGTAGTCTTATTATTCTTTGGTGCTGTAATTGCAATACTCACAACTTATCTTATTTTCATCTGGCTAAGTTCAGTTAGCAGGGGGAAGATATAATGAAACTATACAAAATTGGAATAACAATTGTGATATTTTTGGTCCTTGTAATTGGAATCATTTTATTAAATAATAAAGATGACACAGAATTTATCAAGGATACAAATGTAAATTATATTAGTTTTGATAGTTCAAACTCTTTATGGTATGATTCATACTATACTAAATCTAAGAATATAACCATAACAGAAAATTCAGGAAATAATTTAATTAACTATTCAGTAATGTTGCCAATAACATTTACTGTAGGAATGCAAAATGATTTTAGTGACTTGATGTTCGTGGAAAATAATAAAACAGTATTAAGTCATTGGGTAGACTCATATACATCTGGGGTAAGTGCAAATGTTTGGGTTAAAATACCGAATATGACAGCTAACGTCGTTCATACAATTAGAATGTATTATGGAAGAACTGGAGGAATAGATTTGTCAAATGTATCTGATGCATTTTATTATTATGATGATTTTAGTTCATTTAATAACGTAACATATTGGAATAACACTTATCCAGTAGATTGTGGCGTATCTCCTGCTAGTTGGTTAGTATGTAATACTTCAACAGCATATGCGACAGTCATGTTTAAATTTAGCAAATTAGCGAATATATCCGTTTCTATTAAAACAAACAGTACTGGAGGAACTCCAGTTGTTGATTTTGTAGCAAGAAAACAAACCTCGGCTACTTGGGACGGAGTACCAAATGGGGATGATTTTTATTTTTTCTATAATCAGAATGGACAACCTATTGAAATATATCAAAATATTAACGGAGGGTATACAAGTTTAGGTTCAACGACTAACGGAAATGCATCTTTATCAAGAAGATATATTTTATATATTTACAATAACACAATGAATCAAACAATGTACGAAAATGGAAATCCTAGTTTTTACATAACTTCTCCACTGGCATCATTAAACACAAGGGATACTCAATTTAAAGATGGCTATTTCGGCATAGCTCTTCATAATACTGCTAGACAAATGAATGTAGACTGGATTATAATTAGAAATTACCAAAATCTAGAACCAAGTGCATCGTTTGGAGCAGCCGAATCTGGCGGTGGCGGTATGCCAACAATAAATCAAGTTCCGTCAGTACAACTTAATACTCCAGCTAACGGAATAACAACAAATAGTCCTCTTAATTATTTTCAAGCGAATTTTTCAGACGACTACATACTAACAAATGCGACTCTTTATATCTGGAATTCAACTTATAATTTGATTTACACGACTACTGCATTTATTTCTGGAATTGCAAACACAACAAACAATAGTTATATCTTACCAAATTATGATGTTTACAAATGGAACTATAAGGTTTACGACAATAATTCAAATTACTCTTTGGCGTCGTCTAATTTTTCATTGATATATTCAGGTTCTTTCTTGCCAGTCGACTCGTTAATTGGAAGATATGAGTTTGATAACTGCACAGGTTCTATAGCAGAAGATACTTCAGGATTTGGCAATGATGGAACAGTAGTTAACGCCTTATGGAATTCAACTGCAAAGGTAGGTACATGTGATTTAACATTTAACGGAGATAATGCATATGTTTCAATACCAGATTCATATCTATGGGATACATATGATATGTCAATTTGTGCTTGGATAAGGGCAGGTATTAATCATAATTCTGAATCAGTTGTTGACAGAGGGCATTATTCATCTAAAACTAATGGATGGAGTTTAGAAATTGGAAATTATAGTAAAATATGGGGTTTTGGAGTTAGTCATGGAGATGGAGTAAGCACAGATGCTTACTCTTATAATAGTACGTTAGTGCCAACAACAACAAATGGAGAATGGCAACATCTTTGTGGTACTTATAATTATTCTTCTGGTGTTGTTTTAATTTACCAGAATGGCTACAATGTTCAAGGAGAATTAGCCGGAAGTACAATATCACGAGCAAATAACAATATTCCGGTATTTATAGGAAAAAGGAATATCGGCGGCGGTGATGATCCGCAATATTTTAATGGTTCAATAGACCAAGTATTAATATACAATAAAACTTTAACGGCAAGCGATGTTGCAGGAATTTATGGTTATATTTCAGAAACTCAAAGTTTTAATCCGCCAATAGTAACTTTAGTTTCTCCTCAGAATGGTTTTAGTTCAACTCAATCAGTTTATTACTTCAATGCTAGTTTCACAGCATTTACAAGTTTATCAAATTCAACATTTTATATTTGGAATTCTACAAATTCTCTTATGTATAACGCAACAAATGCAATAAGCGGGTTAACAAATTATTCAAATGTTAGTTATACATTACCCTCTTATGGCACTTATAAATGGAATTACAAAGCATACGATAATAATTCGAATTATAGTTTTGCTTCATCTAATTTTACAATCACTTATAATTCTGCCCCTGCTCCAGTTAACGGGTTAGTTTTATGGTATGACTTTGAAGAAGGAAGTGGAAATATATTAACAGATAGGTCAGGAAATGGACACAATGGAGTTATCACAGGCGCAACTTGGTCTTCTGGATTAGTTGATGATTACTCATTGAAATTTAATGGCATAGATAATAAAGTATGTATACCAGATTCTCCGTCATTTGATGGTTCACAATTTACTTTATTAGCATGGGTTAATGCAAGTAGAAATATTGGTCATGCTCAACAATCTATTATAGACAGAGGTCATACAGGTACAGATACAGGTTATCAATTAGAATTAATCCAATATGGTACCAATATGAATTTTGGTCCAATGAGCGATCCAGCATGGAAAGATAATATAGGAACACGACTTAATAATGTGCAATGGTTTGTTGGAAATGAATCAAGTGGTAATATAAGTAGGAAAGCATTTTTAGCATCTTCTTATAATTATTCAAGTGGGGAAATTAGATTATACATTGATGGCGTAGAAATTCCTGGATACTATCCAGATTATGGCACAACTTGGTCGGCAAATAGAAGCGGGTTGACAGTAAACACAAATAAACAAATATGTCTAGGCAGAAGAGAATCAGGAGATCCACAAGGATTTTGGTTTAACGGAACAATGGATGAAATCAGAATGTATAACTATACTTTGTCTGGAGATAAAATTTATGATTTATATTTGAATGGACTCGGTCTTGGAGGAGGGCCTCCAGATACAACTGCGCCGATAGTTACTTTAGATAATCCAACAAACGGATTAGTCATCAATAGAACGGGAATAACATTTAATGCATCGTTTACAGATGATATTGAATTAGCGAATGTAACATTTTATTTATGGGACACAACAGGTCTTGTAACATCATTTTTAACAAGTTTGTCTGGAACAAGTAATACCTACAATTATTCATATAATGTAGTTTCAGAAACTGTTTATTTTTGGAATTATCTTGCGGTAGATAATTCATCAAATAGAGCTTGGGCATCAAGTAATTATTCTTTTGCTTATCAAGCTCCAAATATAGAAACAGGCGGAGATAGCAGCGGTTTTGGCAACGGAGAAGTTTATAACCCTTCACTATCAGATGGGCCTTATCCTATGCTAACCGGAAATGAAACAAATTTATATGACTACTTCTCTTTTGTAAATAACGGAGTCAAAGGAATATTCATGCCAATAATCTTATTTGCTGTTTGGATAATTGCATTCATTGGAGCTTTAGCCGAGGGCAGACAAGCATCAAGAGGATTTATCTTCGCTAGTTTCATTTTCTCAATACTGGCAATAATGCTGTCTCTTATCGGAATGTTAAATCCTCAGTATATGTATTTCAGTTTCCTAATGGTCGCAGCAGGATTAGTTTGGTACAAATTAGATAACGCTCCAGGGATGTAATTAAACTTCTCCACGGAATTTTTTAGCGATTACTTCCCCAGCCTGATAATAACTTGGTTCACTGCTAAAATAAGTAACTTCCTTTATTCTTTCTATCTGCTCGTCTAAAACTTTCTTTAGCAACGGCCCTATCATGATAACATACTGTTCTCTCCTGGGTTTTTTCTGTCTAGCCATTTAATTAATTTAATCTTATAATGTATAAAAACATTTAAAACATATATTTTAAATGTTAATGTATTCAGAATTTTATCTATTTCAATGATTGCCCTCAAAGTCTATATGTTGAAAGGAGGTTTAAAATGAATTTCTTAAAATTTAAATCAAGAAAGGGAATTCAATTGGGCCAAGCTTTTGGAGCAGTGCTTACTTTAGTACTTGTTGCAGTTTTAGTTATTATTGCAATATATTTGTTCTCAGCACTTGGAACTAGCTTTACAGCAAATTCTGCTGCAGCTAATGCTACCAATGTAATGATTACTCAATTCGGTTCATATCCAGCTTTGGTTGGACTTGTCGGAACGATAATCTTCCTCGGTATAGTTATCGGGGTGCTTGTAGCTTCATTTGTATTCGGAGGTAAAGGAAGAGCATAAGTTCTTGCATGGAAGTAGTGTGCCACTTTCTTACTCAGCACACAAAAAAT
>Ga0315294_10004630_pt1 | contig 15035 bp, 11 predicted proteins | sample YL17G13_40_MG_FD_203626 | JGI IMG/M metagenome (GOLD analysis project Ga0315294, IMG submission 203626) | Sediment microbial communities from Yellowstone Lake, YNP, Wyoming, USA - YL17G13_40 | ecosystem: Environmental > Aquatic > Freshwater > Lake > Sediment | place: USA: Wyoming | collected... | reverse complement strand
CGCCAGAGGCCCTCCTGGAGCGAGTTTCCGTGGCCGCGGTAGAGGTGCTTGTGGGTCAGGCGGTGGCGGACCTCGGCGACGGCGACCTCGGCGGCGGCTTCCAGCGTCTCGCGCCCGAACGCCGCCGTCGCATCCTGGGGCGGCTCGCCCCCGACGCCGACCAGCGGCTCGCCCTTGGGCGGCAGGAGGCCCAGGTCCACGCGGTCCGGATGGAGCGCCAGCAGGTGCGACGTCTCCCAGCGGGCGGCGTGGTCTCCGCCGTTCGGATAGCGGTCCCGGATGAGTTGGTAGTCGAGCATCGCCCAGGCCAGGAGGCCGTGGCGCTTGCTCCAGCGGCGCTGGTTGAACAGGAGGACGGCCGCGCGGGCGTGGTCGATCAGCGGATAGTGTCCCGCCACCAGGACGCCCACCTCGAAGCCCAGGCTCTCCGCTTCCGCCAGGATGTGCAGCAGCAGCCGCTGGTAGGCGAGGACCTGCTCCGTGGCGCCGAACGGGTGACGCTCCGGAAGGAAGTTGTCCGGCGCGAGGTCGTAGCCGGCGGCGATCTGGTCCCGGTCCGGCGCGCCGGACTCCATCAGGCTCTCCACGCGGCTCTCGCCGTAGTAGAGGGGCGGGAAGACCAGGCCGCCGCCCTTGCGGGCGCACAGGTGGGCCAGGCCCTCGGCCTGGAGCGTGTCGGCCCCGACGGGGTTGTGGACGCCGTGCCATTCGAGCGTGCCGATGGGGATGTAGACGACGGGGCACGCCTTCCGGCGCCGGGCGATCTCGCCCGGCCGCAGCATTTCGTAGCGGACTTCGTCGGTCATGGTCGCAGCCTCCGTGGAGGGCGCGGCGCGCCCCTTCAGCCCTTCTTCATCCCCGGCCAGGGGGCCGTCGAGAGCGCTTGGTCGGTCAGGACCTGCTTGCCGAACCCCGGCCCCTCCCACATGACGATAATCAGGCCGATGCTGGAGCCGTTGAAGTGCTCCACGCGGATGGCATGCCGCCCGGCGGCCAGCCGCACCTTGCCCCATGCCTCCGTGCCGGAGTGGACGGTCCAGTCGTCCGTGACGACCTTGTCGTCGATCCACAGGCGCTGGCCGTCGTCGGACATGACGTAGAACGTGTACTGGCCGTCCTTGGGAACGGTCACGAAACCCGTCCACCGGATCGAGAGGTCGTCCTTCCGGCCGTCCGGGTACTTGTACTGCCCCTCGTTGGGGATGGCGATCTGGCGGTCCAGCCGCTCGAAGACGGGCTTGTCGAAGTTCGTTCCGGCGAAGTACTGGCCGCGGATGCCGGGGATGGAGGACGGCTTGGCGAGCGCCTTGGCCCCGCCCGCGCCGTCGACGGCCATCTTGCCGGCCTCGGCCGCCGCCGTGACGTAGGTCTTCAGGCGCTTCGTGGCCCCCGGCTCCTGCAGGAGGGCGTCGAACCGGACGCCGTCTCCCCCGCACGGTTCATGGAGGACCCACGCGAGGTACTCCGCCACGGGCGTCGCGTCGAACTGGGTGTCCTTCGCCAGGCAGGCGAAGAGGTCGCGGCAGACCAGGGCGTTAAGCGTCGTGCCCGTGACGGCCTTGAGGCCGTCCACGAGAACGCGCGCCAGAGGCGCGGGGGGGCGGTCGGCGAGCCGGCGCGCGAAGATCGAGGCCGCCAGGCGGTCCTTGCGGTCGGCCAGGATGCGGGCCGCCTCGACGGCCGTCCGGTCCGATTGCTCCCGCACCACCCGTCGCAGGAGGACGGCGGCCACCTCGCCGCCCTCGCGCAGTTTCTGGCGGCCGGTCTTCACGTCCTCGAGCCGGTCGGCCCCGAGGAGCGTGATCGCGTAGGCCAGGGCCAGGCTGTCGCGCTGCTCGTTCATCAGCCGCGCGCGGGTCTCGACCAGTTGCGCCGCCTCGGGCTTCCCGGCGTGCGTGCGCTCCATCTGGCGGCAGAGGTTGAGCGCCTCGGCGTACTGCCCGGCTTCCTCGAGCATGATGACCCGCTGGAGGGTGGTCTCGAACGCGTCCTTCTCGGACCGGTCGGGCGCGGAGGCGTCGGCCCCGCCGTGGGCGTCCGTTCCCGGCGGTGGTTCCTCTGCGCACCCGGCCAGGCTGAGACCCAGCCCGAGCGCCAGCGCCACCCATCGTGTTCGCATCGAAACCGCCTCGCAAGCCGGCGCGTCCCCATCCTGATCGAACACGCGCGGGCACCCGACCGCGCCGCGGAAATCAACGGGGCAGCGCCGCCGGGCCCCGCGGAGCGGCGCCGGACGCCGCCGGCCTACAGGCCGAACTCCTTCTTGACCTCTGCGAAGGCCTGCATGGCGGCGTCGAGGTCGTCGCGCCGGTGGGCGGCCGAGATCTGGACCCGAATCCGGGCGGCCCCCTTCGGCACGACGGGGTAGGAAAAGCCGATGACGTACACGCCCTTCTCCAGGAGCCGCGCGGCCATCTTCTGGGCCAGGGCCGCCTCGCCGAGCATGATCGGCACGATGGGGTGCTCGCCCGGGCGGATGGCGAACCCGCGCTCGGTCATCCCGGCCCGGAAATAGCGCGTGTTCTCCATGAGCCGGTCGCGAAGGTCCGTCGAGCGCGACAGGATCTCGAGGGCCTTGAGGCCGGCCGCTGCGATCATCGGCGCCAGGGTGTTCGAGAAGAGGTACGGCCGCGACCGCTGGCGCAGAAGGTCGATGATCTCGCGCCGGCCGCTCGTGTACCCGCCGCTCGCGCCGCCAAGGGCCTTGCCGAGGGTGCCCGTGAGGAGGTCGACGCGGCCCAGGACGCCGCAGTGTTCGTGCGTGCCGCGCCCCGTGCGGCCCATGAAGCCGACGGCATGGGAGTCGTCGACCATGACGAGGGCGCCGTAGCGGTCGGCCAGGTCCGAGATGGCGGCGAGGTTGGCCACGTCGCCATCCATCGAGAAGACGCCGTCGGTCGCGATGAGGCGCGTGCGGGCGCCGGCGGCCTCCTTGAGGCGCTCTTCGAGGTCGGCCATGTCGGCGTGCTTGAAGCGGAACCGCTGGGCCTTCGAGAGGCGGATGCCGTCGATGATGCTCGCGTGGTTGAGTTCGTCGCTCAGGACGGCGTCCTCGGCCCCCAGGAGCGTCTCGAACAGGCCGCCGTTGGCGTCGAAGCAGGAACTGTAGAGGATCGTGTCCTCGGTGCCGAGGAACCGCGTGATCGCGCCTTCGAGGTCCTTGTGGACGGTCTGGGTGCCGCAGATGAACCGGACGCTCGCCAGGCCGTAGCCCCAGCGGTCGAGACTCTCGCGGGCGGCGGCGATGACCTCGGGATGGGCCGCCAGGCCCAGGTAGTTGTTGGCGCAGAAGTTGAGGACCTCGCCCTGGCGGACGCGGATGCGGGGGCCCTGGGGCCCCGCGATGACCCGCTCGTCCTTGTAGAGACCGGCGGACCGGATGTCGTCGACTTCGTGCTTCAGCCGCTCCTTCGCCTCGGCGAGCATGGCCGTGCGCTCCTTACTCGACCCAGTTCAGGATGACCTTGCCGGATTGGCCCGACCGCATGATCTCGAAGGCCTTCTCGAACTCGCTGTAGTGGAAGCGGTGGGTGATGAGGGGCGTGATGTCGAGGCCCCTCTGGATCATGACGGTCATCTTGTACCAGGTCTCGTACATCTCGCGGCCGTAGATGCCCTTGAGGGTGAGGCTGTTGAAGACGACGAGGCCCCAGTCGATCTCGGTGTGGGCCTCGGGGATGCCGAGGAGGGCGATCTTGCCGCCGTGGCACATGCTGTCGAGCATGTCGCGGAAGGCGGCCCCGCTGCCGCTCATCTCGAGGCCGATGTCGAAGCCCTCCTTCATGCCGAGTTCGTGCTGGGCTTGGGCGATCGTGTCGCCCTCGGCGACGTTGAGGGCGAGCGTCGCGCCCATCTTCCTGGCGAGGGCCAGCCGGTAGGGGTTCCTGTCGGTGATGACGACGAACCGCGCGCCGGCCAGTTTCGCGATGGCCGTCGCCATCAGGCCGATCGGCCCGGCCCCCGTGATCAGGACGTCCTCCCCGAGGACGCTGAACGACAGGGTGCTGTGGGTGGCGTTGCCCAGGGGGTCGAAGCAGGCGATCACCTCCATTGGGATCGTCGGGTCGCAGTACCAGACGTTCGTCATGGGGATGCAGAGGTACTCGGCGTAGGCCCCGTCGCGGTTGACGCCGACGCCGCTGGTGCGCGGGCACAGGTGCCGCCGCCCGGCCAGGCAGTTGCGGCAGCGGCCGCACACCAGGTGCCCCTCGCCGCTCACGATGTCGCCGGGCTTGAAGTCGGCCACGTTCGAGCCGACCTGTTCCACCTTCCCGACGAACTCGTGTCCGACGACCATCGGCACGGGGATCGTCTTCTGGGCCCAAGCGTCCCAGTTCCAGATGTGGACGTCCGTCCCGCAGATGGCGGTCTTGTGGATCCGGATGAGGACGTCGTTGATGCCGACCTTCGGGACGGGCACGTCCCCGAGCCAGAGGCCCGGCTCGGCCTTGCTCTTCACGAGTGCCTTCATGGTGCCTCCAGGGGGGCCGCCTGCGTCGGCGCGCTCCCAAGTCCGGGCGCGGACCCGCGGGCATCGCTGCCTCCGGGCGGACGCGTTCCCGCCCCGCCCGAACGTCCCTGGATACCCGACCGCGGGGCGGAAATCAACCATGAAGCCGCGCCCGGGCCGGCCGGCGGTCGGGTCGGGCAAGGGGGGTCGCCCAGGCCGCGCTTGCTTTGCCCCCGCGTTCTGGTATACTCCATGAGTGAGGTCGAAGCGCCCGGGCGGTATGAGATTTGCGCTCTCGCGTCGCCCGGTCCGCGCGGAGGGAAGAAAGGCCGTGCTAGGCGGGGCGTTAGCGGTGCCCTGTACCTGCAACCCGCTCCAGCAGGGCTGAATTCCTCCCCGAGGCCTGGGGTGTTCGTAAGGAGCGGCTTACCGAGCGTTGAAGGCCGGATCCCATGCGATGGGTGGCCGGCGAACCGGGTCAGGGCCGGAAGGCAGCAGCCCTAAGCCGGATCGCCCATGCGCCCTGGGGCCACCTGGCCGGAGCCACGGGAGCCGTCACCTGCCTATGCCTCTTGTCGACGGGAGGTGCACGGCCTTTCTTTCCTCCGCGGGGGCGTGTGCGCTTCTTCTGGGCGCGCTGGCGGGAAGGAAGTGACTGAGAACTCCGTGACTGGGCCTGCCGGCAGGCAGGTGACGCAGTGAGGAAGTGACGTCGCGATGGAGAACTACGAGGTCCTGGCCCGGCGGTACCGCCCGACGACCTTCGACGAGGTCGTCGGCCAGGAGCCCATCACGCGCACTCTGAGGAATGCCATCGCCGCCGGCCGCGTCGCCCACGCGTACCTCTTCTGCGGGACGCGCGGCGTCGGGAAGACGACCGTCGCCCGCATCCTGGCGCGGGCCCTCAATTGCGAGAAGGGCCCGACGGCGGAGCCGTGCGGCAAGTGTGACATCTGCCGCGCGGTCCATCGCGGCGACGACGTCGACGTCCTCGAGATCGACGGCGCGTCCAACAACCTTGTCGAGGACGTCCGCGTCCTACGGGAGAACGCCTACTACCGCCCCGCGCGGGCCCGCTACAAGATCTACTACATCGACGAAGTCCACATGCTGTCGCGCAACGCGTTCAACGCGCTCCTCAAGACCCTCGAAGAGCCGCCCGAGCACGTCAAGTTCATCTTCTCGACGACCGAGCCCGAGCGGCTGCCGGCCACGATCCTGTCGCGGTGCCAGCGGTTCGACTTCCGCGCCGTCCCGACCGAGCGCATCGCCGAGCACCTCGAGCGCATCTGCAAGGCCGAGAAGGTGAAGGCCGACAAGGCGGCCGTCCTGGCCATTGCCCGCGAAGGGCGGGGCAGCGTGCGCGACGCCCTCACGCTCCTCGACCAGGTCATCGCCGTCGGCGACGGCAAGGTCGCCCTGGAGGCCGTCCGCGAGACGATCGGCGCCGCCGGCGGCGAGCGCATCCTGGCCGTCATCGCGGCCTGCGGCGCCGGCGAGACCGGAAAGGCCCTCCAGGCGTTCCACGAACTCCTGGCCTCGGGGGCCGACCTGCGGATCGTCCTCGAGCAACTCATGCGCCAGGTGCGGGACCTGATGGTCGTGAAGACGTGCGGCCCGGAGGCCGAACTCCTGGACGCGTTCGGGCCCGACCGCAAGGTCCTGGCGGCCGAGGCGGACCGCTGGAGCCTGCCGGCGATGGCGGCGGCGCTCGGGTACTTGACGGAGGCGCGGTCGCGGGCCCGGTGGGCGGTCGACGGCCGCCCGATGGCCGAACTGGCCCTGGTCCGCATGGCCGCCCTCGCGGAGATGGAGGCGCTGCCCGAGGTGCTGGCGCACCTGGAGTCGATCGAGTCGCGCCTGGCGTCCGCCCCGGGCAGGGCGGCCGCCGTGGAGCTGGCGCGACCGCGGCCCGCGCCGTCCCGGCCGCTGGCGTCGACGGCCGAAAAAAAAAAGGCGCTAGCCCCGGCACCGGACGGCGATGAGGTCGGCGAGTCGCCCGGCTCGGCGCAGGGCGAGGTTGCTCCCGTGCCTGGCGAGGTTCCCCCTTTCGACCAGAACCTCGGCAACGGCTCCGGCCCGGAGCCGCCGCCCAGTGCCAAGCGCCGCATCGAGGAGGTCTCGGGCGACCCGCTGGTCCAGGCCGCCCTGCGCCTCTTCGAGGGGCGGATCGCCAAGGTGGCGGATGGGAACAACGAGTGACGCAGTGACGGAGTGACGTAGTGACGCAGTAAAGCAATTGCACGTTGCCGTTTTACTACGTCACTTCGTCACTACGTTACTACGTCACTGACGTTAGGAAAGGGCGTGGTCGATGACCGGGTTCGGCGACCTCTTGGGCATGATGCGCGACCTGGGCGCGGTCAAGAAGAAGGCCCAGGAAATCCAGGAGGAACTTGCCCGGCAGACGGTCGAGGGGTCGGCCGGCGGTGGCATGGTCGTCGCCACCGTCACGGGGCGGCAGGAACTGGTGGGCCTCAAGATCGACCCCGAGGTGGTCGACCGCGAGGACGTGGGCCTCCTGGAGGACCTCGTCAAGGCTGCCGTCGGCCAGGCGATGGCGAAGGCCCGGGACCTCCAGCGCGAGGCGGCCGCCAAGGTGCTCGGCGGCCTCCCGATCCCCCCGGGACTGATGGGGATGCTGGGGATGTGAAGACGAAGAGGGACGCAGTGACAAAGTGACGGAGTCACGAAGTGACAGAGTCGCCGCGACGCTGTTCCACTATGTCACTACGTTACTGCGTCACTACGTCACCGCGATACGACGTCACTGAAGTCGGAGCAGCGTGATTATGGCCGGCGTGTACACGGAATCGATGGAGCGCCTGATCGCGGCCCTGGGCGAACTGCCCGGCATCGGGCGGCGGACGGCCGAGCGGCTGGCGTTCCACCTCCTCGCGGCCGACGCGGCCGAGGCCGACGCCCTGGCCGACGCCATCCGCGACCTGCGGGCCCGCGTCGGGCGGTGCGCGACCTGCGGCTGCCTGGCCGAGGGGGACGCCTGCGCCGTCTGCGCCAACCCGCGGCGCGACCGCTCGCGCATCTGCGTCGTCGAGAAGCCCAAGGACGCCGTCCACCTCGAGGCCACGGGGGGATACAATGGACTGTACCACGTGCTCGGAGGACTCCTGGCGCCGATGGACGGCCAGGGCCCCGAGTCGCTCGACCTCGACCGGCTTCTGGGCCGCGTGAAGGGCGGCGAGGTGAAGGAGGTCATCCTCGCCCTCTCGGCCACGGCCGAGGGTGACGGGACGGCCCTCTACGTGGCCGAGCGCCTGAAGGGCACTGGCGTGCGGGTGACGCGGATCGCCCGCGGGCTGCCCACCGGGTCGAGCCTGGACTACGCCAATCAGGGAATGCTGGCCGACGCCCTGCGGGGCCGGCAAGACATGGGGTCCTAGCCGCATGCGCTTCGACGCATCTCTCCAACAGCGGATGGATCAGCGGATGATCCTGGCGCCGCGGATGATCCAGGCCATGGAGATTCTGCAACTCCCCCTGATGGCCCTCCAGGAGCGGATCGACCAGGAACTCATCGCGAACCCCGTCCTGGAGCTGCGCACGGTCGATCCCGAGGCCCCCGGCGCCGAACCCGAGCCGGACGAGGCCGCCCCCGCCCCCGGCGCCGAGGCCCTCGAAGGGAGGGACCTGGTCGTCCGCGAGGGAGGCGACAGCCAGGAGGACTTCGCGCGGCTCTCGGAGGTCGTCGACCGCTGGGAGGGCTACATGGACGACGAGGTCCAGTGGCGCCGCGCCCGTCCGCCCTCCGGCGAGCCCGACCGCAAGGCCGAGGCCATGCAGAACGCCCCCGACCAGGGGGAGAGCCTCCAGGAGTTCATGCTCCGGCAGTGGCACCTCGAGGACGCCCCGCCGCGCGCGAGCGAACTGGGGGACCTGGTGATCCGGAACCTCGACGACAACGGGTACCTGCGGGTCGGCCTCGACGAACTGGCCCAGGAGGCCCGCCCGCCCGCGTCGCCCGAGGAGATGGAGGAGGCCCTGAAGGGGGTGCAGCGCGTCGGCCCGGCCGGCGTGGCCGCACGCGACATCGCGGAGTGCCTGCTCCTCCAGTTGCAGGCCGAGGGGGGCGACGGAGCGCTTCCCGCCGACGCCCTCGTCGTCCGCCTCATCCGCGACCACCTCCGCGACATCGAGGCCAACCGCTACCCGCACATGGCCAAGGTCCTCGGCGTCCCGATCGGCGAGGTCCAGAAGGCCGTCGAGGCGATCCGGCGCCTCAACCCCAAGCCGGGCACCGCCATCTCTCCCGAGCGGACGCCCACGATCATCCCGGACGTCAAGATCGAGTGGGACGAGGAACCCGGCGAGTACCGCATCACCATCGAGAAGGGCGACACGCCGGAACTCTACATCAGCCGCCCCTACCGCCGGCTCGTCAAGCAGCGCGACCTCGACGCGAAGACCCGGCAGTTCGTCATGCGGAACATCCGCTCGGCCAGGTGGCTCATGGACGCCATCGAGCAGCGCCGCGACACGCTGCGGCGCGTCGTGGAGTCGATCGTGCGGCTCCAGAGGCCCTTCTTCGACGAGGGGCCCGACCACATCCAGCCCCTCAAGATGCAGCAGGTCGCCGACGACGTCGGCCTGCACGTCGGCACCATCTCCCGCGCCGTCGCCGACAAGTACGCCGACACCTCCTGGGGCATCTACCCCCTGCGGTCCTTCTTCCTGGGCGGCACGCAGAACGCCGAGGGGGACGACGTCTCCTGGGACCAGGTCCGCCTTCGCCTCAAGGCCATGGTCGACGAGGAGGACAAGTCCCGGCCCCTCTCGGACGACCAGATCATGAAACGCTTCCATGCCGAGGGCGTCGATGTTGCGCGCCGGACCGTGGCCAAGTACCGCGAGGAACTAGGCATCCTTTCGTCGCGGAAGCGCCGGGTGTATTGACCGGCGGTCGGCCCGCCTTCCGGTCGCGCCAGGGCCGAGGGCAGGCAGGTTTGCCCGAGCGCGCCCCGGCCGCCAGTCGTATACTATCAGCGAGAGACACCGTCCGGTGGGGTGCCGCATGGACCCGCTTCTGGCCGCCCTGAAACGCGTGCGTCGCCGCCTGCGCCTGGTGAGGGCCGTGGAGGCGGGCCTGCTGGCGGGCATCCTCGGCACCGCGGCGGCGGGCGTCCTGGTGCTGCTGCGGATCTTCATCCTGCGGCCGGGTGTCCTCCTGGCCGACGCGCCGGCCCTGCCGCTCCTTCTCGTCCCCGGCGGCTTCGCGGCCGGCTTTCTCGCGCGGGTCCTGGCCGGCGTCTCCCTGCGCGGTGCCGCCGTGGCCGCCGACCGCACGGCCGGCCTGAAGGAGCGGCTGGCGACGGCCCTGGAGGTCCTCGAGCAAACCGACCGGCCTGCGGGCGTCCTCGATGGTCGGCTCCTGGCGCAGGCGCGCGAGGCGGCCGCGGCCCTGGACGTCGCGCGGCTGCCGATGGCGCGGCACCTTGTGTCGCGCGGGCGGGTCCTCCTGGCGGCGACGCTCGGCCTCCTCGTCGGCGCGTTCATCCCGTCGGTGGCGGGACCGCCCCTTGCGCCCCGCGCCGCGTCGCGCGCGGCCGAGACGATCGGCGCGGCCGCCCGGGGCGCCCCGATCGCGCCGGCGCTGCGGGGCGAGATCGAGCGGGCCCTCGCCCACCTCCGGTCGCCCGGCGCGACGCGGGCCGACGCAGACCGCGCCACGGCGGCGCTCTGGCGCGCGGCCGCGGACGCCGACCGGCAGCGCCGGGAGGGCGCCCGCATCCTGGGCGGGATCGAACAGCCGGACGTCCGCCAGATGGCCCGTGCGGCCGCGTCGGGCGACGGGGCAGGGGCCGCCGCCGCGGCCGACGCCCTGGCCGACAAACTGGGCACGGAGCCCGGCTCCGGCGGCATGCCCCTGGCGGATCGCGAGCGGCTCGCCGACACGCTCGACGGCGCCCGCGTCGAGGCCGACAAGGCCGACCTCACCGCCCTGGCCGAGGGCCTGCGGGGCGCCGCGGCGGCAGTCGGTCGCCCCGATGCCGCCGGGGCGAAGGACGCCCTGCGCGGCCTCGCGGGGGCGATGACGGCGGCCCTCGGCGACGAGGCCGCCGGCGGCGTCCGCGTGCTTGTCGCCGCGGCCCAGGGCGTCCGGCGCGACCTGGGCCTCGCGGACCTGCCCGACGCCGACCGGGCCGGCCCCGCCACGGCGGACCTGAGCGGCGAGCCCGGGGCTGCTCTGGCCCATCCAGACCTCGTCGGCGTGCCGGGCGACGCCTCCCCCGGCGGCCCCACGCCGAGCGTCCCCCCTGACGTGCGGCCCGAGGACCGGCCGGTCGTCCGGCGCTACTTCGGCGGGTGAACGGCCCCCGCCGGGACACCCGCGCCGGGATTCCTGCATAAAGTCTTGCTATCTGACGTTGGACATGGTATCTTGATTGATTAGATGTGGCGTCTCCGGGGAGGGGTCCCTGCCTGAGGGGACGGCCATGACGGGGGAGCGGCTTCGCATTGCCGCGCTGGTGCTGACTGCGGCGGCCTTGAGTCTCGCCCGGCCGACCGCTGCCGTGGAGCGTGTGCCTGCCGCCGGCCCGCCCGAGGTCCAGCAAGAGATCGAGCGTCTGCGCGCCACGAGCCCCGACGAACGGGGCGAGGCCTGTCTTCACCTGGGATCCATGGGGCCGAAGGCGGCCGCCGCCATCCCCTTCCTGACCGCGCTCCTGGGCGACACGAAGTGCCACCGGGACTGGATCGACCCCCAAGGTCCGTACACGGACCACCCCGTGGGCATCTTGGCGGCCGAGGCGTTGGCGCAGATCGGGCCATTGGCCGCCGGGACGTTGATGAGGGCCCTGCATAGCCCAAGCGTGGACGTGCGCCTTCATGCCGTGTCGGGCCTCTGGAGGATGCGCGATCCGCCGATCGACGCCCTCTTTGCCGTTCTCAAGGAAAGCGACCCGGCCGTGCGGGCGTCGGCCGCCCTGGCCTTGGCCGAGATCTGCCGCGAGGGCACGCACGAGGTCTCCCTGAAGCGGCTCGTCGCGGCCATGGACGACGCCCATGCCCCCGTCCGCGAGAACCTGGTCCGGGCCATCAGCCGCGTCCCCGTCCGGGAAAGGGCCGACCCGCTCATCGCCGCGCTCAAGGATCCCGACGCCCGGGTGCGGCAGGGAGCCGTCGCGGGCCTCGCGTTGTTCCGCGGTGACGCGCCCGTCCGCGAGGCGCTGCTCGCCGCGGCCGAGGACAAGGACCACGAGGTCCGGCTGACGGTGATCACGGCCCTGAGCGGCGCGGCCGACGACCGCGTGGTCGACCTGTTCTTGGCTGCGCTCAAGGACGGCCGGCCGGACATTCGGCAGGCGGCGGCCCGCTCGCTCGGCGCGACCCGGGCGGCGCGGGCCCTGGGGCCGCTGGAGGCGGCCCTCAGCGACCCGGACGCCGGCGTCCGCGCGACGGTCACGCGGGCCCTCGCCGAGAGCGGCGGCCGGGCGGCCGTTCCCGTCCTCGTGGGCGCCCTGAAGGACCCGGATGCTTATGTCCGGCAGGAGGCCGCCTCGGCCCTGGCCGACATGCGCGACCCGGCCGCCACCGAGCCCCTCATCGCGGCCATGGGCGACGCGTCGGGCCACGTGCGCTGGATGGCGGCCCGCGGACTCGCGCGGTTCGGCGACACGCGGGCGCTCGAGCCCCTCATCGCCGCCTTGACGGACCAGGCCGGGGCGGTCCGTCAGGAGGCGGCCGAGGGCTTGGCCCGGCTGGCCGACCCGCGGGCCGTGCCGGCGCTGGTCGAGGCCCTGAAGCCGGACTACAGCCGCTCGGGCCTCCGTCCGACCGACATGAACGAACCCGCCCGCGGGATGAAGGACCGGGTCGCGGCGGCCCTGGTGAAGATCGGGAAGCCCGCCATCGACCCGCTGATCGTCCTGCTGGAGCAGGCCGGCCCCGAGGACCGGCGCTGGCCCGGCGGGGCTTCCTATGCCGCCGAGGCGCTGAAGAAGATCACCGGCCAGGATTTCGGCCCCGATGGCGCCAAGTGGCGGGCCTGGCGGGGCGAGCACCCACTCGCGCCCGGCGCCGCCGGCTGATCCCCGCGCCGCGCCCCGGTCTGCCGCGCACTTGCGTCCCTGCCGACCCGGTCCGCGGCCCTCCCGATGCCGCTGAAAACCGTTTGACTTCCGGCCTGCCCGGCCGTAAGGTGTGACCTCTTGACAGGGAGCCACACGGGTGCGGGCGCGCGTCCGAGTGAAAATCTGCGGCATCACGGGGCCCGAGTCGGCCCGGGTGGCCGCGGACGGGGGGGCCGACGCCATCGGCCTTGTGTTTGCCGAGAGCCCCCGCCGCGTGACGCCGGACGGCGCCGCCCAGATCGTCCGGGCCCTGCCTCCCTGGGTGACGCCGGTGGGCGTGTTTGTCGACGCGCCCGCCGACGAGGTACGGGAACTGGCCGAGGCCGTCGGCTTCACGGCCGTCCAGTTGCACGGCGATGAGCCGCCCGAGGCGGTGGCCGAACTGGGACGCCTCAAGGTCATCAAGGCGTTTCGCGTCGGCGATGACGGCGACCTCGAGGCAGCCTGTGCGTGGCGAGAGGAATGCGAGCGGCTGGGCCGATTGCCGGACGCGTATCTTCTGGATGCGCGCGTACCCCAGGGGCCAAAGGGTGGTACGGGGCGACCGGCGGATTGGGACCTGGCCGCTCGCATGATTAACGAGAAAGGCTTCCGGCCGCTCGTCCTGGCCGGAGGGCTGGGGCCGGACAACGTCGCCGAAGCCATCCGGCGGGTCCGCCCGTGGGCGGTGGAGGGGTCGAGTCGCCTCGAGGCGGCTCCGGGACGGAAGGACCCGGCACGGGTCCGCGCGTTCCTCGAGGCCGTCCGCTGCGCCGGGTGACCCCCCTGGCGGGACGCGCGAGCCGGCCTTCCCTGGAGAACCCGGAAGAGGAGGTCCGCATGAAGGGCGACGTACGCAACACGAAGTTGGCGGCCGAGGGCGTCCGGCGGGTCGAGTGGGCCGATCGGCAGATGCCGGTCCTCGCCCTGATCCGCGAGCGGTTCGGGCGCGAGAAGCCCCTGCGCGGCCTCCGGATGAGCGCCTGCCTGCACATCACCAGCGAGACCGCCAACCTGGCGCGGACCCTCAAGGCCGGCGGCGCGAACCTCGTGCTGTGCGCCTCGAACCCCCTCTCGACCCAGGACGACGTCGCCGCCGCCCTCGTCAAGAAGTACAAGATCCCCACCTACGCGGTCAAGGGCGAGAACAACAAGGTCTACTACAAGCACATCAACGCCGCCATCGACCACCAGCCCCAGATCACCATGGACGACGGCGCCGACCTTGTCTGGGCGCTCCACTCCACGCGGGCCAAGGAGGCGAAGAACATCATCGGCTCCATGGAGGAGACCACGACCGGCGTCATCCGCCTCCGCGCCATGGAGAAGCAGGGGCAACTGAAGTTCCCCGTCGTCGCCGTCAACGACGCCGCCTGCAAGCACCTGTTCGACAACCGGTACGGGACCGGCCAGTCGACCATCGACGGCGTCCTCCGCGCCACGAACATCCTCCTGGCCGGCAAGAAGGTCGTCGTTGCCGGGTACGGATGGTGCGGGCGCGGCGTCGCCACGCGGGCCCGGGGCGCCGGCGCCACGGTCATCGTCACCGAGGTCGACCCGCTGCGCGCCATCGAGGCCGCGATGGACGGCCACCTGGTCATGCCCATGGCCGAGGCCGCGAAGGTCGGCGACCTCTTCATCACGGTCACGGGCGACCTGAACGTCGTCCGGCCCGAGCACGCCCGCCTCATGAAGGACGGCGCCCTCATCGCCAACGCGGGCCACTTCAACGTCGAGATCGACTTGCCGGGCCTGGAGCGCATGGCCGTCAAGGTCCGCCGCGGCGTCCGGAACCTTGTCGATGCCTACGACCTGCCCGGCGACCGGACGGTCTACGTCCTGGCCGACGGGCGGCTGGTGAACCTCTCGGCGGCCGAGGGGCATCCGGCGGCCGTCATGGACATGAGTTTCGCCGTCCAGGCCCTGGCCACCGAGTGGGCCGCCTCGCGGCGCGGCAAACTGGAGGCGCGGGTCCACGACGTGCCCCGCGAGATCGACGAGTTCGTCGCCGCCCTCAAACTCAAGTCCATGGGCATCGAGATCGACCAACTCACGGGCGAGCAGGCCAAGTACCTGGCGTCGAGCGACATGGGGACCTGACGGCCATGGCCATCGTCCGCCCCTTCCGCGGCCTGCGGTACAACGCGCACGACGCGCTGTCGCTGGCCCTGGTGACCGCGCCGCCCTACGACTGCATCTCGCCCGCCGAGCGCGACGAGTTGTACCGCACCCATCCGCACAACGTCGTCCGCCTCATCCTCGGCAAGGACCAGGCGGGCGACGGGCCCGACTACAACAAGTACACCCGGGCGGCCGACCTCCTCGCGAAGTGGGTCAACGTCGGCATCCTCGCGCGCGACCCGGTCCCCGCCTTCTACTTCTACCAGCAGGAGTTCCTGATCGACGGCCGCTCGTACGTGCGCGAGGGGTTCCTCGCCCGCGTCCAACTCGAGCGGTTTGGCGAGGGCCGCATCTACCCGCACGAAGAGACGATGGCCGGCGTCCGGGACGACCGC
>Ga0315294_10004629_pt1 | contig 15037 bp, 9 predicted proteins | sample YL17G13_40_MG_FD_203626 | JGI IMG/M metagenome (GOLD analysis project Ga0315294, IMG submission 203626) | Sediment microbial communities from Yellowstone Lake, YNP, Wyoming, USA - YL17G13_40 | ecosystem: Environmental > Aquatic > Freshwater > Lake > Sediment | place: USA: Wyoming | collected... | reverse complement strand
GTGGATTGGGACTGGGATTGACCCAAGACATTGAAATCGGGCATGCTGGGTAATTCCGGCTGGGGGATAGAACCCATGTTCTCGCCGCTGACCGTAACGTTAAGCGAGAAGGTTTCGCCCAGACCGACCGTGGTCTGGTCGACCGAGGCCGTGAAATTAAGTTCCTGGGCGGCCAAGATGGGAATAACACCAATAAAACATAGGATAAAGGTTGGGATGCAGGATATCCTTCTAATCATAATGTAATATTACCAATCCTTTTCAACTTTTTCCTTCTCAACTTTTTCCTGCTGGTTTTTCATGTTCTCTTTTTCTTTGTTCTGGAGAGCTTGAAGGATCCGATTCGCGTCTTCTTTGCCGATCTCGCCGGGCTTGGGTTGGGGTTGCGATTGGGCCTGGGGTTGAGATTGCGGCTGGGGGGATTGCTGGTTTTGCTGGTTCTGCTTCGTGGAATCTCTTTGCGGCTGGTTCTTCATCTGTTCTTTTATCTTCTGGCAGAATTCCAGGTTCTGCTTGGCGACCCGGTCATTGGGATTCAATAGGAGCGATGTCGAGTAGGAATCGATCGCAGCGTCGAGCTGCCCCTGTTTGAACTGGCAGTTGCCGATATTGTAAAAGCTCTGCGCCTGCATTTTCCGGTCTTTGGTTAAAAGGCAAAGTTGATATTCCGATACCGCTTCCGCGTACTTGTTCATTTTATAAAGCGCCCGGGCGATGTTGTGATGGATCTTGGTGTTGTCCGGTTCCTGGACCAGCGCTTCCTGGTATTTTTTCATCGCGTCTTCGTACTTACCCCTGCGGCACAGGGCGTTGCCTTGGCGCATGACCGAACCGACATCCGCGCTCAAGAGGCAGGGGATCAGGAACATCAACAGAATGAACGGTCGAAGCAGTTTCATAATTCCTTGTTGTCATTACGAGCACCCGAAGGGTGCATGGAAATCTCATTTCTTGAGATTGTTTCGCGACGATCGTCGCTCGCAACGACAAATTGTTTTTTTCCTTTACGCGAACCCATCCACAGCCAGGGCAGGCGTTTTAAAAACAAGAACGCGTCCGCTTTCAGCCATTTTCCTTTCCGGTCGCTTAGCGCCACGCTTAATAATAGCAAAATAAAGGCGGGAATCAAGAAATACTGGTAGCGTTCCTCGAATTCCACGTACGCGCCGCCCGCGATTTCCTTTTTCTTCATCTTGTCCAATTCGTCGACGAGCCGATTGACGTAAAGACCTTCGGTCCGGAAATACCTTGCGTCAGTCGCTTTGGCGATGAGCAGCAGAAGCCGGTCGGCCAGCCGCGAAAGGACGATCTTCTGGTCCTGGTCCTTCTTATAATTCAGGCCGCCCGTGGCGTTATCCGTTTCGGGGATGGGCGCGCCCTCGAGTGAACCTAAGCCGACCGTGAAGATCCGTATGCCCGCATTTCTAGCGTTCTCCACCGCCGGCATCGGATCGCCTTCAAGGTTGTCGCCGTCCGTGATCAGGATCAGGGCTTTGTAGGATTCCTCCTTGGGGTTGAAGAGCGAAGCGGAGACGGCGATCGCCTTTTCCAGGTTCGTGCCCGGTCGTGGGATCGTCGCCGGGTCGATGATGTCGAGGAAGAGCTTAGCGGCCTCGACGTCGGTGGTCAGCGGGCACATGACATAGCAGTCGCCTGCGAACGCGGTGATCCCGACCTGGTGCGTGTTCAGGTTGTCCAGCAAGTAGGAAACGTCGGATTTCGCCCGTTCGATCCGGGACGGTTTTATGTCCTGGGCGAGCATGCTTTTCGAAGCATCGAGCGCGATCACGATGTCGACACCCCGGCCTTTGTAGAGCTGAAGTTTTTCTCCCCAGCGGGGACGGGTCAGGCTCGTAATCAAAAGCGTCAGACCGAGGATGAAAAAAGCTGCCTTGAGGATTCGCAGGTCGCGGCTGACGTTATCCGTCAACCGGGGTAGGGTTTCGGCGTCAGCCAATTTTTTCAAAATGGTTTTCTTCCGGAATGCCAATATCAGCCAGACGACGGCCAGGACCGGGATCGCGATCAGGAACGGAAGGAACTGCGGAGCGCCCCACTTGATCATGGCAGTCTCCGGATGATGGTCAAGGCGAGCAGGGAATTAAAAAACAGGACAAGGACCGCGGGGAAGAGAAAAATGCCGGCCCGTTCTGAGTAAACCGTATGGCGCAGGACCTTGAAGGTCGTCGGCTCCATCTGGTTTATTTCGTCGTAAATAATTTTGAGCGCCTCGGCGTCGGTCGCCAGGAACGCCTTGCCGCCGGTCAAACCGGAAATTTCGTTGAGGGAATTCATGTCCAGGTCGACCTCGGCCTGAACATACTGCCGGCCGAACAGCGGGTGGTTGACCGGGATCGGGACCGGACCTTTGGAGCCGACACCGATGCAGTAGACCTTGATCTTATAGGCCTGGCCGATCTTGGCCGCGGTGACCGGGTCGATATCGCCGGTGTTGTTGAGACCGTCGGTCAATAGGATCACCATTTTATCCTTGGCTTTTGAATCCTTAAGCCGAGCCAGGGCCGTGGCCAGACCCAAGCCGATCGCGGTCCCATCCGGTACGATCCCGAAATTGATCCGGTCGATCAAGTCGGTCAGGATCTTGTGATCCAGGGTCAAGGGGCACTGGGTGAGAGCCTGGCTCGCGAAGATCACCAAGCCCATGCGGTCGCCCGGCCTTTTTTCAATGAACTCCTTGGCCCGTTCTTTGGCGACAAAAAGACGATTCCTGGGACTGAAATCTTCGGCCTGCATGGTCCCGGATATATCCAGGCAAAGCATGATGTCCACGCCGCTCGATTCCACTTCCTCGTAGATCCGGCCTTGTTGGGGCCGGGCCAGGGCCAGAGATATAAGGATCAAACCGACCACGTTAAAAACGAAAGGGAACCGGCGTAAAAAGCGGTTTCGGTTTCCGGTTTTCTCAAAGAACGCGAGGTCGGAATACTTTATCGTGCCGGTCAATTTTTTCAGTTCCCACCAGACCAGGGGTAAGATGAGGAGCAGGAGCAGTAGATAAAGAGGCTGGCTGAATCTCATTTTGTCTCCACTGGTTTTTCCGCGGGTTTGGTCTTAATGACCAGTCCCCGGACCTGTGCCTCGGCCGCGTTCAGTTCTTCGGGCTGGGGTAAGAATTTCGCGTACTTGACCATATCCGCGCGGTTGAAAAATTTTCCAAAATCGTCGCGCTCGGGGACTTTGTGATATCTCATAGAATATATGATCTCGGTCGTGGTCTGTTCCACGGCGTTGAACTCGTATCTGCGTTCGATGTAGCGCTTTAATATTTCCGATAGGGCGTAATAATATTTTTTGATAAGACCTTTGGCGATCAATTCCATGCTGTTCAAACGGTCAATGGCCTGAAGTGCCTCGTCCCAGGCAGGCACGCCCGGCGCGGCCTCGGCCCGGATTTTTTTCAGGCGGCGGTAGAGTTTTAAACCGATGAACACCGCGATCGTGAGAACGACGCAAATTACGAGCAGGATAAAGGGTAGGAAATTGGGGAATTCGATCATCTTTTTCACATCGTTGATGTCTTTCATATCCTTGGGCAGGACGCTCGCGATCTTGACTGGTACGGATTCGCTTTTCAAAGTCTCCGGAGCGGCGTTTCCATTTTGGTGAACGAACTTCAACACCGGCAGTTTCAGGTCGCCGGCCGCGAAGGCGCGGAACTGGATCCGGTAAGTGCATGAAGCGATGCCTTTCTGCTGGACGACTCGGCTCGTAATCCCGGTGATCGCGAACGGCGCAAGGGAGTCGGGGATCGGTTCGGAAATTTTCCCCGCCTGGGGATAGGTCAGGGTTACCGAGATTCCGATCGGATCGCCGACGGTCAGCCGGCGATTGGCGTATTCGGGAAGGATCCGGGTTTTGATCTCAACCTGGAAAAGAATGAGGAGAAGGAACGGCATTTAGCGGAACCTCCGCGCCCGGTCCCGGAAGAACTTGTGAAGCTTGGGCGTAAAATCATCGGTCGTCTGCAGGTTGATCCGGTCGACGCCCAGGGATTTAAGCATGCGCTCGGTTTTTTCCCGTTCTTGGGTCCTGTATTCCGAATAATTTTTGAGCAGGGCCTGGTCCGCGGTATCGACGGTAACGATCGCGCCGGTCTCCAGGTCTTCGAGGTCGACAAGACCCGCTTTGGGAAGGCGCGTTTCGACCGGGTCCGCGATCGTGATCGCGACTACGTCGTGTCTGCGGCTGGCTACGCCCATGGGAACGCGCAATTTTTCCGGATCGAAATTTTGACCGGTGAAGTCGCTGATGAAAAATATGATCGCGCGGTGCTTGATGAGGTGCATCAGGAATTCGAGGGCGGCCGCCGGTTCGGTCCCCGGGTTTTGCGGTTTAAAGTAAAGGATGTCCCGGATCAGGCGCAGGACGTGGAAACGGCCTTTTTTGGGCGGGATGTATTTTTCCACGCGGTCGGTGAAGAAGAGCAGGCCGACCTTGTCGTTGTTGCGGACCGCGGAAAAGGCCAGGGTCGCCGCGACCTGGGCCGCGAGTTCGATCTTGAAGAGTTTTCGGGTGCCGAAATGACCGGAACCCGACGCGTCGACGCAGAGGATGACGCTCAGTTCGCGCTCCTCGACGAATTTTTTGACGTACGGCCGGCCCATCCGGGCCGTGACCTTCCAGTCGATGGACCGGACATCGTCGCCGGGCAGGTACTCGCGGACGTCGACGAACTCGATACCCGTGCCCTTGAAAGAGGACTTGTACTCGCCGGCAAAGGTCGTGTTGACAATCCTTTTCGTCCGGATCTCGATCTCGCGGATCTTCTTGATGAATTCCTGGGGGATCATACGTCCGTGATTTTAAATAATAATCACTGTAATCTTTGTTATTTAATCACCGTAATCATTCGTTAGGGGACTTCCACGCCGGCCAGGATCTTCTGGACCACGTCGTCGGTCGTTATCTCCTCGGCTTCGGCCTCGTAGGTGAGGATGATCCGGTGCCGCAGGATGTCCGGCGCGAGTTCCTTGATGTCCTCGGGAATGACGAACCCGCGGCGTTTCAGGAAGGCCAGGGCCCGGGCCGTCGTCGTCAGGTAGATCGAGGCCCGGGGCGAAGCGCCGAAACGGATCAGGCCTTTCAGGTCGCTGAGCCTGTATTTTTCCGGCTCGCGGGTGGCGAACACCAGGTCCAGGATATAATCCTTGATCTTCTTGTCGATGTAGATCTTCTTGCATAGCTCGCGGCTGTTTATGATCGATTTCAGGCTGACGACCGGATTGATTTCCGGTTCGCCCTTGAGCGCGATGCGCTCGACGATCTCCCGTTCTTCTTCCTTGCTGGGATAGGTGATCTTGACCTTGAGCAGGAACCGGTCGACCTGGGCTTCGGGCAGGGGATAGGTGCCTTCCTGCTCGATCGGGTTTTGGGTCGCGAGGACCAGGAACGGGTCTTCGAGTTTGAAGGTTTCCTCGCCGATCGTGACCTGCCGTTCCTGCATGGCTTCGAGCAGGGCGCTCTGGACTTTAGGCGGCGTGCGGTTGATTTCATCGGCCAGGATCAGGTTGGCGAAGATCGGGCCTTTGCTGACCGTGAATTCGCTGGTCCGCTGGTTATAGATCATGGTGCCGACGATATCCGCGGGCAAGAGGTCCGGGGTAAACTGGATGCGCTGGAATTTCGCCTTGATCGCCTGGGCCAAGGTGCGCACGGCATAGGTCTTGGCCAAACCGGGCACGCCCTCGATGAGGATGTGCCCGTTGGCGAGCAGACCGACGAGCAGACGGTTAACCAGGTAGTTCTGGCCCACAATCGCCTTAGCGATCTCGCCCGTCAAGGTCTGGACGATGATACTTTCTTTTTCTATCTCTTCGTTGATCTTTTTTATATCATCTTTGAGTTCTTCCATCCTTCAGCCTCCTTTTAAAAAAGATGATTACGGTGATTAAAAAAATTGATTACGGTGATAAAAGTCACCGCTTAATATAATAATCTCCATTTGAATATATTTTATCACCATTTTTCTGTATATTATAACTATTATCTAATAAATATCAAGATATCGGCACTTTTTGGAATAATATATATTTTTAGACAATTTATATTTAGGGTGGTTTATTATTGTAATATAATATTTTCTTGACCATATCATCTTTTTAATTATACTAATCCATATAATGGCAATAAACGAGTGAAACAGAATTTTAATACAGGGAGAGTATTATGGCGATGATATTGGCTATTTTCAGCTTAAAATTAATGATCCCCGATGTTATGTATTCTCAGATTCCGGACAGCATGATCGTCGAACAAAATCCGTATAAATATAAATCAGTCACTACGGGACTGGCATATTCCATCTGTTCCACGGTTATCCCCGCCGGGGCTGGATTATTAACTGGGTTATGGGGTTGGGGTGCTATTCCGATTGCCGGTGGTCTATTGATCGGCCCGAGTATCGGGCACTTTTATGCCCATCAATGGTCGACCGGATGTTTATGGATCGGCGGTCGAATAGCAGTCCTCGGTTGTTTGGGTTATTTCTGTTTAGGGGAAAACCAGCAAGAGCATTGGAACGAGGCGAACACAATCGCAGTCGTAGGGGTAACCGCGGTATCGTTGATGGCGATCATCGATATCGCATCGGTGCCCAATTCCGTTAAGCATTACAACAAAAGATTTGAGGATAAGAAATTAAATTTAATCCCCAGGTTCGATCCATACATCAAACGATTCGGATTATCCTTAATATACAATTTTTAACTTGGAATTCCCCGCCCCTTAGGGCGCGGGATGATTCTTTCTGTATTTGCCCCATTCATGGGGCGCCGTTGCCCTTCATGCTAACGCGCGATAAATCGCGCAATTACAACACAACATTAGATACCCCGCCCATTGGGGCGGGAGTTCATTATAGTTCTTTTCTTTCTGAAGGCGCATTTGTCATCGCGAGTCCCCGAAGGGCATGGCAATCACATCCTGTCATCGCGAGCGTAGCGCGGCGATCTCAATTTTAACAGACGGGATTGCTTCGTCCGCCATGCAGATTGGCGGACTCGCAATGACACTTCAATGCGGATTTATATGCCTTGACAATAATTATTTAATTCCTATAATATATTAACCAGCACTTGGAGGCGGTATGAATTTTTTATTGTTATTAATTTGTATGTCAAACTTTCGGGAGCAGAAAAGCTTATTCTTACCGGCCGCTTATGGCGATGCCCGGATCATTGAATTTTCCAACGGCATAATTTTTGACACTAAAACCCTAGGCCGGTTCGGAGAGCCGGATCTGCCCACCACCCTGACCTACGCGGAAAACGAAACCGATTATTTTATCGTGCAAATGACCGGTCCGGTCTACCCGGATCAAAAAGATCAGCTGGAAGCAAGCGGTTTTGAAATCCATTACTGCCTGCCGCCCTATGGTTTTATCGGTCGGATAATAGACCCGGCGCAACGGGACAAGATCCGCGCGCAGGCGTCCGTAAGCTGGGCCGGGATATACCAGCCGGCATATAAAATATCCGCCTTATTCAACCAAGCTGAAGAAGAACCGACGGTCACCATATTATTGTTTCCGGACGCGGACATACAAGAAATCCGGGCGCAGGTGACCGAGCTTACCGGGAACAATGACCTTATCGTTTCGGACAACGGGGTCAATAAGATAATCCGTTGCAAGATCAACCAGTCGTCGGTCAATAGCCTGGCCCGGATCAGCGGCATTTACTGGATCGAACCTTTCATTCCTTTTGAATTCCACAACGTCAACGTGCAATGGATCGTCCAGGACGGCCAGTATAACGTCCGAAACATCTGGGCCAAGGGTATCGCCGGATCCCGGGCTTTGGACGAACTGGTAAATACGGTTGATTCCGGGATCAATCCCCAGCATTACGCGCACCGTTCGGGCAGCGATCCCATCACAACCTGGGGATATTATCCGGATCACAACGCGATCGTCGCCTACGATTCGGCCGGTCCAGGCGCGATATTCGGCGACGTCTCTGTTTGGCATGGAACCGCGACCGCGGGAACCCTGACCGGCGACGACACGCTTTTGGAAACCTCGCTTTATGACGGTGTGGCAAAAAGAACCCGGATATATTTCCTGGATGTAGGCGGGTATAATTTCAGCATGTGGACGGACCTAAATGACGTATACATCCAGCCTTACAATAAATATTATCCGCCGACACGGGCGCATATCAGCAGCAATTCCTGGGGCGCGTCGGTGAGCGGGGCGTACAATTTGGAGTGCCTCGAGGTCGACCAATTCATGTGGGCGCACAAGGATTTTGCGCTGTTCTTCTCGATCGGAAACGGCGGCCCGACGCCCGGGACGGTTTCATCACCGGGTTCGGCGAAAAATGTGATTACTTGCGGTGGCTGCCGTAACGACACCAATTGCACATTAATTTTTAGCGCTTCCGGCCGGGGACCGACCCAGGACGGCCGTTTGAAGCCGACGGTTTTATCGCCCGCCTCGACGGTAATATCTTCAACCAGCGGCACTAATACTTACTCGGGCATGTCCGGAACGAGTTTCGCTTCGCCCGGCGCGGCCGGCGCGGCCGCCTTGATCCGGCAGTACCTTCGGGAGGGTTGGTATCCGACCGGACGAAAAACCACGGCCGATTCCCTGCCCTTCATCAGCGCTTCCCTGCTGAAGGCGGTTTTGATCAACGGCGCCGACCCCAATGTCAGCGCTTACACGGTTCCGGACAACAACATCGGCTGGGGCCGGGTCAACCTGGACAGCGCTCTTTATTTTGTTGGCGATATTCGCAAGCTTATATTAACCGATAACACGACTGGCGTATTGACCGGCGAGCAGGTTGAATATTATTTTTCCGTACCGGATTCAACGCGAAATTTGAAGATCGGTCTTGCCTGGACCGATTATCCGGGAAATCCCGCGGTCCTTCGTCAGATTGTGAACGATCTTGACCTGACGGCCTATGCCGGCGCGGTATATTATCGGGGTAACCAGTATTCAAGCGGACAATCGATTCCGAATCCGGCCGGCCGGGATTCGATTAATGTCGAGGAATGCGTCCGGGTCAATAATCCAGTAAGCGGTACCTGGCGCGTCGCGATTGAAGGCCGGAATGTCCCGGTTGGTCCTCAGCCGTTCAGTTTGGTCATCACGTATGCGGATGCGGGTTTTTATACGGCCGGCCTCATAACCCTGGATAAGCCGGTTTACCGGGCCAATGATTTTGCGACGGACACGGTCCGGATCCGGATCGAAGACACTAATTTGGGATCTCCGCTCACGCTTGATTCGGTCGCGGCGGCAGTCCATGGCGATCATTATGAGCCCCGGCCGGAAACAGTTTGGTGCCGGGAACTGGCAGATAGCGCCCAGGTTTTTAAAAGCGAGTTGGTTGTCGGCTTCCGACCCGCGCAGCATGGAGACGGATTCCTTTCCGTGGGCCAGGGCGATACGATAACCGCCGGATATCAGGATGAAAATCCGGTTTTTATGTCCCGGATCCGGTCCGGGATCGACGCGGAATATTTCGTGATCAGCAGCGTGCAAACCGACACGATCACCGCAAACTTCGCCGATATCTCATGGCGGACGAACGAAAACGCGAGCCGGATCGTTCATTACGGCACGGCGCCCGGCAACCTTAACCAAACCGCCGGTGCGGACACGCCGTACGTAACGCGACACCGCGTCAAACTCGGAGGTCTATCGCCGGGGACGACTTATTTCTTTGACGCGGAATCCCGCGATTTTCGCGGTAACCAGGCGCGTGATGATAACGGCGGCAGTCATTATACATTCACGACCCGAGTATTGCAGGACATCGATATATTCGTCGGTTTTTGCGATGGCGCGGATAAAAGCAATAGTCAGGGACAGGCGCTTCCCGATCTTAAAAACCGTTTGGTTAAAGCGCTAGAAAACACGGAGTGGACGTATGCCTGGTGGCAGACTTCGGATCATCAGGGCAATTTACCCGAGGTATACACCTTAAGAAATAGTAAGGCGCTAATCCTTCCCAATGAAGACGAGTACCCTCAGTTTTTATCGGGTCAGATGGAAACGATCCGGATTTACGAAGAGGGCGGGGGCCGGGTAGCTTTTTCCAGCCACGATTTGCTTTGGTATTTCTGGGATCCGGCAGGCGGAAATCCGAATATCGGATCCGACAGCATGTGGTGCAAGAATTACCTGCAAGTCCGTTATCAGGGCGATATCTATGGTTCGGGAAATCTACGGGTTTACGGCGTTGCCGCGGATTCCATAACCGGACCTTATACTTCCGGCGTTGTTTACACTCCCCATCGCCCCGGCGCGGACGGTGACACGACAGTTGGGATCGGCAGCCCGCCCAACGGATGGGATACGGGCGGCATATCCAACGATATATGGCGCTGGAACGCCGCGCTGGGCAATGTCGTGGGCGTCCGGTGGGAATCGGGTCAAACTCACGGTTCGCCGGGACAGGGAGTCTGGGGTGGTTATAAAACGCGGACGATCTATAACGCATTTTCGATAACCCAGATGGACACCCTGCTCCTGCCGGATATTTTAAACCGCGAACTTGTTTGGCTCATCGGTCATGATCACCCGGACATATGGATCACGTCCCCGGTTCAGGGCAACACCTACACATCGAGCCCGATCGCCATCAGCTGGTATGACAGCGCTTACGGCGGCAGCGAGCTGGATACGATCCGGATCGAATACTCGCCCAATTCCGGTCAGGCCTGGATCCCGCTCGCGTCCGGGATTTTTATATCGCCCTATGACTGGGACCTCAGCGGAGTCGAAAACGGAATAAAATATCGGATCCGAATTACGGTCGCAGATAAAAACATCTACCCGTCTTTAAAAGGAGCCAAGACGATCAATGATTTTACGATCCGGATCCCGGGCAATGATCACGTCGGACCAACGGTTAAGCCCCAATCGATCAAAGTCAGCCATAATCCCATGGTTTTCTCGATCCAGGATACGATTATGGAGATTACGGTCGAGATCAGCGATTCTTTAAGCGGAGTAAGCAAGATCCGCGGCGCGAACTGGTCGATCGGCTACAACCCGGTGCCGCCCGGTTTCGGCGACCCGATGAATCCCCAGGACGGCATGTTTGACCAGGTCTTGGAAAAGGCTATCGATACGGTTCGGTTTATTTATTCGGCGGGAACGGTAGGGGTCTGTTCCCTTTGGGTCCGGGCCGAGGATTCGCTGAACAACTGGGGTAACGCGCTGATGCGGACATTTACGGTTTTGGACGCGGTGCCGATATTGATCGGCGCCGAAGAAAAATTCCTAAAAATCCCTCTATCCTTCGTGCTTAGCGATCCAGTTCCCAATCCATTTAAGCATTCGGTGATAATTAAATATGCGACACCCAGGCCGGCTAAGATTAGCTTAAAAATTTATAATTGCCTGGGCCAGCTAGTCCGGATACTCGAGAAGAAAACCGTCCGGCCGGGATTCTACCAGGCGGTTTGGGACGGGCGTGACGACGTGGGCCGGAGTTTGGCTGACGGGGTTTTCTTCTGTCAATTCGTCGCGGATGATTATGTCGCGACGAAAAAGCTCGTGTTTGTGAAATAATAGGAGGCGATTATGAACCTTATAAAGTATTTTTTAACTATTGGTTTAATGTGTGGAGTTCTATTCGCCGGCGCTCTGCCGGCCAAAGCTAAACTAACATCCTGTATAAAGAGCACCGGCGACGAGGTGAGGATCACGCACTGCCATCCCTATCTCGGTGGATCCCGTTCCCCGGGTGACTCGGTCGGCATGACCGCTTGGGGACACCAAGCTAATGGCGGATGTGAAAAGAGGATCTATGTGGACGACTCATTCCAGGTCCACGTCGATTGGTTGAAGGTTCCTTATCCATATTCCGGTTCGTCATTACGCCGTATGGAGTGGAATTTTCGTTATAAAGACGGCTCGTACCACGGGGAAGTCAAAGCATCGCTTTATACAGCCGGTTACGGCTCTCTCGATCTGACCCAGGATTCTCTGGTCGCGGATCAACGAACAGTTGTCTCCTATCATTTCAACACCGGTTCAAACGCATATTATCCTTTTTATGATATTGATTGCGGAAATGGTTTCGGCATTTTCCCCAATGATCCTAAAAATCCGCCGAACACGAACAACATGCTTTGGCCGATGGTGGCTGCGGCAAAAAACGGCAACTTTATTCTAGCAACCGATGACAACGCCGGTAACTTTCATCACTGCTACGTGACGACCGACAATGGCGCGACCTGGACTAATCCTTTCAATTCAGACTCGGCGGCCTGCATTTCCATGTTCGTCATGGCTTCACGTCAGTCAAACAAGGTCGCATTCGTCGAAACAAGATATATCACGGACAGCGCGGCGGCCGGTCAGTTAGATAACGACGTATGGTATCGTTTATCCACCGATGGGGGGGTGACCTGGGGTCCAAATACAAATATAACCAATTACCAGCCCGGGGATTCGATGCGAGCTTACTGCTGCGTAAGCTGTATTTTTGACCAAAACGACAACCTGCATATCGTCTGGGCGGTTCGATATGTCCATCAAGGCAACTACTACGATGCCTCGAAGATTCTACACTGGGATGAGGTTCACAACCAGATATTCCTTGTCAGTCAGTCGACCGGCATTTTCGCCGGCGGATGGTGGGGGTGGACAAATCCCAACGGATATGGCGCGTGGCGCTTGCCCGCAGATGCACCTTTGATGACGGTTGAACGTGAGACGGGCGATCTCTATTGCTTATGGTGCGGTCAAAATGACACCGCGGATGTTTCCTTAGGCGGCTATCCCAATGGTGATGTATATGCATCAAGGTCGACAAACGATGGTTTGACATGGAGGATGTGGACTAATTTAACCAATACTCATACACCGGGTGCGCCGACCGGCGCGTGCGAAGATGAGGATTATATTGCGGTTTGTCCCTATTCGGTTCGAGATTCGATTTTTCTGACCTATATCGAAGACAAAGATGCGGGCGCGGTTAATTGCGGTGAGGGCGATACAACAGATAATCCGGTTAGATTGTTTGTATTTATTAAAGACATTCCCGGAGTTGATGAAGATAAAGTAAATAATACCCAAATCACCGAATTGCAGATTCGACCCATGCCGGTAAAAAGCGGTTCATATATTTTATATTCCCTGCCCCGAACTACCAATACATCATTAAAATTGTTCGATATTTCGGGGCAATTGGTGAGGATAATTGAGCAATGTGAAAAACCGGCGGGTGGTCATAGAGTACTAATTGATACCCATGAATTAGCCGGCGGGACTTATTTTGTGGTTTTAGAGATACCCAATAATAGAATGTCGGCAAAGTTGGTGGTGGTGAGGTGATAAAGATCGGGGCGAGACGCCCCGTAGCTGGAAACCAGGAGGTGATTATGAATCTTATTAAATATTTTTTGACCGTAAGCTTGATGTGTGGCGTTCTGTTTGCCGGAGCGCTGCCGGCCAAGGCCAAACTAAAGCCGTGTAAAAAGCATACGGGAGACGAGGTGATGATCACACGCTGCCATCCCTACCTTGGCGGGTCCCGTTCCCCGGGCGATTCGATCGGCATGACGGCTTTGGATTGGCAGGCGAACGGCGGATGCGAAAAGAGGATCTACCTGGACGATTCGTTCCAGGTCCACGTCGACTGGATGAAGGTCCCTTATCCCTATACAAGCATGGCCCAGCGCCGCATGGAATGGAACTTTCGTTATACCGATGGCTCGTACTTTGGCGAACTTGATGCGTCTTTTTATACGTCGGGTTACGGTTCGCTCGATGTTACCCAGGATGCCGATGTCGCGATGCAGCGTTCGGTCATATCCTATCACTATAATTACGGAACCAATGCCTATTATCCCACATATGACATAGATGCCGGTAATGGTTTCGGTTCATTTCCCAATGATCCGAAATATATACCTGCAAACAACATGCTCTGGCCTATGGTGGCTGCGACCAAGAACGGTAATATTATTCTCGCCACGGACGACAACGCCGGCAATTATCACCATTGCTACGTGACGACCGACAACGGCACGACCTGGACCAATCCTTTTAATTCGGACTCGGCCGCGACCATTTCGATGTTCGTCATGGCTTCGCACATGTCGAATAAGGTCGCTTTCGTCGAAACGAGATATAAAACGGACAGCGCCGCGGCTGGTCAGTTGGATAATAATGTCTGGTATCGTTTATCGACCGACGGCGGCGTGACCTGGGGTTCGCACGTTAATATTACTAATTACCAATCCGGGGACTCGATGCGGGCTTACTGCAATGTAAGCTGTATTTTTGATCAGAACGACAACCTGCATATCGTCTGGACCGCCCGTCGGATTTTCCAAGCAGGTTATTACGACGCTTCGAAGATTATGCACTGGGGCGAGGTGCATAACCAAATTTCCCTGGTCAGCCAATCGACCGGCATTTTTGAAGGCGGGTGGTGGGGATGGACCAGTCCCAATGGATATGGCTGCTGGCGTTTGCCCGCGGATGAACCACTGATGACTGTGGATCACTCAACCGGCGACTTGTACACTTTATGGTGTGGTCAGGATGACACATCGGACATATCCTTGGGTGGTTATCCCAACGGTGATATCTACGGCGCCCGATCGACCGACGGCGGTGTGACCTGGTCGAATTGGAGAAACATCACAAATACCCATACCCCGGGCGCGCCGACCGGCGCGTGCGAGGATGAAGATTATTTAGCGGTTTGCCCATATACCGTTCGCGATTCGATTTTTATGACATATATCGAGGACAAAGACGCAGGCGGGATTGTTTGCATTGAAGGTGACACGACAGATAATCCGGTTAGAGTGTATGGCCGTTTGAAATACATGCCCGGTGTCGATGAAGATCAGGCGGATCAAACCCAAATGACCAAATTACTGATCCGACCGATACCTGTCATAAATAATTCGATTATCCTTTATTCCTTGCCGAGCGCCGCTGAAATATCATTAAAATTGTTCGATATTTCGGGACAATTGGTGAGGGTTCTTGATCAGGGTGTAAAATTTGCGGGTAAGTATAGCATACAAATCGATA
>Ga0315294_10004626_pt1 | contig 15039 bp, 22 predicted proteins | sample YL17G13_40_MG_FD_203626 | JGI IMG/M metagenome (GOLD analysis project Ga0315294, IMG submission 203626) | Sediment microbial communities from Yellowstone Lake, YNP, Wyoming, USA - YL17G13_40 | ecosystem: Environmental > Aquatic > Freshwater > Lake > Sediment | place: USA: Wyoming | collected... | reverse complement strand
TAACAGAGGAGAAAATTGATGTAGTAGTTTAATGCCAACGCCTAACGAGATAATAAAAGAGATCCACGAACTACTCGACAAAAGAGTCGAGGGGTTTACTGAGTCCATGCCTGCCGTACAAAAGAAAATGTATGCGGAGGTGGTATCTATTGCTAAGGACTTAGATACCTTTCCTGATGGAAGGATTAGGGCGAGCGTTAAGAATGTTAATAAGATCGCTAAGATAAAAGCCATACTTAACGATGTGGTCTTAGATGGTAAGTATTACAAGGAATTACAAAAGGTAGTAGATACCTATGAGAAGATATCGACTTTGCAGAACGCTTACTTCACATCTGTCGTAGGTGAGTTCGGAGTACCATCGGTACTTGCTCAGATTCAGAAAACCTCAATTGATATTACAGTCGAGAGGCTTGGAAAGGATGGGATGAATGCAGGGGTGATAAATAAGGTTAGGGACATCTTAAATAAGAACATCACAACGGGCGGTAAGATTTCGGACTTCATCGAAGAAACTAGAATCTACCTGACCGATACACCCGATGGGGATGGGGCTTTAAAGAAGTATGCTAGTACCTATGTAACCGATGCGCTCAACCAATACTCTAGGCAATACAACCAACTTGTAAGCGATGACTTAGGCTTTGAGTTCTTTCAATACGTAGGTAGTTTGAGAGAAACGAGTAGGGAGTTTTGCGTTAAGATGATTGAGGCAAAGGAAGGATGTATGGTTTACTTTCATAAATCGCAGATCCCTGAATTATTAAGTGGTAAGATCTGCGGTGAGCAGATTCATATTAACGCTAAATCAAATCTTCCTGATGGGCTTATCAAAGGAACTAACGCTTCTAACTTCAATGTTAATGCAGGGGGATATGGATGCAATCATGGAGTCTTTGGAGTTTCTAATGCACTTATACCTAAAGACCTTAAAGAAAAATTTGAGAATAAATAAGTACCTTTGTAAGATAAACTAAACCTATGATAAAACAACAATTCTACACCGTTTGGAAAGAAAACGAAGAATGGTTTGACTTCCCTCAAGCCAATGAACAGAACATTACCGATATGCTAATGCAGAAAGGACTGATGCAAGCCTGCGTAATACTACCTAAAGGCGAAGTGCCTCACAAGGTAAAGGTCGTAACGGCTAACATTAGCAACACCGAAAACCAATCTTTAAAGAAAGAGATTGAAGAGTTGAAGAAGCAATTAGCCCAACAAGAAGAACCAAAGAAAACAGTAACACCAACTAAAACCAAGTAACCATGAACGTTTCAGAATTATTACAAGAACTGGGCAACCGCTCAGGGTATGATACTGATAAGCTAAAAGACATCGTTACCAACCCCGCACTTATGGGCTTGGCTATTCCTGACGATTTCAAGTCCACCATCAACACAGGACTTCTAACCATTAAAGAGGCTCAGATTAATCCTGAGATCAAAAAGCATTTTACGGGTGTGGTGTTAGGCAATGCCGATGCTACTCTCAATGAACTTATGGATGAGTACCAGTTCGGGGATGATATTAAAAGCACTCTAAAATCGGAGCAATCGACATATGCAAGAATGAAGCTATTCACAAAGGCATTGGCTGACTTGAAAGATCAGCACTCGAAAGCAAGCGCAGGGGATAAGGGTGCATTGGTAAATCAGATCAATGAACTCAATGCTACTGTTAGCACCTTAAAGGAAGCAATGAAGACTGAGTTAAGTAATTCAGAGATAAAGTGGCTCAATAAGTTTATGGATACTTCTATCAATTCGCACTTTGAAAAGTATGACTATGCGATGGAAGGCGTGCCGAGTAACATCCAAGCTATGACCGCTCGTCAGTTATTCGATCAGAAACTTAATGAGAAGGGTGGCAAGCAAAAGTACATTGATGGTAAGATTGTTTTAGTTTCTGCAACCGATGACGCTCTACCATTCACCATTGACAATAAGCAAGTCGAGTTTAATTCGTTTGCTGATTCAGTAGTGTATGAAAATAAGTTAGCAAGGGTGAAAGGTTCAATGCCTGCGCCACCACAAGGAAACACCCCTCAACCTAATATGCCTGCCAATAAGATATTAGCACCCGCAGCGAAAGCAGCCACATCACAAGCCCTTGCCGATTTAAGGGCGGGTAGTTAATCCGAGTTGTTTTCAATTTTTCTTAGGTTAGATAAGGGGTAGTCGAAAGATTACCCTTTTTTTATTATTTTTGACTTATGAAAACACTACTTATTATCTTAGCTATTGCCCTATCTTCCTGCGAAGTCTGTGAGGAATGCACCACAACGACCTATCAGAATGGTGTAAGTACACCGCTTGCAACTTCTACTACTGAGGTATGTGGACGTAAAGAAATCAAAGCAATCGAAGGAACTACCACCGCTACAAGTGGAAGTGTAACGGTTACTACAAAGACTGTATGTGGTAGATGATAAACATCCTCCACGAACTATGTAGATGCGCCCGCTTTTCTATAAAGGTGGCTAGGCTAATTCGTGATGAGAAGATTATTTGCGCCCCAAGACAACGTTTTCCCCATTCTCGTAGAGTACGGCAAAGCCTACGCAGAGATCGATTATCTCCTGCTTACGACCATCATGCTCAACTACCCATAGATCGACTGATGGCATTAGTGGAAACATCTCAAAGAAGAGATTAGCACTCTCGCCTTCAATGTCAATATCTACCATGTCGAACTCCGTACCGTATGTGGATAGTAGGGCTTTGTAGTGGATAGGCATGAGCATAATCTTTTGGAACTCCGCATGGTTTTTCCAACGCTCTACGTGGTCAGGGTTATTACTTGCCACCGCTCCTGCATTATCCCAAAAAGGAATCATTCCCACAACGGGCTGAGTAACGATGCACGCTTGACAAAGTTCGACATCAAGCCCCTCTGTGTTTCTTTGTAGGGCGGTGAATACTTGAGGTGAGGCTTCCACCATCACACCCTTCCACGATTGATCTAAAAGGGCTTTTGTATTAGAGAATGTGATGCCATCATAAGCACCAATGTCTAATAAGGTGCGACCATGCTTAGGCGGGTTTTTAACAAAGTAATCAACAATGTAATTCTCTTCATCGTTTTGGGAATGTTTCATAGACAAATATAATAATTTTATTTGTTTTATTGAAAATCTTAGTATATTTGTATCACTCAAGGCAGAGAAAATTGGCGGTCTAACCGCATATACTTGGGCTACAAAGCCATATTGAAAGGGGGAAACCCATACGATGATTCTCATTTTTATTCATCATTTAAAAAACTTCAATCATGGCACAAACTACTGGCACTGGTCAAGGGTTCTGCGAGGCAATCTTATTGCATCTCGACTCTATTGCAGGTCAAAATTATCCGGGCAAAAAAGTAACTATTCCCGGATTCACTCAAATGTTATTAGACCAACCAAATAGCCCAACGGCTATTCAGGATGGATTCATGGGCGGTCACAAGCGTGGCGTTCGTGTAAAATATTCTACTCGTGGTACGGTATCTCAGGTATCTACTACCGATACTTGTAGCGTTGACGTTCAACCTTTATTTAAAGAAGTGGATGTAACAGTTAACAACTTCGTAGGAAAAGGGATTTGGATTCCAGACGATCAGATGCGCCAATACTGTGAAGATGCTTCACGTACTGTGGCAGTTGGTGCGCCTGCTACACCTATCATGGCTCAGGTTCTTGAGTTCGTGTTAGAGGCTATGAACTCTTTGTATCAAAAGCAAGAGCAGGTATTGACTACCGCTATGGCTGCTACATTTGGTAAGCACGTTGGTACGGGTGCTGCGACTGCGGTTGCGGTAAACATCGAGCAAGATGGCAACTTAAATGATTTAACGGCAGGCGTGTTAAAGATGCTTACCGATGCTGAATCAAATGAGTTTTGTGGTGCGCCTAACTTCGTAGGAGCATTGGGAGGCTTAATGCACGCCTACGATCTTCAACGTAGAAATAGAGGTTTGTATCCTGCAAATGGATTTGATAACGCAGCGTTGCTTGACGCATCAGGTTTCCGCTTCTATGCTTCGGGTCAGACTGGCTCAACATGGGGAGCGCAACACGTTGGTATGTTCGCACCTGATTCGGCTCATTACATCGAGTACTTACAAAATGTAGGTTCTTGGGCAGGGGCTAGAGGTAACTCTACATTCGCTACTATCGTTGATCCACGCACACAATGTTGGTCACCTGCGGGAATGAGCAATGTACGTTGGGACTTACAAGTACGTTATGCTGATTGCCCTGAAGATGTAGGTGACTTCATCTCTTCGGGTTACCTATCTAATAGCGCAATCTCAGGACGTGGATACTATGTACGTATTTACAAGTACTACGATTTATTCACCACTCCTACGGATGCTTACGATGGTGCTGACCGCTTGGCAGGATCAAACGGATCACTTCGTTATTCATTAACTAACACGTAATACTTAGCCACTCATGGAGTGCTTAAGAGATTATATTGGCTTGAGAGGGTGCAGCACGACTGCACCCCCCTCAGGCTATTATATTAATGACCTACCGAGTATTTCATTAAAGATGGTCGTTAGCCTAACCGATGAGGATAGTGCTACCTTCTTAGCTTTATGGAATATGATTCAACAACGTGCCGAGTTAAGATTCTCTACCGATGTACGTGCTGCGATGGCTTCACGCTACAAGGTATCAAGCATCTTGCAAGGTGGCAATATTGGTCGTGTAATAAAAGGAACTGCAACCGCTCCTGATGGTAATGCCTTCAAAGGCTTTACGATTGAACTAACAGAGGCGGTGGACTTTGCATATATCCCATCACCACTAGCTACCATTCACGTACAAACGCTTTCTTTTTACTGCGATGTAGCAGATACTACGGAGGTCGTAGAGTGTGCGATATGGGATACCAATACTGGCGAAAAGCTATTTACTACCAACGTAACACTCGCAACGGGATGGAATGTTATTCAGGTCAATGAGTCTTTAATCGGATCGAATAATACAGGTGTATGGAATGTGTTTTGTGGCATCAATGCGACTTCACTTTCTACCTATACATTAGATGTTCCACTTAATAGTACCGTTGTATCATGTTGCAAGGCTCGTATCATGGGTGCTTATACAGATCAAACCTCCGACATCGTTAAAGATGATTTAACCGCTACCAATTCCTGCTTTGGATTATCAGGTATCTATACGGTCAAGTGTCTATGGGATGCGATGGTTTGCCAAAATAAGAACTTGTTTACTAGAGCCTATTGGTATTGCTTAGGCGTGGAACTATTAACAGAGCAAATCTATTCTACCAATCTTAATTCTTACACTACGATTAACCTTCAACGTGCAAAGGAATTAAGAGAAGAGTACATTGTGGAATATAATAAATCTCTTGAGCAGACCGCAGATAATATGCACCTAGCGTGTGATTGTTGCGTGGAGTGTAGCGGATCGGTTCAACTTGTCGAATCTCAATCTTTCTTCTAATGAAAAAGAAATGCGGTTGTAAGGGTGGACGTAGAGGAGGCAAGAAATGAGCCTTACTATTAACATCGATCAGTTCATAAGTAAGTTTTCTAAGTTAGCTACACCTGCTAGCGTGGACACTTTACTTCGGGACATCTCTACTAATATGCTCAGAGAAACAAAAGCAAGGATTCACGAGCAGGGAAAGAATGCAAGCGGTTCACAGATCGGAACGTATTCACCTCAGTACATAAAGACAAGAGTAAAAAAGAATAGAGGCACTTCATCAAAGGTGATTCTTTCTTTGAGTGGTCAGATGGAAAACGATTACAAGGTTATTGCGGTGCAGGGTGGTTATGGCTTAGGCTTTAGCAATTCATTGAATGCTGATAAGGCTCAGGGCTTGCAATACGGTAATCGAAACCTAAAAGGCTACGGACTGATCTACGGACTTACACCCGATGAAACAAAAGATATGATTCTCATCATTGAAGAGTGGTTGAATAAATTAAACTAATGCCATACATAGCCGAAATAGTAGGATTAATCAATACATCATTAGCCGACAATAAGCTAAACGATGGGGCTAGGTTTGTCAAAGACCTTAACGGGGTGAGTGAATTGGTTGTTCGCAATGGCGAGGATCAAACCACGATTCCAGTACTTGTCAACCTAACGGATTGGAAGCAGTACGATGGATTAGATGATCGATATTCAATTCAAATCTATCATAGGGTATTGGATGTGGAGCAAGTAGAAAGTCCCTTGTCGTATGGCGATGGGGCTACCAATGGAAGAGAAAGTGCAAAGATGAGATTGGTATGTTTTGCAGATCGTAAGAGAACGAAATTAGACCCTTATCAATTAGCCTTTTTACTTCGATCATCGTTAAATCAACAGTTCTTGGGTAGTACCATTACACCCTATCAAGGCTTACTTGGTGCTACATTAGAGGCTCAACAAGATAACTATAATGGAGTGGAGGTATGGCAAAATGAATACTCTCTGCCCGCAGAAAATTACCCAGTTAAATTACATCAGATGCTTATCAGCATCGACTATACTATTATTACTGATTATAACAACAGTTGTTTGACCTCATGCCTTGAGTGTTAACGCTTAAAACTATATAGCTATGTCAGTTTATTATCCAGCAAGTGATTGTGGAGGCTCAATAACAATTCCTGAGTACTCATGTAATCCATGCCCCTCATACGAGTACGGGCGTATTCGTTCGGTGGCATTTGTAAAAAATTCATTCTCCTTTATCAATCCATCTAACTCTACCGAGTGGGATACAGGATTATCGGCAGGGGATATTATTGTAATTTGGGAAACTCAAGGCTCTTACGATGGTGGCACTACTTCTGAACTCACAGGGTTCGGAGATCGTGAATTTACCAACGGAGGCACTTCTCATGTGTTGAACTTCAAAGACCCGAACTACGGGGATAACTGCGATTTCTACAACTCAATCAAAAATAGTTCGGACTACACAATCGTATTTCGTTCAAGTAGCAAGGTTCATTTAGCAAGTGCGCCCGTAACCATTACGCCAAAGAATCCGATTGCGGATGACTTGAAGAGTAACGTGGTTTGGGATGTTACCGTTAAATGGCAGAATCCTGATAGCCCATGTCCTTACGACACGCCTGATGGAATCTTCACATCCTGCTACATCCCTTTAACGTAGAGGGTGATGAAAACTTAGAACTTCTTGAGGATGGATTACCCGCCTTATTAGAAGATGGGGAATACGCACTTTTAGAATCTTAACATCATCCGTAAACTATGGGACAAAAAATATCAGAATTAACAGATGGAGTGACCGCACAGGGGTCAGACCTTGTGCGGGTTGCTCGTAGTAGTGGAGGTTCTTACATTGATCGCAGGCTTTCTTTAGGTGATCTTTCAGCCCTACTAACTAATGTAACTATTACGGGAGGTGATTCGCTTCGATTCTCAGACTTTGAAGATGGGGTCAATACCTTAGGAACGGGAACGCCTCGCACATTAACCTCACTTGGTTATACGGAAGGAACGGCAGCTACGCAATTTCCTCTCACCGCTTCCGAATGGGGTACTATTGACGTTACCGTAGTGGATTATGACACGGCTTGCATTCAGGAGGCAATACTCACCATAGCATCGGCAGGGAATAACATCTTTAAGGTCGTAGCGGGTGCGGGTAAGTTTGTGCTTACTGGGCATGAAATTATACTGCCTAGCTTTAAAGGGACGGGTACAACGGGCTTTCCTACTCAATTCATATTAGATGGTGAAGGTTGCCAATTCTTTTGCAGAGGATCGCAGACCTATGGCTTTACCTCAGATATAACGGATCAAACCGAAGCCGATGCTAAATCCATCTTCAACACTTGGGCTATCTCGAATATGAAGATCGTACAAGGATCGGGCGGTACGGTATCAGTAGGAATGAGATTAGGGGCTTGTAGGTCTTTAAACATGACTAACGTAGAATTTGAAGGCTTCGATACTTACGGATTTGTAGGAGGATTTTTATTAAATGCACTCTTTACTAATGTCAATACTAACTTTTGTGGTACGGCAGGAATCTACATTGATCGTGGATGGTGGTCGGGAGCGGGTTATTCGACTGCGGGTAATCAGCCTATGTTTATTAACTGTCGATTTAGAACCACCGCCAATACTCAGATCGGAGCGCACATAGTAGGGTGTGATAGTGTTGAGTTTTATCGCACCACACTTGAAGGTAGCGATGGTGAGTACGGTATTTATATCGATAATTCACCTACAACAGTTTCTAAGAATGTAATTATCAGCGGTGTTCATGCTGAGATCGGAGATGGTAATATTTACGCCTCTGCCATCATTGGAATGAAGGGGGCTGATCCTTTTACGTGTAAAGTGGAGCGTGTATTTTGGCAATCCTCTACGGGTAACGTAGTTTTGCTTGAATCAGAATCCACAAGCGCAACCAATCACATCGTAATGAGGGACTGCCTGACAAACCAAACATGGAAGCTAAAGCAGGTCAATACGGGCGGTGGCGTATCTTCATGGGACATGAAAAATGTAACTTTGCAAGGTAACCCAACAGACGCAGCCGATGTTATTGATACCATTGGATTCCCTGATATTTGGGCTACTGCAACCGTACCAACACTAGGTAGAGTTAGATTTGAAAAACCATTAAATTAAACCATAAAAAAATAAAACCAGCAATCGAAAACTTTGAATAGTATGAAACAAAAATCAATATACAATTACATCGCAGGGGTAATGCTCCTGCTATCCATCCTTTGCTTAGGGCTTGGATCATTGAAAGCCCAAGTATCGGGAGCGGGTCGTGTATGGCAAGGATCAACACCACCACCAACACCATCAACATCATTTTCTAAGAATAGAGATGTATGGCAGGATACTATCAATAACCAATCCTATGTTTATGATGGCATCAATTGGAGATTGTCACCCACTCAATTAGGAAAAGGAACTAATGGTACTAATGGAACTAATGGAACTAATGGAACTAATGGAGCGAACGGTGTTAATGGAATCAATGGAAGAGATGGAGTGGATGGGGTTTGTCCTTCATGTCCTCCTAGTACGGGTGGCTCGGCTAATGTTGGCAATGTTCGATGGGTCACCACATGGTCTGAACTATCGAGTGCATTAACCGATAACAATATCAGATCAATTAACCTTGCTAATAATATTACTCAAAGTGCAAAGGTTAGACTCCCCGCCAACCTTAATACTATTAAAGAGATCAATGGTCATGGCTTTGATTGGGTGATACCCTCCACAGTTGACACAGGACTAGTTCGTACTTATGCTTCATTAAGCGAGGCGAATGCGGGTATTGATATGCAGTTAAGACTTACTAACATATCATTCAAAGGAAGTGGTCGTAATAACGTAGCCCTAGCGATCCAAGCCTCCTACGGTTCACGAATCGAAGGATGTAGATTCTATGATTTTAAGACTGCCTTTTATGGTGGATGGACTATGGGAACTATCATTGACCAATGTTTCTTTTGGGAGAATAATACTTCTATTGATTTTGACTATGCTCGGTTTTCGGGTGGAAGCAATTCAGCGTCACAGTCGAATCATTCCTCCGTATCCAACTGCAAGTTCAGACATTCAGCAGGGCAATTTGCAGCGATCAAAGCTACTGCGGTGAGTGGACTTGTGGTCTATCACAATATTTTTGAAGGAATCCAAAGCGGTTCACAGTACCATGTTTACTTCGATGACAATGGTTCACCAGTAGTAAAGGAATTTAATTGCTACGGTAATCACGTAGAGCAACAACCATCCATAGCATCCTTCTACGTTAGATTAAAAGATGGCAATGCCTATGTAGGTGGCGTGTATTCTCAATACGATTGCACCCTTATTAAGTTTGAGAGCGCAGGATATGCTAAGATGATAGTTGAGAACATACCTTACCTAACTAGTGGGACTAAGTTTGAGAATACGAACGGTGCGGGTAGATGGAAGTTCATTAACCTTCCTGCAACATTCTTAATAACAGATGCGACTAAGTGGGTAGGTACACCTCCAATTAATTCTGCGATGGATGGATGGCAGACCAACGGTCAATCAAATTACTTGCAAGGAACGACAGTCAAATAGCTATGTCTTACAAAATCCAATATTACAAAGCAAAGAAGGGATGGTACATTCGTATCATCGCTAAGAATGGTAAGATCGTTGCTGATGGTGGCGAGCCTTATTCAACCGTTGGCAATGTACTACGTGCTTGCAAGAGATTACAAGAGTCCATTCCAATTGCTAAAATCGTTAGACTTTAAATGAAATCTATGACGAAAGAAAGTATTAGTGAGGTTCAAAAAAATGTTCACCAATGGATGACAATCATCGGATTCCCAATTCTTATTATTCTTGTTGGTGATATGTACATCGATTTTAAGAATGTAAGGAATAATGATATTAGGCAAGATGAAAGAATCTCAAATCTTAAAGCAGAGGTGATTGATGTTAAGCAATCTATTCAAACAATGGGTAATTACGTTTATAGGGGTGTTAAATGAACATAGGCAAATACACAACGTTAGAGAAAGTAATTAAAAGTGAAACGGCTATTCGTCATGGTATTGATAACAAGCCTGACGCACATCAATTACACGCTATCAAATTACTTGCTGAAAACATTTACGATCCCATATGCAATCACTTTCAAAAAACAATTCCAATTAATTCATGGCTTCGTACATCTGTTTTAAATTCCATTATTGGAGGTGCTAGAAATTCTCAGCACGTAAAAGGCGAGGCGGTGGACTTAGATACCGATGGCGATGGAACGCCAATAACCAATTCAGCCGTATTTTATTGGATATACACTAACCTAGATTTTGACCAATTAATATGGGAGTATGGCAATGACCAAAACCCTGCATGGGTTCACGTTTCATTTTCTCAAAGTCAACAAAGAAAGCAAGTACTAAAGATCAGGAGTCGTACAAGTGGCTACGAAACATTTCAACCATGAGAATATTAGCACTACTATTCCTATTTGCTTCATGCGATGCCCAAACCTTCGTCATCAATAAAGGGGCGCACAACCCTTCACCCAATCCCTATTCATGGCATTCGGGACTTACTCAATTAGAGAGATCAGTAGTATTCGATTCATCGTGTATCTATAATCTTGGAACGTTAGATGATAGCGACATCAATAAACTACTGGGTTGGGGCGTTGGTTTCACTTCATCTTCTTCCCTTCGTATTGGATGGAATTGTAAGTCGGGTTATGCCATTGACCTTTACGCCTACATTCATTACAAGGGAAAGAGATGGAGTATTCCAAAGGATTCAATCATTACTGGGCTTAGTGGTCAACTCATCGGTAAGGGATTTATGACCAACAAGCCTATTCAATGCTCCATCGAAAGGACTGACAAGGAATTGATCTTTGTATGTGTTCAAGGAGTGAAACAAGGAATCATGAGATTGAGATTCGCAAACTTTCCTAAAGGGTCGGGATGGTATCAAAACCCTTACTTTGGTGGTACATCAGTAGCACCGCATCAAATGACAATTAAAATAGAATAATCATGGCAAAAAAACCATTCAAAGAAACTAAGCTAGGCGCATTCCTAACTGGTCAAGGTGCATCGGGACTATTAACCACCATCGGTCAGGTAGCTACGGGTAATTGGATAGGGGCAGCTACTTCTATTAAGGATATGATTACAGGCTCGACTGAATTAACCCCTGAGCAAAAAGAGGTTGCATTGAAGTTTTTAGAGCAAGACTTGGAAGCCTTTAAAGTAGAGGTGGAAGATCGAAAGGATGCAAGGAATAGGGAGGTGCTAATCAATCAATCTGAAAACTCATCATGGCTTGCCAAGAATACGGGCTCATTGATTGCATTAGTGTTTACGGTCTTCACCTGCATTCTATTTGTCCTTGTCTTAACGGGCAATATTAAGCCCTCAGAGAACATTACCTTTACCATCGTATCAAGTGTCACCAATATCTTTATGCTCGTCTGTGGGTACTACTTCGGCTCTTCTAGGTCATCGCAGGCTAAGGATGGAACTATTGCAAGATTAACTAAATGAAACGCCCATTCAATGAGCCTGATTGGTTCGAGTGGATAGTAATTTTAGTAATATTTTGCTTGGTTCTTTGGTTTTATCATATAAGGTAACATTCTCCAATCCTCCCTATTATTAGGGATATGCGCTATTGTGTTGCGCCAATAAGTAGTTACCAGCAATGCCAAAACCGACACCGCTAAAATAACCGTAATTGTGATTTAAAGTTATTAAAACGCTTTTCTTGTTTCTCATAATATTCTTGGTCTATTTCAAATCCTACAAAGTTGAACCCGCCTTTATACGCTGCAATCCTACTGCTACCACTTCCTAAATGAGTATCTAAAATCAAATCATTTGGCTCAGCATATTTATTTAAAATCCAATCGTATAATTTTATAGGTTTTTCAGTTGGGTGAAATGTGTTTTGTTTTATCAGTTCGGCTCTGTTTATTGTTACTTGTCTTGTAACTTTATTTAATGAAGTCCAAGCCATTTCGCCATCACTCATTGTTAAATCCCTTTGTCCTTTATACCAAAATATCCACGCTTTTGTAGGTGGTAAAAACTCTGTAAAATAATTTCCACCCCAAACAATTTGATTTTTAGAAACTCTTTTTAGTTCTGAAAAATATTCAGCATTCGGAATAGCATTATCCCAACCTTTGAAACTATGTGCTTTTCTATTATGTTTAGGATTTTTATTTGTATTGCTTAATTTTTGCCCATCTATTCCTAATCCATAAGGCGGGTCAACTATTGCCAAATCAAAATGGTTATCCGCATAGCGTTTTAATGCTGTTACACAATCTTCTAAATACACCTCCGACAGAGGCACTGCTGGTAACACGTGCTTTGCAAAAGCGGGGGTTTCCGTTTTCAAAGGAACATTATCGTTAAATATATCATTCATCTTTTTAATTAAATTTAGTGGTTAAATGCCCGCCTTCGCAAAGCACCATACGTTAAATGCCATTGCTACCAGACTTTAACCTTTCAAGTTCCTCAACTACATATTCGTAATTTGACTTTAATTCAATATTTTCTCTTTTTTGTTCAAGCCAGTAATGATAAAATTTGTTGCATAAAACAGTTTCAAACTTTAAACATTCTTTATGGATAAATGGAGCATCTTTTATTTTTGAAAGCCCACAATTTCCCGTTCCTTCTTCATAAAAGAAAAGCCCTGCATATTTTGGAATTTCATCAATGGTTATCAATCCCCGTGGCACTACATAAAAGAATTTATTCGGTCTAAAAGAGTGTTCTCTTTCTGTTTCTTCAATTATCCATTTATCATCATTGCCAGTATGCTCATTATTCCATAGCCTTTTTTGCTCAACAAACTTTCCGTTGCTTAATATCAAGTGCTTTGATACTTTCTTTTTATCAGCAAAGAAATCACTACGGCTTATTTTAACTTCAAATTCGTAACTGTAACCGTTTTGTTTCTGTACAAAAAAATCACTTTCCCAGTCACCTTTAAAAATAAAAGCATTCGCCAGTTTGTAACGACAATTCCCAATGAAGTAACTATTCAATGCTTTGCAAATTTCACCTTCGGAAACCGCAACGGCATTTAACACGGGTTTTGCGTCAGCAGGGTTTTGGTGGTTTAATGTATCTTTTTTCATTCTATCAAATTTTAGTTGTTAAACAATCTTTAGTGCTTCTAAGCCCTGCCGAACGCAAAGCCCGAAATCGTTATATTCAAGTTTTTTAAAAATTAAATTTACCTACGCACCAAAATGTTCACTGGCTCTTTGCCGTTTTTTATAAGCCATTTATCTACAAATATTGCCGCTTCTTTTTCGGTATCAAATGATAATGTTTTTCCACCAACACCAGCAGTATATTTGATATATCCTTTTTCACATTCCCACATCCTAACATATTTGTAGATGCTTGATTTCTTAATTGGTTTATGATTTCTTCCTGTTGCCATCGCTCAAATAAATTTAATTTTTAAAAAACCTAAATATAACACTGCATTTAAAGCCATTGAAAAAACGGCTTAAATGCTTTTCCGTTAGCTGTAATGCTAACAAAATGCACAACACCAATAATCTTTTGCGTACCAATGTCTATTTTTAGTTTTACAGTCGGGACATACTTCTAAAGCACTACCGCTAACATTGTGTAAAAGCAATTTGAGGCGTTCTAATTCCTTCTCTGCTTTTACAATCTCTTGTTCTACTTTTTCTTTTTTAGTCATGTTGTTAAATTTAAACTGCTTTTACACAAGAACCGTTATGTGCAAGTGCTACCATAGCGTTAAAATTCGAGTTTTGTCTTCCAAACGCTTACAGGCATTGTCGTAGTAACCCTTTTCTATTTCAAATCCTACAAGTTTACGTTTCAATTCCCAACAAGCAATAGCAATACTTCCACTACCTAAATGAGTGTCTAAAATCAAATCATTTTCATTTGTGTAGTGAGTAAGCAACCACTTATATAAATCAACTGGCTTTTGCGTTGGGTGTATCTTATTCGGTTCAGCAGTTACAACGTGCTTTCTAAACATTTTTGCGGGCTTCTGAAAGCTCATCCAAGCCATTTCACACATTGCACTACTAAAATCTTGTGGTTGCTTTTTATCCCAAATAATGAAGCCCTGCGATGGTGGTAAATCAAAGTAGTTTCCACCCCAAATGATTTGATTTTTGCTTACTCTCATTAGTTCATCAAAGTATTGCTTGTTGGGAATTGCGTTATCCCAATCACATTTTTCAAACTTTTGGCGAAAAGGGTTACTACTTATTCCTAATCCATAAGGCGGGTCAACTATTGCCAAATCAAAATGGTTATCCGCATATCGTTTTAAAGCCGTTACACAATCTTCTAAATAAACCTCCGACAAAGGCACTGCTGGTAACACGTGCTTTGCAAAAGCGGGGGTTTCCGTTTTCAAAGGAACATTATCGTTAAAAATATCATTCATCTTTCTAATTAAATTTAGTGGTTAAAAGCCCCGCCTTCGCAAAGCACCATACGTTATGTGCAACTGCTGACCTGCTCCAAATCTGCATTCGACCAATCATCAGG